>Ga0308419_1001426_pt1 | contig 15876 bp, 11 predicted proteins | sample HotsprSampleMS50_FD_203674 | JGI IMG/M metagenome (GOLD analysis project Ga0308419, IMG submission 203674) | Hot spring phototrophic mat microbial communities from Mushroom Spring, Yellowstone National Park, Wyoming, United States - 20090730_MS50 ... | reverse complement strand
AGGCCTTAGAGGAGAGGTTTGGGTATGTGGATGAGAGTTTAAAGGATGATATAAGGGCGATACAGTCAAGGGAGACCCTTAAGAGGCTTCATAGGCTTGCGGTGAGGGCCCCGAGCCTTGAGGCCTTCTGGGCAGAGTATAGTAGGCTTAACTAACTGAGCCTATCCATTTTGGGAAATGCTATCGCTTCATTTATTAAATACTGAAAAATCCTATTTTTAATGTTTTGAGTTCATATCGCTACCCCTTAGAGTCCCTTTTAACTAAAGGGGTGCCATGCACCCTCGTTGATAGAGAAGATGGAGAAATTCCCTAACTCATACCTGCCAATATCCTTTGCCTTATTCTCTCTTTTTATTGCCGTTTTGTCATTGGGATGCACAGAAAAGAAACCTCCCTTAGAAGAGGTGACTTATAGGCCTGTCAAATATGAGGGCACTCCAATTACTGTTATACTGCTGCCTGAAGAAAGGGCATCTATTATGCTTGAACGCTTTATGCCCTTTAAGTACTACCTTGAGAGGGGCCTTCAAAGGAATGTCAATCTCAAGATAGCCAAAGATTATGAGGCCGCTATTGATGAGATAACACAAGTCCCTGATAGCATGGCCTTTTTAGATCCTGCCACCTACTGCGAGGTTAAGATACGACACAAGGCAGGCGTCATTGCCCCTATTAAGAGCCTTTCAAAAGAGGATAACAGGTCATACAGTGTTCTCGTTGCCAGGGACACGAGCCAGATCAATAAGGCTGCAGATGCTAAGGGTAAGAGGGTTGCATTGGGTAATAGGGATTCTCTATTTAGCTATCTTATCCCCCTTTCAATGTTAAACGATGTAAATATCAGACCCTCAGACCTCGGGACAATAAGCTATCTTCAGCAAGAAGACAGGATTGCCCTATCGGTGCTTATTGGCCAGCATGATATTGGTGGCCTGAGCGAATCAGTGGCAAAAAAGTATATCCCCGAGGGCCTGAAGGTCTTAAAGCGGTCAGAACCAGTAACACGATATGTTGTAACCATCTCTGCCTCAATGAAGGGTGAGACCATAGAGGACATTGTTAGGACAATGACCTCACTTACTGATCCAGTAATACTTGCCTCCATTGACCCGTCTGTAGCAGGTTTTGTTAGGGCTGAAGACAAGGATTTTGATGTCATAAGGGCGATGATATTTAACCTTACAGGAAAGGAATACAGAGAGTATGGCAAGAATGTGATCAAGGTGGCGGTGTTGCCCCTTTACTCGGCAATTACCATATATGAGAGATACGACCCACTGATGCGATACCTCTCAGAAAAGACAGGTTATGAGTTTAAGCTCTATGTGCCAAGGGACTTTGAAGACTTTGTGGCCACGCTAAAGGCTGGGAAGGTGGACTTTTCTTACCAAAACCCTTACATCTTTGCCCTTATAGACAAGGAATACCCGCTGCGACCCCTTGTAACCACTATGGGAGAGGATAGAGATGGCCCTTCAGATGAGGGTCTCAGAGATGACATGTATAGAGGTGTTATTATAACAAGGGTAGATAGCCCGATCAGGGATATAAAGGACCTGAGGGGCAAAAGGGCCCTGATTACATCACCAAAGTCTGCAGGGGGCTATCTGTCTCAGAAGTTGTATCTTGCAAAGAGGGGCATTGATGTGGATAAGGACATGAGGCTCATTGATGCCAAAAGACAGGAGAATGTCATAACAGGTGTCTATAGAGGAGAGGCCGATGTGGGCTTTATAAGGGAATCGGCACTTGTGGTCTGGGAGGATGTGGTAGATATGAGTAAGATCAAGGTCCTTGCAACCACTACTGAGCTTCCCAATTGGCCATTTACAGTTAGTAGAGAGGTGTCCGAATCCCTGGTCAGAAAGGTGCAATCGCTACTGATAGGACTCTCTGACGAGAAGATACTTGGTGCTGCCCGTATAAAGGGCTTTAAACCTGCCACAATAGAGGATTTCAGGGGTCTTAGACCACCCTAAGGCGAATGTCGCAATGAGACCAACCAGTCAGCACAAAAGGTGGGTCAAAATTATCTTGGCTTTAGCCGGTTTAACCCTATATTAAAGGATTTAGTGAAGGGGAATTGTAGGTGAGGCAACAATTTAAGAGGCTGACGATACTACAAAAGTTTTCTGTTGCAATAATACTCATCTTTACTTTTGCTGGCCTAACCATAAGCACCCTTATAATATCAAAACAGAAGAGGGCCCTGAGAGAAGAGATATACAACAATCAGGTGGTAATAATTACTAACTTTGTGAAAGAGGCGGTTGATGCCCTTGTCTCTATGGATCCCCTACGACTTGACGAGATGATAAAGGTGTTGGCAAGCACCCCAGGTTTTGTATCTGCGGCTATAGTGGATAATAACCTGAGGGTTGTGGGACACAGTCAAAAGAGAAATTTGGGTCGCCATATCAGCGAACTCAATAAAGATGTAACCCAAGAGACCCTTATATCGGCACAACTCCGCACGAGGCTAATTAAGGACGAGGGCTTAAGAGAGATAATAGTCCCCATTAAGGCAGGGTATGAGACCTTGGGTCTATTTGTGGTATCCTTTTCAGTGGAAAGTGTTGAGGCCGTAGTTGAGCATAATCTCAAAGACATAAACACATACTTCATTATTGTTATTGCCTCTTCTATGCTGTTGAGCATATGGGGCGCCTTTTGGTTAGCGAGACTAATAACCACGCCCATCAAGAGACTCAAGAACTCTATGGAATTGGTTCAAGAGGGCAATCTACAGGTAGAGATACCAAATGACAATCTTGTAAACTGTTGGGAAGTGTTTCGTTGCAGGCTGACAGACTGCCCAGCCTATGGAAGGCAGCGGTGTTGGGAACTATCGGGCACGATCTTTCACAGAGACCCTAAAAGAAAAGAGGGCACAAAGATCACAGAGTGTAAGAACTGTATAGTCTATCAGAGGTCCTGTGGCGATGAGATCGGAGAGCTCATTGAGGTCTTCAATAAGATGATAAGAGACCTCAGAGATAGCCTCCAGAGGCTTGAGGAGTCTAACAGTGAAAAGGCCCGATTAGAGAGACTATCTGCCCTCGGTGAGATGGCCATGACCGTAGCCCATGAGATAAAAAACCCCCTCAATGCCATAAAGGGCTCTGTGTCTTATCTCAAAGACAACTTTAAGGGGCAGGTGCTTGTAGAGTTCCTGTCAATCATAGAAGAAGAGACCAGAAGGCTCAATGAGATAGTCACCACATTCATGAGGTTCTCAAGGCCATCACCACTTAAGATGCAGATCTCAGATATTCAACGGTGTATTAGTGATACCGTAGAGCTTGTTAGGCAAGAGGCCACAGAGAAGAATGTTGAGGTAGCAGCAAGTGTTGATAGTGCAATTGCCCCCTTTTATTTTGATCCCCATCAGTTCAAACAAGCCTTGTTAAACCTATTAGTCAATGCGATTGAGGCCACGAAAGATGGTGATTCAGTCAAGATAAAGGCCTTCCTTATGGGACAAAATGTGGTAGTTTCTGTATCAGATACCGGTGAAGGCATGACCGAGGAGGTAGTAGCTAATATATTTAAGCCCTTTTTTACGACCAAGACAAGGGGCACGGGTCTGGGGCTGGCCTGTGTGGAGAGGATTGTGAAGGATCATCATGGAGAGATAACAGTCAAAAGCACTGTAGGGAAGGGCACAGAATTTATTATCACCTTACCTTATACAAGGGGGCAGATTGAATGAGGCCCTGGAGAGTGGTCCTTATTGATGACGAACCTAACAGCCTCAAGGTGCTATCGGCGATACTCAAGAAAAAGGGCTATGAGGTATTGACATTCCCATGTGCAGAAGATGCCCTTAACGACCCTAATACTTCCACGGCTGATACAATAATAGTTGACTATAAGATGCCTGGTATGAGCGGAATTGACTTTATTGATGCACTGAAAGGCCATAGGAATACACCACCAATCGTCATGCTTACGGCTTATGGCACCATTGAAAAGGCCGTAGAGGCCATGAAAAAGGGCGCCTTTAACTATCTCACCAAGCCTGTCAATCCCGATGAACTCTTGACCGTTGTCAGAGAGGCCCTTGAGAAGAGGGCATTGATGCTTGAAAACATTGCCCTAAAGGTCCAACTCAGAGAGGTCCACAGTTTTCAAAACCTCATTGGCAAGTCCCATAAGATGCAGGAACTCTTTGGCCTCATTGCTACCGTTGCCAAGAGCAATTCTAATATCCTCATCACAGGCGAGAGCGGGACGGGCAAGGAGCTTGTGGCAAGGGCGATACATTACGAATCCCCACGGGCAAACAGACCATTTATACCCATAGACTGTGCCGCACTGCCTGAAGAGATCTTTGAGAGCGAACTGTTTGGTCACGAGAAGGGCTCCTTTACTGGTGCCTATGATAAAAAGATAGGTCAGATAGAGCTTGCAAATGAGGGCACCGTATTTTTAGATGAGATAAGTGAACTGCCAATAAGCCTACAGAAGAAGTTTTTGAGATTCCTTCAGGAAAAGGAGATCCTCAGGGTTGGTGGGAATAAAAGGATAAAGGTAGATGTAAGGATAGTGGCTGCCACAAATAAGGACCTCTCTCAGGAGGTGCATAAGGGTAATTTCAGAGAAGACCTTTATTACAGGCTCAATGTGGTAACCTTGAGGCTACCGCCCCTAAGGGAGAGGAGGGAAGACATACCCCTCTTGGCAGACCATTTTCTAAAGAAGTTTAGTAAGGCAAATAACAAGATTATATCGGGTTTTGAGAGGGAGGTCCTTGAGGCCTTTATGGAATATCCGTGGAATGGTAATGTAAGGGAACTTGAAAACGCCGTAGAGAGGGCAGTGGTCCTCTGTCCAAGCGAGACGATTTCCCTTAGATATCTGCCAAAACCCATAAGGGATATGGTGGAAAACAGAGTTGATGACCTTAAAGGGGGGAGAGGATTGATGGAGACTGAACGGAGGCTTATTATAGATGCCCTCAACAAGACAGGCCATAATCAGACAAGGGCTGCCGAACTCTTGGGCATCACGAGGAAACAGCTAAGGACAAAGATGAAAAAACATGGGCTGATGCGTTAGGGCTATAGAGGGATCCGATGAACAGGTACATTGTAGCCATAACTGGTGCAAGTGGTGTTGTAATTGGTGTAAGGCTCGTAAGGGAACTGTTAAGGCACTCTGAGGTCCACCTTATTGTCTCTAACGATGCACTTGGAATCCTCAAGAGTGAGGCCAAGATTGACTGGACAGGCTATTCAGAGTCAAATATACAGGCCTACTTTGGCTCTGAGAGGCTCTTCTGTCATGACCCCTTAGACTTCTATGCCCCTGTGGCAAGTGGCTCCTTTAAGACCAATGGCATGTTTGTAGTCCCCTGTTCTATGAAGACCCTCTCTGCCATTTCTAATGGCTATGGCAATACCCTTATTGAGCGGGCCGCCGATGTGACAATAAAAGAAGGCAGGAAGTTACTCCTATCTCCACGAGAGATGCCCCTAAGTGCTATCCATCTGGAGAATATGCTCAAATTGGCGAGGCTCGGCGTGGTCATAGCTCCCCCAGTGGCTGCCTTTTACAATAGTCCTAATACGCTGCAGGATATGATAGACTTCTTCTGCGGCAAGATTCTTGATGCCTTCGGGATTGAAAATTACCTATATAAGTGTTGGCAGTCTTGAGGTGTTCTTAGAGATAACAAAGTGTGGTTTTAAAAACACACCTTGGTAGTTTTTCTGTACGAAATGCTATAGCCAAAAAATGCAAAGGCCCTACAACACAAATGGCACAATTTTGTAATTACACAGGTGCATCTTTATCTTTAAACTCTCTTTATTCTTGTTATTTGTCAATTTGTTGATATTTGTGTGCCCTTTCTTTGTGACTGCATTATTTGGGACTATTTTAAGAGGGCACCATAAAAGGCATGAGTATTGCTGTGTTTTACCTGCTTGACAGACCCCTTGGCTTATGTAGTAAACTGTCAAGCCTTTTAGGGTGTTCCCCTTTGGGGAAACGAAATTGTATAAGAGGAGGTGATGTGGGGTATAAAACAATTAGGCTACTAAAAAGTTGTAAGGTCTCAGCAGTAAAAGTTAAGGCATAACATTCCGCCTTTGGCGGTACAATGCTGAACTAACCAAAAAAAATGGCCAAAAGTGGCCAAAAACGGAGGTTAGGAAGTGAAAAAGTTGTCAATCTTAATGGCGCTCGTATTTGTGCTTGCTTGCGCACTCAGCGCCTATGCAGCACCTGCAGAGATCCCTGCAGACACAAAGGCAGTAGTAGCAAAGGGCACAACACAGGTTACCGTTAGCGGTAGCGTAAGGGTGAGGGGTGAGACCCGCCATAATACAAACGACTTTAATAGTGATGTAGGCGGGAGCATGAACTACTTTGACCAACAGGTAAGGCTCCGTGTACAGGCCGATGTTACACCTAACACCACAGCAGTAATAATGCTTGAAAACGGTGCAGAGGCAGCAAGTGATTTTCAGTGGGGCACAGGCACCCGTGAGGGCAAGGGCACAATCCCTGTTGGTAATGGCAAGCAGGGCACACTTTATGTATTAGAGGCATGGCTACAGCACAAGGGCTCAGGCCTCTTTGGGGTTCCTGCAGGCTTTAAGATTGGCCATCAGCCCACAAAACTCGGCTGGGGTCTGTTCCTTGACCACAGCAAGTTTGGCAATGACGCTGCCATGTTCTTTATTAACCCTGTAAAGGAGCTTACCCTTGCACTGGTATACGGCAAGTTAACAGAGAATAATGCGTGGAAAGACGACGACCACAACCTTTACAGCTTTGTGGCAGCCTATTCGGTGGATAAAAACACTAGCCTCAGCTTTGATGTCTCCTATGTGGATGCACAGAATGTTTCACTTAGCAGCACCTTTAACACACCATTTCACCTCTGGAACTTTGGTCTTAGAGGCAACACAAATATCTCAGGTTTCGGTCTAAAGGCTGGTGTGGAGGTCCAAACCGGTAAGGCAAAGTCACAGGGCACAAACCCTGAGGTAAAATTCAGTGGTTGGGCAGCAAAGGTTGGTGCCAGCTACAAGCTTGACCCTGTAACCCTTAGCCTTGTTTATGGTTATGGCAGCGGTGATGACGGTTCTGATGCCACAAAGAACAAGCAGTTCCAGACCTTCCAGAGTGGTATCTGGAAAGAGGACTTCACCTATGTTTATGACTACCGTACAAGGACTTCAGCAAAGAACTTTGCAAGGTCTGGATATGTTGATAATGCCTACATGACGAACATCAGCTACCTCATGTTAGGTGCAAAGGCCGACATCACCAAGGCAGTAAAGGCCGACCTCGGCATCTTCTGGCTTAGAGCTGCTAAGGATGTAGCAATCAATGGAGGCAACCCATCAAAGAAGCTCGGATGGGAAATTGATGGCAAGATTACATACACCATTGACAAGAACCTCAACTATTGGGTAGAGGGCGGTTACCTCTTTGCCGGCGAGGCCTTTGATCCCTCAAGGACAAAGAGTGCTGACAATGCATATGCCTTCAGGCATGGTGTATCTCTGTCATTCTAGTTGGTAACTTCTAAGAGTAGTTTAAAAAAGGCGGCTGATTGCTCAGCCGCCTTTTTAATTTTGAAAAAGTATGGCCTGTCCAATGAGGCAAGGGGTAACTTCAAAATAGGATTTATAACGAGCAACTGTGGTTTTAGCCTTTTTAGTTATTGAATCCTAAGGAATGATTGCAAGAGATATTATTTGGTGGAGGCGGCGGGAATCGAACCCGCGTCCGAAAGCGCTACCTTCAGGTCTCTACATGTTTAGCCTGAACTTTTTGATCTCAGATATGGGTTTGCCTGCAGGCTTGGCATCCCACATCCTATCCCCTGAGGCTTAAGCTGGACTTAAGGGAGTCATCCAGCCGCAGCCTGCTTTATGACGCCTTGCTTACAGGGACAGGCACCCTGCAAGGGGCGTGCTGCTGTTTAATTAAGCAGCAAGTGCCAGTTCGTCGTTGGCGTTTGTGAGTTTTCCATCTTTTTACATGGTGATGGAGCCATGACATGCAACCTGACCTTCGCTACCCCCGTCGAGCCCAATCGCCCCCAATGGAAAAGGAGTTGTTTAATTGTAACATACTTATGGTCTTCAATCAATAGCCTCAAGGAAGAGGCACTTGAGGTATTCTGTCTCGGGCATGTTCAGCAAAATGGGATGATCGGCCGCCTGTGTCCGCTGTTCAACAATCCTGAGCCGTCTCCTCTGTACTGCTGCAGCCCTTGCTATTAGTTCCAAAAAGACCTCTTTGGAGATATGATGCGAACAGGAAGAGGTTGCAAGGAGCCCGCCAACTCTTAACAGCCCGATCGCCATAGAATTCAATTCCCTATAGGCCCTCATGGCCTCCTTGATGTGGGCCTTATTTTTTGCAAATGCTGGTGGGTCAAGGATTATAAAATCGTAACTTTTGCCCTCTTGAGAACACCTCTTTAAAAAATCAAAGACATCTGCCTTGACAAATTGGGCTGTGCCTCTTAGTTTATTCAATGACACATTTCTCACGGCACAGTCAATTGCCCGCTGGGATTCATCTACGAAGGTGACCATAGAGGCCTTCTTGAGTGTATGGATGCCCCAGCCACCGTTATAACAAAAGAGGTCAAGGCCAATTGAGCCTTCTTTGATAAGCGAGGCAAAGGCAATCCTATTGAGGCGTTGGTCTAAAAAGGCCCCTGTCTTTTGTCCTTCCACAGGGTCAACCTCCATATTTATCCCTCCCTCTTGTATCACTGGTATCTTTGATATATTGCCCCTTACAACCTGCTTGTATAATTCAAGCCCCTCAAGCCTCCTTGAAGGGCTGTCGTTTCTTAGGACAATCGCCTCTGGTTTGAACATCTCTTCAATCACCTCTATGATGACCTCACTGAGACGCTCTATCCCGTAAGTTAGGCATTGAAGCACAAAGACCTTTCCATAAACATCAATTATCAGCCCAGGCAAGAGATCTCCCTCACTGTAGATAAGTCTGTAGGTTTGTTGCCCTTCAATTAGGGATTTTCTGTAAGTGTAAGCCCTTGTAAGACATTTACGAAAGAATTCTCCATCAATCGGTTCATCTTGGTGGGTAAGTAACCTTATGGTTATCAGCGAATGGGGATTGATGTAACCTACACCATAGAAGTTTTTATATCTGTCAAATACCTTTACAATGGAGCCCGGTTCGTAGTTTAGCAGATTTTCTTGAATCTCATTAGAGAATACCCAGAGATGACCACTCAATAAACGGGAGGTCCTCTTGACAGTTACGCTGCTAATCAAGACTGGCAGACCCTGTTACGTCCAGCACACTTGGCCTCATACATGGCCAAATCGGCATCGTTTATTAGGTCTTTAAAGTTTTTGTGTCTGTTACAGTCAAAGGTGGCTACACCAATACTGACGGTACAAAAGAGGTCCTCCTTTGAACAGGTCTCGTCGGCCTTTATAAGTGCAGAGGCTGCTATTACCTCACGCAGTTTTTCACTTAGCTTTAAAGCCCCTTCTTTATTAGTTCCGGGTAGAATAACGAGTGTCTCCTCACCACCAAACCTGCCTACATAGTCAGATCTCCTGAGTGTCTCTTTTAGTCTCTCTGCTATACGCTTTAGTACGAGATCTCCAATGTGGTGTCCATAGGTATCATTAAAATTCTTGAAATGGTCTACATCAATTAGGGCCACCGAGAAGGGTATTCCGTGCCTGCAAGAGATGTTGAACTCATGCTCTATCTGACGGTCAAGGAACCTACGATTGTAGATACCCATAAGTGGATCAGTAATAACATCCCTTTGAAGGGTCTCTAATTCTTGCAGGGCCCTAATGCTATCCCTGCTAATCTTGGACACGATTAGGACAAAACAGGCCCCCATAAAAAATATGATTGAGGTAATCGTATCGCCACTTATAAAGTCGTGGCCTGTCCATAGAGAGACTGTAAATGCCAAATACCCTAAGAAAAAGAAAAAGATACAAAGACCGAGTATCTTCCAAGCCCTCTTTTTTATAGGCATGTCTTGCACTATCCTCTTGACCACAAACATGGAGATCAAGTGGATAGATGCACCCATAAGGACCAGGATTGTCAAACTAATGGTTTTCATAGCGTAGAATTATCTGGTTTGAGCAATTCTAAATAATGAAGGAGGCATAGCCTCCAAAATAGATTGTGAGCGATACCCTTTATTATGACGCTCAGACATGTGGTAATATTTCTGTGATAACCTCATTGTATTGTTAGGATCTTGAGGGGCCTTGTTTTACAACAAGATGCAAAACGCTATTATTATAAACTCATAGCGTTTTCTATGCAAGATAAGGCCTAAGTGTCTGTTGAGCATCAGACGATGGTTGTTGTATAATGCCAACAATATTGATAGGGGAGGTATTTTGTGACATGTTAAATAAGATGACCGCCAGGGCTAAACTGGCAATTTTCACTGCTATTTCCGTTCTAATCACCTTAATAGTGAGCTTTTTCTTTTATGATTTTGTCAGCGATATGGTTGGTCCTACTGATGGTGTTGTTATAAACAGGAATGCCTATGAAAGTGCCCTTGATGTTGCCCAGACTGCCTTAAAGGGTGTAGAAAGTGGTGAGATCACAAAACAACAGGCAATAGATAAGTTTATTGCAGGGACGAAGGGCATACTTGTGCCTGCAACAATGTCTAAAGACACTATTACTGACAAGGGAACTAGCCTTATAGTGGTGATTGTGTTTTCAATAGGCGTAATACTCTTTTTGGGGCGATTCATAGCAAATTCAATATCCAAACCGCTGAGAGAGATTGCACAAGATATAGATGAGATTGCCAATGGCAATCTTACGATGACCGTCAAATACGAGGGTAGAGATGAGGTAGGACACCTTGCCGACAGGATCAACTTTATGGTCAGGTCATTTAAATCAACCATTGGGGCAATGCATGAGTCCATATCCGATGTCTTCTCTGCTGTAGAGGTACTGAAAAGGAGTTCCCAAAAGACCACAGAGGGTGCCAAAAACCAGTCCATGCAGGCAGCCCAGATTGCTACTGCTGCAGAAGAGATGAGTCAGACTATTACCGATATTGCCAAAAACGCCTCAGTGGCAACGGCCACCTCAGAGGATGCAACACAGACGGCAATGAAGGGCAAGGATGTGGCCGATGGGGCTGTACGCACTGTCAATAGGGTTTATACATCCACGGTAGAACTCTCTAAGATGGTAGAAAAGCTCAACGGTAGGGCCTCAGAGATCGGCGAGATCGTCACAGTGATTAAGGACATTGCAGATCAGACAAACCTACTTGCCCTAAACGCAGCCATTGAGGCCGCAAGGGCAGGGGAGCAGGGAAGGGGCTTTGCAGTAGTGGCCGATGAGGTCAGAAAGCTCGCAGAAAGGACCATAAAGGCCACGGTTGAGATCACCGCCAAGATACAGGCTGTTCAAGAGGAATCGGTGGATACGACCAGGTCTATGCAAGAGGCCTCTGATGAGGTATCTAAGGCCACTGAATATATACGACAGGTCGGGGACTCGTTGGAGGGCATAGTGGCCGCTGTCCAGAGGATGAAGGAGGAGATCACCCACATCGCTACTGCAGTGGACGAGCAGGCCATTGCCTCAGAGGAGGTCACAAAGAACATAGAGAAGACCTCTCATATTGCCAATGAGATGGAATCAATGGCTAACGATGTTATGGGACAGGTTGATAAACTCTATGCCGTTACAGAATCCCTCAAGATTACTGCAGCAGGGTTTAATTTAGAGGGGTCAAGGCAGGGTACTGCAGATTTTATCCAATGGGGCGACATTTTTAAGGTAAATATCAGCAATATAGACGAGCAACACAGGGAGCTCTTCAGGCTTGTAAATGGCCTCTACAAGGCATGGAAAGACAAGAGACCAAAAGAGGAGATAGGAAGGCTTTTAGATGGCCTTATCAACTACACTGCCACACACTTTAAGACTGAAGAAGACTATTTTGACAAATACGGATACCCCGAGACATCACAACACAAGGAGGCACATAAGGCACTGGTTAAGCAGGCCTTAGAGCTAAAAGAGAAGTTTCAAAAGGGTGAGTTACAGATTAACATTGAGACCATGAACTTTCTTAAAAACTGGTTAAATAACCACATCTTAAGGACAGACAAGAGATACACCGCATTTCTAAATGCTAAAGGTGTAACATAGGCCCTGATAGGCTTGAGGCTACAGGAAAGGGATTTAAAAGGGTAGCATAGATGACCAGCAGGGGTAACCTCTATGGTGTAACGGAACGGTGTATGGTTACTTAACACCCCATCTTGAGATAGCAGGGGTATAGTGAATTGATGTGAAAGATTACACTAAAAACCCTCAACAAGGGGCAGAGGAGACTCCAATGCCTTGTATTTCAGCCCTTTCAGGAAGGGATGCCTGTTGGGGAGACTTCAGTTAAGTCTGCTATACTCTGCCCAGAAGGCCTCAAGGCTCTGTGCCCTCACCGCAAGCCTAAGCAGCCTCTTAAGGACCTCCCTTGACTGTATCGCCCTTATCTCATCCTTTAGGCCCTCAGCCACATACCCAAACCTCTCTTCTAAGACCTCTATCACTGACTCCTGGGCCTCAAGCACTAAACCCTTTTCAATTCCCTTTTCAATCCCCTTCTCAATCCCCTTTTCAATTCCCTTTTCAATCCCCTCCAAATACCAAGGGTCTGTCTTTTTGTCAAACACCGGTAATGGCATCACCCTCACCTCCTCTATCAATGCCTTATAATCATCATAGGCATCTTGCCTCAATTTTACCATATACAAAAGCTTCTGTATATATCCCTCTCTCCTACTTTCTTCAATCCTCATTAGCCTCTCTCTTAAGGCATCCCAAAACCCCTCTGACCTCCTACACAACACTGCAAGTATATAGTCATTTGGGTCTTCACTCCTAAGTAACTCCCTACAGTCTATCTCCTTTATGTCCTGAACCCTATATCTAAACCTCAACTCCTCCCCTATCTCTAACTCACCATTATATGGACTCGCCCCATTCCCAAGCCATAATAAGAGCTGTATAGGGACTACACCATACCTACTTTTAAGCCTTAGATAATACTCTACCATCCTCTCAGGTAGAGTATTATCATTCTGGGCCTGCAGTTCTACATGCACTACACTGCCATCTAATAACCTGCCAACAAAGTCTGCCTTTCTCTCTTGGGTCTTTGGGAAGTTTGGGTCAAGAACCTCTACCACATTCAGGCCAAAGAGGAGTTCGGCAAACCTCTTTGGGATGTGCTGCATGAGTTCTCTTACGGTGCGGTCATAGGGAAAGGGATCTACTGTCATGGGGGGATTATAACATAGGTTATTGTCTGTCCTTGAGTCCTCAGGGTAAAGATAGGCAGCAATCTCTGGAAAATTTATTAAATATGCCTACAGACCCACAAATTCATAGGGCATTAATCCTGTTGCTTAACTGGAAGCCCTTGAGATTGGGTTGTTCGTTCCCCTTGTATTGGACTAGCACCTTATGGGACTCGCCTAAACCTTGGGGTACAAGTAGTCCCTTAAGCCTTGCTATACCAAAGGGGTCAGGGTTTTCGCCATAGAGGTGTCTGATTGCTTGCTCAAGGTCAAGGGACACAAGATACACGCCCTGAGAGGCAAAACCACAGGTAGTAAGGCCTAATTCCTCACCCCATCGCTTTAGGGATGTAAAGTTCACATGGGCTGTAATGTCTTGTTCCCCTATGTTGATTAATGGCTCCTCGTTGACAGTGTGTTTAAAGTAACAAAGCAATGTCCCCCGCTCTCTCTCAGGTGCATAGTATTCAGCGGCACTATAACCGTAGTCAATAGTTATTATAAAGCCCTCCGTAAGCATTTCGTAGCATTCCCTTAGCCATCGCCTTATATTGAGATTGACTTCTGTCCTGTAACCCTCTGTATAGAGACCCGAGTCAAGCATCTGTGGACAAAAGTCTTCAATATATTTTAAGACCTCTCCTCTGCAAGGCATTGTTGTCTCTGAGACCTTGCCATCAATGAGACAGACTCCTAACTCCACCAGTTTTTTCTCTTTGAGCTCAATCAGGCAGACTGGAAAGGAGTCAAGGAGTTCGTTAGAGAAGATCACACCCCTAAAGGATCCTACATCGGATATGGATCTGACCCATAGCGTTTTGGCGTGATGCCCTTTTAGTACCCCCTTTTGGGCCTCTATAAGATAGGGATTGAGCTCAATAATCACATAGTTTATCGTCTCATATAGAGGCCGTTGTCTGAGATAGTCAAGCATATCTTTAGCAAAAAAACCCATCCCCCCACCAAACTCCACAAAGGCAAAGTCATTAGGTTTACCCAACATCACCCACATCTCTTCTATTTGTATCCCTAATAGAACAGCAAAGAGACTGTGCAGTGATGGGCTTGTGTAGAAGTCACCCTTACGACCAATCTGTGTTGTGGCCTTTGTGTAATAGCCCACTTCTGGGGCATAGAGGGCGAGCTCCATGAACCTGTCAAAGGGGAGCACACCTTCACGATTTAGGGTTTCAAGGATAAGTCTTTCGGCAGGGGTCACTTAATGGCAAGCATCCTGTCAAGGGCCCGTTTGGCCCTTACTCTAATGTCTTCGGGCACCTTTACCACATACCTCATCTCCCTAAGTGCCCTTGAGACCTTGCTGATGGTGGTCATCTTCATATTGGGGCATATCATGTCATCCCTAAGGGGGTAAAATACCTTGTCAGGGTTTTCCTTTTTGAGCCTATGGATAATACCAATCTCGGTGCCAATTATAAATTCCTCATGTGAAGAGGCCTTGCAAAATCTTATAATACCAGAGGTGCTTGCCACATGGTCTGCCTGTTCTAAAACCTCTAAGCGACATTCGGGATGGGCAATCAGTAAGGCATTGGGGTGTGCCCTTTTTGCCTCCTCAACATCCTCTTTAGTTATTCGGTCATGGACATTACAGAAGCCGTCCCAAGTGATTATCTTCTTATTGCTGTGTTTTTGCGCCCAATAGGAGAGGTTTTTATCAGGTATGGAGATTATGGTGTCTTCAGGTAAGGAATTCACCACCTCAATGACATTGGCAGAGGTGCAGCATATGTCGCTTTCTGCCTTTATTGCCGCTGTGGTGTTTACATATGCCACTACTGGAACACCTAAATACATTGCCTTTAGGTCCAAAAGGGTAAAATTGGCAGGGAACTGGTAAGTAGGTTGCTCCTTGTAGCCCTTAAAGTCTGTCTTCATAGGCCTTTGACCACTAATAGTCACCATGTCTGCCATTGGACAGCCTGCATTAATCTCAGGCAGAAGGACTGTCTTTTCTGGTGATAGTATTGAGGCGGTTTCTGCCATAAAGTGCACGCCACAGAAGACTATTACCTCATAGTCTGTCTCGGCAGCAGCCCTTGATAGTTCCAACGAATCACCTACAAGGTCTGCAATGTCCTGCACCTCTGGACGCTGATAGTTATGGGCAAGGATTATGGCATCCCTCTCGGCCTTGAGCCTGAGGATGTCGTCTATCAACTGGTCGTATATGCTCATGGAGGTCTTTCAATAGATCTGTGAATTTGTAAAGAGTATTGTGCCGTCTTCCTGAATGACCTTCCTTATCCTCACTATTTCCTGTTTGATCTCCCTTTCTATACTGGCATAGAGTTGATATGAGGGGTTCCCATTGTAATATGTGAGTACCCTTTTTACATAATCCACCGTCTCAGGGATAGAAGGAACGGCACTCTTCTTTTCAACCAATTTTGGGCCAGCGTTATAGGCTGCAAGGGCAAGGACAAGATTACCGTTGAATCTCTCAAGTAGGTGTTTTAGATACCTAACACCGCCATCAATATTCTCGGCTGGATCAAAGGGGTTCTGTACACCCATAAGGACC
>Ga0308419_1001424_pt1 | contig 15880 bp, 13 predicted proteins | sample HotsprSampleMS50_FD_203674 | JGI IMG/M metagenome (GOLD analysis project Ga0308419, IMG submission 203674) | Hot spring phototrophic mat microbial communities from Mushroom Spring, Yellowstone National Park, Wyoming, United States - 20090730_MS50 ... | reverse complement strand
AAGGGAGAGGCTAAAACAGGGAAAATGGAAAAATCCATTGCCGGTAATAAAGTCCAGGGCCTATGAAATCCAACAACTTTTTAACCTCAAGTTCTATGATCAGACACAAAATTATTGACAAGTGTCCCGGACAATTAACCCGAGGTATACGAGCGTGAAGATAGGTCTTAAACTGACAAGTATCCAGATGACGCCAGACCCGCTCCGGTGCATGATCATACACCGTAAGAAGTTCACCACACTCAGGACATGGCCAGCGTACACCTTCATCATGCACTACCTGAACATCTATCCTTTCCCCCTTAACGTCAAGTTCCACCTCACTCACTTTCCACGGCTCCTCAATGCCCAAAATCTGACGATAAAGCTCTTTAACTTCCATAAATTTCGCTCCTTTCGGAGCTATTCTACCGCATCTGCTGACCCATTAAAATGCCGGAAGAACCCTATTTTTTTATTTGCTTTGAATGAAATTTTAGCAGTAAATTGAAATGCTGATTAAAAGGCGCATAAATCATTTGCTCCGAACTTTACTTTTAACTGCTAAACATATCCTGCCTTCAAAATATTGCTCTGCTATAACTTGTCTATCGAAACACATTTTCTGTGTCTACTAATGTAGGAGTGTTGAAAGAGTGTATGTTACAAATTTTATCATACTACACCTGATGATAATTAAACAAAGTAATTATTTCTCTCTCATTATATCTGTTAATATAATTATTCTGATTTTTGCTCGTGGGAGTCGGGTGGCTAATGAAGTTATTTTTTTTACTGAACGACCCAGATTCTTTCAGCTTCCGTCCGGATTAAGGAAATGCCCAGAATCTCTTCCAGCAGGGCGTCGGAGATGAGTGACCAGACCTCACCCGGCGTCATAGTATCAATAACCGCTGGTCCAGGGACTACTTCCTGATAGTCCTTAAATAGATAGAGTATTTTTGTCCGTCCTGATGCCAGAAGGTTGGGACCGGCCACCCAGCCATCGCCATCAAAATCAACGTAAGGGTCAGAAGCCAGGTCCCACAACGGGGCATTAAGCCCCAGAGACTTGTCTATTTCATCCAGCAGGATGTTGGCAATGTGGGCATGGACGGTATGCCCGGGGTGAACGCCGTCCAGGGAAAAAGAACCCCCGCGGCCCCATTTTCTGGTCAGGGTGTAGCCATTAACCTGCAGTCCACTGGAAAAAGCTTTATTCAATTTATCACCAGTTGGCACGAGGTGCACATTTGGTATTCCATTGAGCATGGAGATAATGGCATTAAAAGAGTCAATCCGATTTTTGATGGTTAGAGACTCATCGCCGTTCATCACCAGACCATCGTTGCCAAGAATGAGGGAAACCCGGCTCACTTCTCCTTCCTTGACCAGAGCATAAAGGCAGAAAAACATCAGGGGTGAAACCCGGCCGTTAAAGCTTTCCGGGATGGAATACCCCAGCTTGCTGAGATAGAACTCCAGGTCCTCATTTCCCATTAAATAGCCAACTTCCTGGTAGTAGGGATAAGTCAGGAAGAAATATTTGACTCCGGTGCGGTTCAGGTTGATTCTGGTGACCAGGCGGTTGAGCTGGTTAGAGAAATCGCTGGTATCGGTCAGGTTGTGTTCGATATGGGCAGCGGTGTAAGGGTCAAAAGCAATGGCCCCTTGATTTTTTCCGTAGTTCAGCAAATAGCTGACTACCGGTTTGAGCTTGTCCTTGATCTGGTCAAAGGGAATGGGAAAGTACTGGGGATTCTTCCCTCCGAGACCGAGGGTGGACAGAGCGGCATCGTTGTTGCCGACCCAGAAGATGACAATGGCTGGACCCGTGGGGTTATTCAGATGCCAGATGAGAGCGTCAATCTGGCTGACCGGTTTTCCGGCCAGGATGTTAATCGGGTACAGCACTTTGTCATGCATATCGGTGAAAAAATAAGGCTGCAACTTGTCACATAGATACTCAGATGAGATGTAATTAGAGCTGCTGCCAGCGCGCTTGTAATATTCATAACCTTCCACCGAAAAGATGTCTTCTCCGTCCACGCCAAGGTTAGTGGGAACGGTCAGGGGATTAAGGCGATTACCGTTGACATCAAGTCAGGCCTGACTGAATTTCAGCGGCAAGACCAGACTCAGTTTGCTGGCTACCCTTTGCAGGTAGGCGTTCTGCAAAAAGTATTGGTTATTGGTGGCGTCCCTGGTGCGCTGGGTCAGGCTGTCGCCTACTGCCAGTAGCGTCGTACGGGGAACAAACAACCAGGAATTGGTCCGGAGGCTGTTTTTCTTGTCCAAAAGCCGCTCCTGACCGGCTGCCGGCAGACAAAAAATCATAGCAGTGAGAGCTACCCCTGCCAGAAAAAAGAAAAGAATACACCCTTTTTTACTGATAGACATCTTAGCCCTCCTTTACCTATATGATTATAATTTCTACTGGTGGTGTCAAGAATTTTTGCCAGGCCTCGTAGCGAATAAATCATTGTATGTCAATAATATATGGAGTAGGTTATAGTGATTCCCATAGCGGTTTCTGAATAAGCCAGAGGGATAGATAAGTTAAAAAGAACACCTGCAAAATAATCAATGTTGCGACTATAACTATTGAAAATTCAGAAAGCTGCTGGCAGTTCTGGTTCTTAGACCAGGGACGAATTTCAGGCTCAGGAAGGCGGCCTGTTTCTGCCAAGATGGGAAAGACAAATCTCATTTCCCGATTTTTTCTCTGGTAAGTAGAATAGGATTTCAAGAAAACCATTAGTCTCAGCTGATATGAAGTTCATAATGGTTGTTGAATTTGTTGCCTCCTGCCCAGACAAATTTTCCCTTTTTAACATCAAAGATCTGGGTAAAGCTATTAATAATCGGAAACCAGAAGAACAAGGCTGAAATTTGGTCAGAACCCCCTGTCAAAGGTCCAGGTTAATTTTTTGTTAAAAGCTCAGAAAAGATCATTTTTAGTAGTAAAATATGAGCAGATACCAAATTGCTTTTCAGAGTCAGGCTGTGAAACGCTATTCGGAAAATAAAAGCTAAAAGAGGAGACAAGCCCTTTTGTCTGGCTCAACCTGGCTTAGATAATTGAACAATTCAGATTATGATAACAACAAGAACAGGAGGGAGATAAATGAAAATAGCCTTTTTTTCCGATATTCATGGAAACCTGTTGGCGCTAAAGGCGGTGCTGGAGGATATCAGGAAGCGCGGGGTGGACATGGTTTTCTGCGGCGGCGACCTGGTTGGTTATGGAGCCTTTCCCAACGAGGTGATTGAGTTGATACGGGAGCAGCGCATCCCCACCATCATAGGCAATTACGACCAGGGTATCGGCAACGACTCGGATGATTGCGGCTGTGCTTACCAGGATGAGCTGTCTAAAGCCCTGGGAAAACGCTCTATAGCCTGGACCAGAGAAAAAGTGACTTCTGAAAATAAAGCTTATCTCCGGAATCTTCTGGAGAGAATCAGCTTCACCATCAACGACAAGAAGGTGCTTTTGGTTCATGGCAGCCCCCGCCGGATAAATGAGTATCTCTTTGAAGACCGGCCAACATCCTCAGTGGTCAGATTTTTTGAAACGGAAAAAGTGGATATCATCGTCTGCGGCCACACCCACGTTCCCTACGGTAAAGACCTGATTGTTGAAGAAGGCTGGGAAACAGTAACTGGCCCAGACGGAAAGCCACAGACCAGGTTAAAGCCAGGTGGCAGGTATATCTTGATAAACAGCGGCAGCGTCGGCAAACCCAAGGACGGGGACCCGCGAGCCGCTTATGCCCTGTTAAATTTTGCAGACGGCAGCTTTAAGCTGGAAATTATTCGCGTCCCCTACGATGTGGAAGCAGCCGCCCGGGCTGTGGAACAGAGCGGCCTTCCAGTGGAATATGCTGACATGCTCCGCCGGGCCATCGGCTAAAAATCGGGACACCCTACATTTTTCCTATTTTTTTCTTTTAGCCGGCAATCTTTGGCCGGGGTTCGGCTAAAAATTTTGGTAGATAAAGGGCTTTTTGCGGCCGGCTATTAAGTAGGATAATTGGATAAATATAGGATAATTAGATAAATTGATGAAGATGGATGAACTTTCCGGAGAATTCGCTTTATCATTTTTTATTATGAGCTCCTCAAATCAGTAGTTAGGTATAGATAGGAAAAAATATAATGCCATCCTTCTCTTTCTCTTCTCTAATCAAATGCCCACAAGAAATGAAATGAAAGAGATAGGCAGTTATTGGCTGTTTAATGCCAGGGATACTTGCTCCTCGGCACACAAAAAGTCCCTGATATCAGGTCCTTAGAATAAGTTTGGAAGCGCCTGATGTCAAACCCTGGCCTGTTTTAACGGTTTAGGGCTCAAGCTAATTGAAAAGCTGGTTCATTTGGTCTGGACAGGCAATAATAGAGTTTTTAGGTATAGACAAGAAATATGGTAGTTAGAATTGTCTGGTTGTGAAAATTTAGGAATTTGCCAAAGCCACCCAATAAGTTAATAATTTACAGTGATGAAAAAAGGTGAGAATAAGAAAAAGGTTTATTCTGGTATGGTCGATCGTCCAAAGGATAAACCTGAGTTAATTGATGAACTGGTAGAAATGCCGATAGACGGGGTGCTGGACCTCCACACTTTTCGGCCGCAGGAAGTCAAAGAGCTGATTAATGACTATATAGAAGAATGCCTCAAGCGTGGAATTTATGACCTGCGCCTCATCCATGGCAAAGGAACCGGCACACTCAAAGCCATCGTTCACAGCGTCCTAAAAAAGCACCCGGCAGTGGCCAGCTTCAAAGATGCTGACCTGACGGCTGGCGGCTGGGGTGCTACCGAAGTAGTCTTGAAGAAGAACTAACAAAAAGAATACAAAGAAAAAAGATATAGAATAAAAGCAGAACCTCCCATTTGCCAATTTATTGATTATTTGTTGGTCTAATCCCTACCGAAAATTGGGGATTTAGTATATTGTGCCCCATTTTATTAACCGAAAATTTCCTTGACTGGTATGGCCCATCTTTTTAAGATAATAACGTCATGCATCAGAATCTCGGGGCGTTACCTAATGAGGGGATGTCTTTATCAGACAAACTGCAATAATTTCTTTTTAGGATTTTTAGGGCTCAGCCAGGCCTCAGCTCAGAGCTGGGCTCATCTCTTATTGGCTCTCATTTTTTTCACCTCTGCTTTTTTGGGTGTCTTGACCCCTCCTGTTGAAGCCGGCTCCAAACCGCCTCGCTGGCTGGTTGAAATATCAGAAAAGCCGCTGCCCACCCTGGCCCCGGAAACAGAAGCAGTTTACCTTCTTCATGAGCAGAAGCTTGTTTATAGCTCGACCGGCTATCTGATTCGTTACGGTCGGCAGGCGGTCAAAATACTCAGAAAGGAAGGAATCGAACCGCTAAAGTTCCTGGTCAGAGCCAACACCTTTAACACCCGGGTCCGCAAGATGAACGCCTGGGTCATTAACCCCGACGACAGCAAGCAGAGTTATGACTTGAAGTCGGCGATTTCAACTTCCCTGGCTCCGAATACGCTCTACTGGGATGTCAAAACTCTTTTTCTTTATCTACCCGAGGTAACCAGGGGCAGCTTGATTGGCTATGAATGGGAAGAAGAAGTAAAACCCATCTCCCTGGAAGATATCTTCATCTTCCAGCACCGCTTTCCTGTGCTGCAAGCCATTTATCAGGCCGAATACCCGAAGGATTGCCAGCCCTGGCTTGACTGGATTAACTGGCCGGAATCCCAGGTGGTTTCAGGGGCCAGGTCTCTCACGGTGCAGCTTACAGATATTCCAGCCCTAAAAGATGAACCGCTCAAACCCCCGGATGAGGCCATCGCCGGGCGCTTGCTGGTGCGCTTCAGGACCGAGAAAACTCCAAAATACGGCCGGTTTTTCTCTGACTGGAAAGATATGGGACTGTGGTATGAACAGCTATCGCAGGAGCGACGCCAACCGGATGAAAAGGTCAGAGTTAAAGCCAGCGAACTGGTTTCCGGGTTAACCGACCTGAGGGCGCAGATCGAGAAGCTGGCCGCTTTCGTCCAGCAGGAGGTCAGGTATGTTTCTATCCAGATAGGAATCGGCGGGTACCAGCCCCACCCCGCTCCCGAAATCCTGGCCAACCGGTATGGCGATTGCAAGGATAAAGCCACCCTGCTGGCAGCCCTGCTGAGTTATCTAAACGTAGAATCCTACTATCTGATCGTCAACATAGAGCGCCAGGTGGTGAAAGATAATTCGCCGGTCTCGCTTTTCTGGTTTAATCATGCCATCCTGGCCATCAAGCTGCCCGACGATAAACTGTACGACGGGGCCGAGGCAGTGGTCCCGGTGCCCGGATTAGGCCGGCTGCTAATCTTCGACCCGACTATGCCACACAGCCCTCCAGGGCGGTTGCCTTTCTACCTCCAGAAAAACAACGGGCTGCTGGTGGCCGGCGAACAAAGCCGCCTGCTCACTTTTCCCGGCTCTACCCCGGAGCGTTTAGAGTTGGTCCGCCGGGGACAATTTGTGCTGTCTGCTGACGGCACCCTGAAAGGAAGCGTATCTGAAACCCTCTCCGGGTTTCAGGCCGAGGTGGCCCGTTTGAGGCTCAGAGACGTCCCGGAACGCAACAGACGCAAGGACCTGGAAAATTTCCTGGCCCGCAGCCTGGGTTCATTCAACCTGGAAAATTATGATTACCTGAACCTTGACCAGCCGGAGAGGGAGGTTGAGCTCAGGTACAGTTTCCGGGCCGGGTCTTACCTGCGCCGGAGCGGTGACGTCCTTAGCTTCAGGCCGAATATTCTGGCCCTGATTGATGATTATGAAATCTTGAAGCAGAAAGGAGAAAGAAAATATCCACTGATGCTGCCTGGTGTCGGCACCAGCCGGGATGAGCTGGAAATAGTCCTGCCGGACGGTTACAGCTTAGAGACCCTGCCTGAGCCAATGAACTGGAGTAGCAGTTTTGCCGATTACCATTGTCGTCTGGAATTGAAGGGCGGGGTCCTGTTCCTGGAGAGACAGTTGAGAATCAAGGAAGACTTACTTCCGCCGAGTCGTTTCCAGGAAGCACTGGAAATTTTCAGGATGCTGTCAGTTGAAGAACGACGTCGGTTGCTCCTTAAAAAATTAAATCAGCCGGAATGAAGGAGGCCGGGATGAGAAATTGTTTAACGGCCCGGAACAGGCCATCCTCATTTTTCTTTCTTAAGATGCCTCTGCTGGTAATCACCCTGCTCTGCCTGCTGGCCCTCGGTCTGGCGGCCCAGACTCAAGAAGCTGTCAAACCGAGGCCTCCCGTCACCCAGGAAGACCTGGCCATGATTGACCTGCCTGAACTCCCCGGGGCTCCGGCTGTTTGTCTTTATTATGAAAGGATAGACGACCGGGAGAAAAGAGAGCGTTCGGTTTTCAAGAGGATCAAAATTCTAACACCTGGCGGGCGGGACTATGGCAACCTGGAGATTCCTTATTATGCTTTTCTGGACGAAGTTAAAGGCATCAAAGTCAAAGTTTATTCCCCCGATGGGAGCAGCCGCGAGGTAAAACCGGAGATACTGGAAAAAATTGCCTCCAAGCTGGGCGAGTCTGAGTATCGCATTAAGACCCTGGCCATTCCGGACATATCGCCCGGGCAGATAATTGATTATGAATACAAAATAAAGCCGAGAGAAGATAATCCTTTTATCTACATTCTTGGCGATTTGATAATGATCAGGATAAACATCCTCCTGATAAACCTGACCATGCCCGACCTCTATTCTTCTCTGGGAGTAAGCTGGGACCTGCAGGATTCAATTTATATCCGGAAGGCCAGGTTTGAGTTTGTTCCAGACCGGTTCATCGGAGTTGCCAAGAAGGATAAGTACAACCTGGCCTGGGTAGCCAATAAACTGAGAGAGGTCAAACCCGCCATAGACGACCAAGGGCTGAAACTGGAACTGACCGATATCCCGCCCTTTGAAAAAGAGGAATTCATGCCTCCCGAGAGTAATGAGAAGATATCATTTAAAGTTTATTATGTGGACCCCTCCATAAAAAACCATCAAGCCTACTGGGAAAAATCAACGGACGCTTGGAAGAAAAATTATGAAGAGTTTATGAACGGCGGTAAAGCTCTGAACAAGGAAATTCAAACTCTGGTCGGGAGCGAAACTGACCTTGAAACTAAGCTTAAGAGAATTTACGAGCGCGTCCAGAGCATCAAGAACCTGGATTTTGTTCCGGAAATGTCAGAGAAAGAGCGGAAGAAAATCAAGGTTAATGATAACGTGACTGACGTCCTGAAGAGGAACTACGGTTATAAGAACCAGATCGCCAGAACCTTTGCTGCTCTGGCCCGGGCTGCTGGCTACGAGGTCTATCTGGTCAGGGTAGTCAGCCGCGATGAGAAATTTTTTAATCCTAATCTTCCGCTGTTCAATGGGCAGTTTGATTCTGAAATGGTCATGATAAAAATGGGAAATAGATTCAGGGCCTTCGACCCGGGCCTGCCCGATTGCCCGTATGGAGTGGTTTACTGGCCAAAGGCCGGCACTGCCGGCGTTACCTTTGAGGATGAACAACTGAAGTTTTTCACCACTCCCTCCTTGTCGGCCGATGACTCGACCTGCCGGAGACTGGCACAGCTTCGTCTGGATGGTCGGGGCAATCTGACCGGTACCATCCGGGTGGAATATGCCGGCCAGGAAGCCTTATCCAGGAAATTTGATAATAGAGAAAAAGATGAAATAAAAATCAAGGAAATCCTGGAGGAAGAACTTCTTAAAAAGCTGCCAGGGGGTAGCCAGGTGAACCTAAAAAATCTGCAGGGACTGAAAGAGAGGTCAGCCGCACTGACAGCTGAATTTGAAGCCACAGTGGCTGGTGTGGTGCATCAGTCCGGAGGCCAGCTTTTACTGCCTGTTTATGCCCTGACCAATTCCCGGCAGTACCCTTTTCGTTCGGCTTTTAGAAAGTACCCGATATATTTCAATTATCCCTCCACCGAAATTGACGAGATTAAAATAGAACTGCCTGAAGGCTATGAGGTCGAAGCTCTGCCGGAAGCCAGGAGCCGGGATTCGGAAAGAGCAGGCTTTTCTCTAAAGGCGCAATTGTCTGAATCAGGTCAGTTGCTGATAGAGAGGAAGGTAGTCATCAAAAAAAACCTTTTTCCGGTCTCAGATTATATCCACCTAAAAGAATTCTTTGACTTTGTCCAGACCAGAGATGAGCAGCAGATAATCCTCGGGAAGAAAAATTAAGACGACACCTGGTTGTACTTCCAAATCTTGAATTTTTTGACTAGAACATCTGAGAGCAGCCCTCTTGTCTTGATTACCTCAGGACCTACTCCTTAAAAAAGAGGTGAACGAGTATTGTGTCCCCCGTTTATTTACGCTGGGCTAATTCGTGGTCAATCATCAGGAGGCCATGCTTGTGGTCGCCGACCATTTCCAGCTTGGCCAGGATTTCTTGGGCGTTGGCTTCTTCTTCCACCTGTTCGTTTACAAACCACTGCAGCATGGCAAAGGAGGCCCGGTCTTTTTCCGCTTCAGCCAGGTCTACCAGTTCGTTGATTTTGGCGGTAATGTGCTGCTCGTGCTTCAGCACGGCTTCAAAAGCGTCCTTCGGGCTTTTCCAGGTATCCGGTGGCTCTTTTATGGCCATCAATTTTACCTTTCCGCCTCGTTCAATCAGGTATTTGTAAAACTTCTCGGCATGGCCCAGTTCTTCGTGGTACTGGACAAACAACCAGTTCTGAAAACCCATCAGGTTCTGTTCGGCAAAATGGCTGGCCATGCTCAAATAAAGATAAGCGGAGTAGATTTCTTCGTTAATCTGTTTATTGATGGCTTCTTCCATCTTCTTGCTGATCATTGCTGACCTCCTTTTTCTTCATTCTACTCCATAAAATGTTATTCAGCAACAGATTGTTGAGGTCAGCACATTAGTGTCATTCTGTCCTGGGATTTTTCTGTGCTCAACCGTTTTCCTTGTTTCGGCTGGCGGTCCAAATCCTAACCTGGACTTAAGCGGGTAAGAGAATTCTCTTCCCGGGAAGGGGATTAATGCTCAGCTCAACTTAAAAGATTCTAAAAGGTCATTAATGTATCTGACCCTGCACACAGATATGGCAGCAGAAAAAGCTTTCGTTTCTGCGCAGCCTGGTTCAGGCTGGTGGTAAAGAGCAGGACCTTTATCCAGCTTTTTTGCTAATTTATTTCAGATAATTTTCTGCTTTAGCCGGTATAACGTATAACTTTTTGCCTGAACCACGCCGTTTCTCTAAAAGGTCATTGAGGGGGAAGGTTCTCGCGGATTTTAAGGAGAGCTGATACCCAGTGGGCCAGCTCCACACCAGGGCAGTAAAGACCGCTTTCCTGAAGAGCCCGGCTTACTGCCTCAGTAATACTTTTTTCATCAAGCGTAACACCGGAGAGAGCTTTTTCCAGGTCAGTCACAGCTTCCTTAGGGATGGCCGTGAAGTCTCCGGATATCCAGACTGAATCCAGCTGCTGGCCTCTGGTACGGGCGGTTAGCCGGATCAGGCCGCCTGGCGCTTTGTAATCAATTTCCTGGACCTGAACATCTTCATGAATCTTAACTGCTGGAGGCCGCAGCGGACCTTTCTGGAAAATCCAGTCCTGACTCTGAAATAGCCGGTCCAGCCTTTCCGCCTCAGTTAGTTCGGCTTCATTCATCCCGCCTTCTCTAACCTCAGCCCCCAGAAGCTCAGAAACCTGCTGAAGATAAATTTCTTTTACCCGCTCTCTTTCTGGGACTTCTCCCAGCAGCTCCTTCATGGTAGTCATGTACTGCTCCAGGCTCAGAAAGACTTTGTCCCGCATTTTTTCTGACGATACTCGCAGCACCCGGGACATGGTTTTTTTATCAAAATCAAACATGAAGCTACCGACCAGCACTTCAGCCTGACCTATTCTGGCGGCCCCGGTTCCGCCTATTTTCTTTCCGGATACATGGATGTCGTTTATCGGCCGGAAGGAAGCTTCAATGCCCAACAGCCGGTATGTTCTGATTATGGGCTCAACGTAAAAACTGAACTTTTCTTCCAGCGAAGCCGGCAAGCTTTCCGGGTGAAAAATCCACTGCACGAAAAGCTGGTTCCGGTCAAGATAAACCGCTCCGCCACCCACCTCTCTCCGGTAGACCGGCAACCCAGCCTGCCGGCAGTAATCTAAATCAACTTCCCGCTCCACTTCCTGGTGAAAGCCCACACAGACATAGGGAGTTTTCGGGCTCACCAGGATGATGGTATCCGGGGTTTCGGGCCCAAAAGCATAACCGACCGCATGATAGCAGGTCTGCGACCTGACCGGCGGCACTTCTCCCAGGTCTATTAACCTGATGACTTTCTTTTTTTCACCCATTTTCCTTTTACCCTGTTTTTTCAGTTCATTCTTTTCGCAGTTTTAAATTTTTTTCTTCTTTATTTCTCCAAGCCACGATTCCAGAACTTCCGCTGCTATCTTAGCCATTTTCTGCACAGAATTATTCACCTTCCGACTGAGCCCCAATCCGGTCTTGATATCTGCAGGCTGGACGCCGATCAAATAAACATTTTCTGGGTAATTTCCCCGGACTTTAGCCACGGCCAGCACTTCTTGAAAACCAAGCTGATGCCAGGAAAGGCGACCGCTGTAAAAAAGCTCAATCTCATCCTTAGTGTACTCCATCACTTCGCCTGGCTGAGCCCCGCCGTCTACCGCATCCAGTATCAGCAGGTGGCTGGCCTGTTCCACATAAGGAAGTAAATCCATCCCCAGCACTCCGCCGTCCACCAGCTCCACTTCTGCTTTTATTTTTTCGGGCAGAATTTTCTCCAGTTCCTTCAGGGCATAGACTCCCGCTCCCTCGTCCCGATTCAGGATGTTTCCCAGCCCCAGCACCAGTATTCTTTTATCCATCTAATTTGATTTTATGAGCTTTGAGTTCCTGCTTCAGCGTACCACCAGGTTAAAACCGGTGCCAGCTTCTCCCACCTTCCTGCCTTTGGGGTCGATAATATGGACCGCGCAGGCCAGGCATGGGTCAAACGAATGTATGGTCCGCAGAATTTCCAGCGGTTGCCCTGGGTCAGCCAGCCTGGTGCCTACCAGAGAAGCTTCGTAGGCCCCGGGCTGATTCTTGTGGTCCCGCGGCGAAGCATTCCAGGTGGTTGGCACCACTACCTGGTAATTTTTAATTTTTTTGTTTTCAATTGCCACCCAGTGTCCCAGAGCACCGCGTGGCGCTTCAGTGTAGCCAAAGCCCAGGGCTTTTTTCGGCCAGGTCCGCGGGTTCCACTTTTCATCATTGAAAGTGTCTGTATTCCCGGCTTTAATCTCGGCTATCAGCTCGTCGTAGAATTTCTGCAGCAGGTCAACGATAACCTTGGTCTCAATGGCTCGGGCCGCCGTTCTTCCCAGGGTGGAGAACACCGCGCTCACTGGCGCTTTTAATTTTTCCAGCACCAGGTTGACCAGCTCTACCGTCTCTTTGTGCCCCGTGGCGTAGAGGACCAACACTCTGGCCAGCGGGCCGACTTCCATCGGCAGTTCATTCCAGCGCGGAGATTTCAGCCAGCTGTATTTGCCCTCAACTTTGAGATATTCATATGGCGGTTTGGGGCCGGTGTAGTTGAAGACCGTCTCACCTTCCCACGGGAAAAGCCCCGCTTCATCGCCCTGGCTGTACTTATACCAGCTGTGGGTGACGAACTCTTTCATCTTCTGGGCGTCTCTGGGGTCGGGCACAATCACGTTTTTCAGGTCGCGGTTAATGATAGCCCCGCGCGGGAAAATCAGCTTGTCAATTTCGTTGAGCTGACCCTCTGGGAATTCACCCCAGACCAGGAAATTGCCCAGCCCTTCGCCGATGTTGGCGTATTCCAGGTAGTAGGGAGCAATGGCCAGGAGGTCGGGCAGGTAAACCTGTTCCACAAATTCTTTCATCCGCTTTATGGAATCGGCAATAACCGCCAGTTTTTCAGCATTGAGAGCCTGGTCGGAATTCATGTCAATCGGCAGCGGTACCCCGCCCACCACGAAATTCGGATGGGGATTCTTTCCGCCAAAGATGGTGTGAATCTTGGTCACCCGTGACTGCCAGTCCAGACACTCCAGATAATGGGCCACGCCCAGCAGGTTAATTTCAGGCGGCAGCTTGTAGGCCGGGTGTCCCCAGTAGCCGTTGCTAAAAAGCGAAAGCTGCCCGCTGTCCACGATGGCTTTGACTTTTTTCTGCACTTCAGCAAAATAGGCCGGCGAGGAATTGGGCCAGCCGGAAATGCTCTGCTGTATTTCAGAAACTTTTTTGGGGTCAGCTTTCAGGGCGCTAACCACATCCACAAAATCCAGAGCGTGGAGTATGTAGAAGTGCATCACATGGTCATGGATGAACTGCTGGGCCACAATCATATTCCGCATAAGATTAGCTGCTTTGGGAATGTTGAGGCCCAGGGCATCTTCTACTGCCCGGATGGAAGCTATGGCGTGAACCGTGGTGCACACACCGCAGATTCTCTGAGCAAAAGCCCAGGCGTCGCGCGGGTCGCGTTTTTTCAGGATGTTTTCAATGCCGCGTACCATGGTGCCGGCGGAGTAAGCTTCCTTTATGGTGTTGTTTCCATCCAGGGCAACTTCAATTCTTAAGTGCCCTTCTATCCTGGTAATTGGGTCAATGACGATTCTGTTAGCCATCTTTTACCTCCTTGGCCTTACTGGTTACGAAGCCATTCCAGGGCTTCCTGCTCGGTCTTAAACCAGCGGATTTCATTGGCGTAGTAGCTTCTGTCTATTTCCAGTATTTTGGGGTCTATTTCTGCCCCAAAGATAGCCGCCGTGGGCATTATCGGCCGCAAATGTTTGATGTGGCGCAGGCATTCCGAGGGGTCTGAGCCACTGAGGTCAATGAGCAGTTTGCCTGAGTATTCTCGGAAAAACACCGTTAAAGCCTGAATATCTTCGGGTGTAAACGGCCCTGTATGCCGGCACCTGAGGATGCCTTTTTCTACCGGTGTTAAATTGAAGGATGCCATTTTGCCCTCCTTTCCTTTCAAATCAGAGCCTTGGCCACCATCTCAGCCAGGCCATGTACTTTGATGGTGGAGTTGAAATGAGCCAGGCTGTCCACAAACTGCAGGCGGCAGTTGCTGCAAACCATACAGACGGCTTGAGCCTGAATATCTCGCATCTGCTCTAACTTCATCTCAAAAACCGCATAGCGGTTAGCGTCAGCCTCTTTGATGGAGATAACCCCGCCTCCGCCGCCGCAGCACATGGACTGCTCTTTGTTAGGGGTCATTTCTTTAAACTTGGTGGGAGCCAGGACTTTGAGTATTTCTCTCGGCTGTCTGATGATGCCTCCGCGGCGCTGGATTTTACAGGAATCGTGGAAAGTAATGGTTTCCGCCTCAAAGGCACCTTCTTTCAGTTTAATTCGGCCTGTTTTCCAGAGCTCGTGGATGTATTCGGTGATGTGAACGATTTTTACTCCAGCCGGTACTTTCATGATGTTGTGGGCTGTCCAGCGGAAAGCATCGTAGGCATGTCCGCATTCGCTGATGATGATTTTCTTCACTCCCAGGTCTTCGGCCGCTTTGAAAACTCGGTACATAAAGAGTTTGGTCAGTTCTTCATCAGCTTCAAAATAACCGAAGTTCACCACCTCGCGGCCAGTGGAGCTGACGGTCCAGTTTTCGCCAGCTTTGTTTAGAATTTTGGCGATGGCCGCCAGGTTGTCGGGGAATTTCATCAGCTCTATGGAGGTAAAAACCATCAAGCTTTCTGCCCCGGCTTTGTCCACCGGGATGTCAACTTCCCATTCATCGCTGATCCAGTCAATCCGTTCCCGCCACATCTCGTCCGTAACTCCAAGCGGGCTGCCGACCGTGCGCTGTTTTTCCGTTGCTTCAGCCAGGTCACCAGGCACCACCCCGGCTGCCGCCATTCCGGCCCTGACCTCATGGATGAGCGGACCGAGTTCAATGCCCATGGGACAGACATGAGCGCATTTGTTGCAAACAGTGCAGGCTTCGTAGACAATCTTGCTCCAGTGTTCCAGGTCAGCCTCAGTCAGCTTTTTATCCAGGCCCAGGGCCAGCTTAAGCTTGCCGGCGATGGTGAACCTTTGCTCGTAAGCCCGACGCAGCGGCTCTAACTTCCAGATGGGCGCATACTCGGGGTTGCCGAGTGCCTGGTAGAAATGGCAGGCTTCAGCGCAGATGCCGCAGCGGGTGCAGGCTTCCAGCTGGCTGGCCACCCAGCCACCAGTTTCCTTGAGGTAAGTGTTTATGGCAGATTGGGTTTTCATTTTGAGCCTCCTTTTTAAGGCACGATGGCCCGTTTGCCGGCCTGGGCACCGTGGATGGTTTTAGAGAAAAAGTAGAAGAGAAAGTGTGAGATGCGGCCGAGCGGAATCCAGATGAGCAAAAGGCTGACAGAAATGAGATGGAGGCTGAAAATCACTTCGTAGCGGAACCACAGGTGGCGGGCCATGATGAAACCAGTAACCATCGGCAGAAAAACCATCACCCAGTTAATCCAGACCGGAAGTTTGGTCAGCATTTTCAAAACCGGGTGAGTTAAACGGTTGATGAACAGCACTATCAGAGAGATTATGCCGGTGGCAGAAAAGAAGGCAACGATTGGTGTGGGAAGCGATTTCCAGCTAATCCCGCAAAGGCTTTTCCAGACTAAGATGTGGGCCGTACCGAAAGCCAGCACCACAAACAGGCTCAGGTGGAAAAGCCCGCCGGCGATGAAGGTCAGGGCGTTGTTACGAAAAGTGCGGCGCACCCAGGGAATAAAGGGGAGAACTACCAGACCTTTAAGATAGTTCAGGATAACACCCCAGATTTTGCTGCCCTTGTTGGGTACTCGGTCTCTTTCCCAGCCTAACAGGAGGACCCTCACCAGACGGTAGCTCATACCCAC
>Ga0308419_1001422_pt1 | contig 15892 bp, 11 predicted proteins | sample HotsprSampleMS50_FD_203674 | JGI IMG/M metagenome (GOLD analysis project Ga0308419, IMG submission 203674) | Hot spring phototrophic mat microbial communities from Mushroom Spring, Yellowstone National Park, Wyoming, United States - 20090730_MS50 ... | reverse complement strand
CCGCCGCCCGACCCGACGATCTATCTGTGCATCACCAGCAAGACCGACCCCGATCACGCGCCGGCCGGCTGCGAGAACTGGTTCGCGCTGGTCAACGCGCCGTATCTCTCGCCGGCGTATGACTGGGAGCGCGACGGCGAGCGGTACGCGGCGCGGCTGAAAGATGTGATGCGCGGCTGGGGCCTTGATCCTGCCCCCGGCGGCGCGCCGCTGGTGGAGCGAGCGCTCACCCCGCTGCATCTGCAAACCATGTATGGCGGCAACGCCGGGGCTATTTACGGGTTTTCGTCGAACACGCGCACGACCGCCTTCCGGCGACCGAACAACCGCGCCCGCGAGGTGGCCGGCCTGTACTTCGCCGGCGGCAGCGCCCATCCCGGCGGCGGCGTGCCGCTGGTCATGCTGTCCGGCATGGCAGCGGCGGACTGTGTCGAGGAAGACGTTCACGTTCAGGCGTCAGGCTCTGTTTAAACGGGTGGCGCCCGGTCAGAACACCGGCGGCCCATCCTCCATGTCGTCGTACTGGCCGGGTGAGAGCGCCGGACCGGAGGGATCGGCCACCTCGCGCGGCTCACCGTTCTCGCCAATGACGTAGAACTTCCGGCGGGGGCGGGGCATGTAGTCGGCGGCGTCACCATAGTGTCCGGGCCAGCCCATCGGCGCTGAGAGGCGCGCCGTTCGTCCGTCGGCTGCGACCGGCTGCCCCTGTACCACCCAGTATTGGGGCGGCTCAGGTGGCAGTGGGGCCGTCTGGCGCAGATAACGCTCATGCGCCCGCCAGTCGTCGCGCCGGCTGTCGTCGCGCCGGCGCGCGGTCAGCCAGGTGATGACCGCCACGCACGGCGTGGCCACCAGCACGCCCACCAGCGTTCCGCTCAGCAGTGTGATCGTGGACTGGTCGATGCGCGAACCAACCACGAATCCGAACACAATCCCGCACAAGATCACGCCGAATGCGCTTGCCTTCATCAAACGATCCATGACATCCTCCATCGGCGGCTTCGACAAGCGCGGCTTCGACAAGCTCAGCCGACGCTTGTCAAAGCCGCCGGAATCACACCCTCCGGCCACTAAAGCGGCATTGCCGCCTGAAAACGAATGGCGCGCCCGCCCGACACGGCGATGAAGTCGCCGGCGCCGGACAACTTCTCCGCGCCGCTGCCGGCCATGCCCGACGCGACGCGCGCATCCTCTGCCGAGGTGACCCGGCCCACCAGGCGCAGGGGCAGGTTGGCCTTGAGCAGCGGCCCGATCGCCTTTGCAGACGGCTTTTGCGTGCACGCCAGCAGGTGAATGCCCGACTCGCGCCCGCGCTGCGCGATGCGCGTCAATGGGTCGAGCACCGACGCGCCGCCGGTCTGACACAGGTCGGCCAGTTCGTCCACGAACACCACGATGCGCGGCATCGGCTCGGTCTGAATGGCGCGCCGCTGCATGGCCTCGATCACGCGCGCCAACGCCGGCGCAGCCTCGTCTGCCGTGTGCGCCGGCGGCAGCAACAGGTGCCGCTCGACTGCCCGGCCAAACTCGTCGTGATCCCGGCGCTTCGGGTCGATGACGATCACGCCCAGCTCATACGCGCGGTGCGTCTGGCACAGGCTGATCAGCGCAGATTGCGCCAGGCACGTCTTGCCGCTGCCGGTCGTGCCGGAAATCAGGACGTGGGCGACATCGGGCGCGGACAGCCGGGCCAGCAGCGGCGCGCCATCTTCGGACAGGCCGAGCACCGCCGTATAGCGCGGCGGATGGTCGAGCTGACTCATCAGCGCCGCAAGCCTGACGGGCTGGCGCGACTCGCGCCCGATCTGGATGGCGAGATGGCTGCCGCTCTGGGCGATGCGGATGTTGCTGTTGCCGACGGCCAGCGCAATGTCGGCCTGCAACGCTTTCACCTGGCTGACTTTTGTGCCGCCTTCGGGCCGCAACAGCATCTCGACGAAGCCGGGCAGCACGCGCCCGCCCACAACACTGGCAGCGGCGTTGCGCTGGCGCAGCACCGCTTCGATGCGCTCGGCGGTCAGATTGAGTTTTCTGTACATCGCTCCTGATCCTCGAACCCACTGGTACACTCTGAAACGGCGATTTGAGCGACGCGCGCCGCTGGTCATGGCGCGCGCCGCGCGGACTGGAACATCTGTTCTGGTTTGCGTTAGTGTAAGAACATTTGTTCTATCTGTCAAGAGGTCATCGTGGCGCAGATTGAGTACGCGGCGTGGGGCTACTGCTACCCCGGCGCCGGCCAGCCGGCGCTCGCGCAGGTCACCTTCGCCCTGGAGCCGTCTGAGTTCACACTGGTGATCGGCGCATCGGGTTCCGGCAAATCGACGCTGACACGGGCGATGAACGGCCTTGTGCCCCATTTCACCGGCGGGCGCGTCACAGGACGCCTGCGCGTGGCCGGCCTCGATCCGGTTCAGGCGGGGCCGTCGCGCATGGCGCTGCGCGTGGGCATGGTGTTTCAGGACCCGGAGTCGCAGTTTGTGCTGGACACGGTGGAGGATGAAGTGGCGTTCGCGCTGGAGAACGCCGCCGTGCCGCGCGACGAGATGCGACGGCGCGTGGCTGAGATGCTGGATGCGCTCGGCATCGCCGATCTGCGCGGGCGCGCGCTGCACACGCTGTCGGGCGGCGAACAGCAACGCGTGGCCATCGCCTCGGCCCTCGTTCTGCGGCCATCCGTGCTTGTGCTGGATGAGCCGACCTCGCAGCTCGACCCGGCCACAGCCGCAGACATGCTCGATCTGCTGGCTGATTTGAACAAAGCCGGGCTGTCTATCGTGCTGGTTGAGCACCGGATTGAGCGCGTCCTGCCCTACGTGAACAAGATCGTGTCTGTGGCGAACGGCAGCGCGATCGCCGACAGCCCGCAGGCGATTTTGGCAACAGCCGCGATTGTGCCACCCGTCGTAGAGCTTGCCCGCGCAGTTGGGCTGAGTCCGCTTCCCGTCACGCCGGCAGCCACAGCGCAGGCGCTCGGCCCGCGCGTGTGCGGCGCGCCGCCCGCGCGCCGACGACACTCGCCAACCCCCGGCGCAGAGGTGTTGCGCCTGGCCGGCGTGCGGGCCGGCTACGGTGACGACCTGGTGCTGCGCGACATCGACTTTTCCCTGCGCGAAGGCGAAATTGTTGCGCTAATCGGACGCAACGGACAGGGCAAGACCACGCTGCTCAGGACGATCATGGGATTGCTGAAGGCGAGCGCCGGCGATGTGCGCGTCTGCGGCGAGTCGGTTGTGGGCTGGGACACGGCGACAATCAGCCGGCGGGTGGCCTATCTGCCGCAGAATCCGAACGCCCTGCTCTACGCCGACACGGTGGCCGACGAGCTGAACATTACCCGGCGCAATCATGGGTTGCCGCCTTTGGGCGCGGGTGGGGTTGCGGAATGGCTGGGCCGGCTGCGCTTGGACGGACTGGCCGGCGCGTATCCGCGCGATCTCAGCGTGGGCGAACGGGAGCGCGTTGCCATTGGCGCAGTCACCGTCACACAGCCTCCGCTGGTTCTGCTCGACGAGCCGACGCGCGGGCTGGATTATGCCGCCAAGCGCGCGCTGACGAGTTTGCTGGAAGACTGGCGGCGCGATGGCTGCGCCGTGCTGGTGGTGTCGCACGACGTGGAGTTCATCGCCGGCTGCGCCGATCGCGTTGTGGCGCTCGACAAAGGGCGCATCGTGGCGGATGGACCGCCGGTTGATGTGCTGACAGGCGATCCTGTGTTCACGCCTCAAATTGCGCAGGCGTTCCCCGGCGCCGGCTGGATCACGGTCGCCGATGCGCTACACTGCGCGCCGTGACACCTGACACCGAGATCGAACTCAGCCGCATCCAGCAGGAAGTGATTGCGTGTGAGCGATGCCCGCGCCTCGTGGCCTACCGGCGCGAGGTGGCGCGCGTCAGGCGGGCCGCCTTCCGTGGCGAGACATACTGGGGCCGGCCCGTGCCGGGCTTTGGCGACCCACAGGCGCGCCTGCTGATCGTGGGTCTGGCGCCGGCGGCGCATGGCGGCAACCGCACCGGCCGCATGTTTACCGGCGACCGCTCCGGCGACTTTTTGTACGCTGGCCTGTTTCGCGCCGGCTTCGCCAGCCAGCCCACCTCCATCTCACGCGACGACGGCTTGCGTCTGACGGATGTCTTTATCTCCGCAGCGGCGCGCTGCGCGCCCCCGGACAACAAACCGCTGCCAGAGGAGCTGGCGCGCTGCCGCCAGTTCCTCGCCCGCGAGCTGCGCGCCCTGCCGTGCGTTCAGGTCATCCTGGCGCTGGGCAGGATCGGCTTCGACGCGGTCGTGCGCGCGCTGGCGGATGCCGGCCACCTTGCGCCCAGGCCAAAGCCCGTCTTCGGGCATGGCGTGACACGCGCCGCCGGCCCGTATACCCTGGCCGGCTGCTATCACCCCTCGCAGCGCAACACCGCCACGAAGCTCGTGACGCCGGAGATGTACGACCACATCTTTGCGCACATCAAGGCGCTGCTGAAATAGACCGGCAGTCAGGTTTGCGATCAAGTCCTGCGGGAAAAGCAAGCGATCCGGCTTGTCGGATAATCCGGAGTGTGGATTGCCCCTCGCTCCCGCCAGGGAACGAAAACAGGGCGTCGGGCGTCTGTGGACTGATCCATTACGAGGAGGAAAGCATGAACCGTCGCCACATCCGAACTATTCGCGCCAGTGTGATTGCGCCGGTGGTTGCCGCGTTGATTCTGAGTTCGGCATGCGCGCCGGCTATGCCAGAGCCGGCCACACCGGAGCCGCAGCCCACGGCCACTCCTTTGCCACTGCCGACGGCCACCGCGCTGCCCCCGCGCATGATCGTTGGCTATCAGCCTGTGCCGGAGGAGGTTGTTTCGCCGGTGGTGGTGCAACGCACGCCGGAGCCGGGCGAACGCCTGGGCGTGCGCGGCGCCATCAAGGTGGTGTTTGACCGTGCCATGGATCGCCCGTCGGTTGAAAAAGCCTGGCGGATGCAGCCGGCGGTGGCCGGCGCGTTTGCCTGGGCCGACGCGCGCACGCTCACCTTTCAGCCGGCGTCTGACCTGCCGCGTGGCGCTGTGTTCGATGTGGCGCTGACACAGGACGCCCGCGCCGAGGATGGCGCGCCGCTGCGCCAGCCCTTTGTGTTCCGCTTCGAGACGCAGGGCAATCTGGAGGTGGGTCAAACGATCCCCGCCGACGGCGCAGCCGATGTCCAACCCGACACGATTGTGACGGTGATCTTCAACCGGCCAGTTGTGCCGCTGACGACGCTCCAGCAACAGGCCGGGTTTCCCCAGCCCCTGCGCTTCGATCCGCCGCTGGAGGGCAAACAGGAATGGCTGAACACCTCGGTGCTGGTGTTCCGGCCTTCACAGCCGCTGCCCGGCGGCACGCGCTTCACCGCCCGCGTGGCCGGCGACCTGGCCGACACCGATGGCAACCCGCTGGCGGGCGAGTACACGTGGACCTTCAGCACATCGGCCCCGAAGGTGCTGTTTGTGACCCCCGACCCACAAAGCAGTCGCCCCGCGCCGGTGGACACGGCGGTGACAGTCCGCTGGAACCAGAACATCGACCCGGCTTCGGCGCAGCAGGCGTTCAGCCTGACCGACGCCCGCGGGGGGCGAGTGGCCGGCGCGTTTGCAGTGTTGGGCGACACGCTGGTGTTCACGCCGGCGGAACGACTCGCCTTCGACACGCCCTACACGGTGCAGATTGCGCCCGGTGTCAGGAGCGCCAGCGGCGGGCCGGCATCGACCGAGTCGTGGCGCTCCGCATTTGCAACGGCGCCGCTGCCGCGCGTGGTGAAAACCACCCCGGCCAACGGTGAGACGGCCTACGCCTTCACGCCGTTCATCATCCACTTCAACACGCCCATCGACCCGCGCACAGTGATGGCCCATGTGCGCTTCACGCCGGCCATCTCGCCGTCTGAGGTGTACACGTATTACAACGAGTGGGACTACTCCTTTGTGATCTATTTTGGAGCGCAGCCGGCCAGCGACTATGTGGTCGAGATCGAGCCGGGCATCGCCGATCCGTATGGCAATCTGACCCGCGATTCCATGCGCGTGGCGTTTCGCACGGGTGATGTGGCGCCGGCGCTGTACGTGGCGCTGCCCGGCGATGTGGCAACGCTGAATGCCTACAAGCCGGCGCGTCTGCTGGCAACCTCCGTCAATGTCAGCCGGATCGACCTGACGTTGCAGAAGCTCAACACCAGCGACGGGCGCTTCCTGCTCGGCAGTCGCCAGGAAGGCGGCATCGTTCAATCTTCCAGACAGCGCGTCTGGCAGCAGCAGGTGACCGGGCAGCCGAACCGCTTTGCCTACACGGCGATCGATCTGGCGGAGGGCGGCGGCGCGCTGGCGCCGGGCGCCTATCTCCTCGAAATCTCGTCCCCGGACGCGCCCGACACGTATTATCGGCAGCGGGTGGTGCTGGTCGTCTCTGAGTTGAATCTGGCGCTGAAGTCCGAGCCGGCCGGCGCGCTGGTCTGGGCGACCGACATGAAGACCGGCCAGCCGGTGGCCAACCTGCCCCTGCGCGTCTATCGCAGCCGATATGGACAACAATGGGAAGTGGTCGAGGTCGGCAGCGGCGTCACCGGCCCAGACGGCGCGGCGATGATTGCGACCGAGGCGCTGGCCGACGCCTATTATGGCGATGTGTTCGTGGTGGCCGGGCAACGGTTCGCGGCGGCGTCGAGCGCGTGGTCGAACGGCGTGAACAGCTACGACTTCGGCGTGGCCTGGGGCCAGTCGGTGTCGTATGCCGGCGCCGGCCCCAGGCCGGTGCGCGTGCACATCTACACCGATCGCGCCATTTACCGGCCCGGCCAGCAGGTCTACGCGCGCGGCGTGGCGCGCTATGAGGACGATGTGGCATACAGCGTCCCCCCGGCCGGCGCGCAACTGCGCGTGCGCGTAACCGATGCGATTGGCCAGCCGGTCTATGACCAGTTGCGCCGGCTGGACGAGTACGGCGCGTTCGACCTCACGCTCGATCTGGCAGAAGGCGCGCCGCTCGGCGCGTACACCATCATGGCGCAAGCGGACGGCGCCGGAACCGGCTACGCCAATTTCACTGTGTCGAACTACCGCCCGCCGGAGTATGAAGTCACCGTTCAGCCGGCCGCCGGCGAGATTGCGCGCAATACCACCCTGACCGCGACGATTTCAGCGAAGTATTTGTCCGGCGGGGCGCTGCGCAGCCGGCCCGCGCAGTGGAACGCTGTCGCCAGCGCCTTCACCTTCGACCCGCCCCAGCTCGACCAGTACACCTTCAGCGACTATGACAATCCGTGGATCTGCTACGAATGCTGGTACTGGCGCGAGAATCGTCCGCCGCCGGCGCCGGTGTTCAGCGGGGCCGGTGAAACCGACGCGCGCGGCGAGTGGGTCGTGTCACTGCCCATCACCACCGAGTTGCGCGACATCAGCGGCCAGCTCATCAGCGGGCCGGTCTCGCTGAGCATCGAGGCGAGTGTCATCGGCGCCGACAACCAGGTGATCGCCGGGCGCAGCAGCGTGGTCGTGCATCCGGCCAGCTTCTATCTCGGCGTCGCGCTGTCGCAGTACGTTGTCAGGGCCAGCGAGCCGATCACGACGGACTTTGTGGCTGTGAACTGGCAGGGCGAAGCGCGGCCCAACACGCCGTTTGAGGCGCTGTTCTACCGCCGCGAATGGAAGAACACTTACGATGAGGCGACGGGCCAATGGCGCTACGAGACCCTCGACACGCTGATTACCCGCACGCAGGCCCTGGCGAACGCGCGCGGCGAGGCGCAGGTGGTGTTGACGGCGCCGGAGGCCGGCGCGTATCGCATTGTGGCGCGCGGCGTGGATGAGGCCGGCCGCGTCGCCCAGTCCAGCCGGTTTGTGTGGGTGACGGGCAGCGAGTATGTCTCGTGGATGCGCGAAAACAACGATCGCATCAACCTGATCGCCGATCGCAACACCTACGCCCCCGGCGACACCGCGCGCATTCTCATCCCTTCGCCGTTTGAGGGTGAGCATTTTGCGCTCGTCACGGTGGAGCGCGGCCACATCCTGAAGCACGAAGTGATTCGCGTGGCGGGCAGCAGCCAGGTGTACGAATTGCCCATGCCGGCCCGCTACGCGCCGAATGTGTACGTTTCGGTGGTGTTGTTCAAGGGCATGGCCGACGGCGGCGCAAACGCCGATTTCAAGGTGGGCTATCTCAATCTGCGCGTCGAGACGGCGCAGCAAACGTTCTCCGTCACGCTCACGCCCGATCGCCGGCTGGTTCAGCCGGGCGAGGAAGTGACCTACACCCTGCAGGTGCTCGACAGCGCCGGCCTGCCGGTGGTCGGGCAGTTCTCGCTCGATCTGGTGGACAAAGGCATTCTGAATCTGATGCCGCGCCAGGCGAATGCGATTGTGGAGGCGTTCTACGGCCCGCGCGGCCTGAGCGTGCAGACCGCTTCCGGTCTGATCGTCTCGGCCAATCGCATCACCGAGCAGCAGATCGATCAGGTGTTGCGCATGGGCGCCGGCATCGGCGGCGATCGCGCTGTCAGCGAGGCTGCGGCCATGCCGGCGATGGCCCCTGCGCCGATGGCGACGGCGACAGTGGAAAAGATGGCCGGGCAGGCAGATGCGCCCGGGGCGCAGCAAACAGCCGGCCCGGCCATTCGCCAGAACTTTGCCGACACCGGCTTTTGGGCGCCGGCGGTCACCACCGACGCCGCAGGCCGGGCCACAGTGCGCATCACGCTGCCCGACAACCTGACCACGTGGGTGCTGCGCGCTGTGGGCGTGGACCTGGAAACGCGCGTCGGCGAAGGCACAACCGATGTCGTGGCCACCAAACCGCTGCTGATCCGGCCGGTCACGCCGCGTTTCCTGACTGTGGGCGATGAGATCGAACTGGGCGCGGTGATCAACAACAACACCGACGCGCCACAAACTGCCGAGGTGTCGTTGACCGTCGCCGGCATCTCGCTCACCACGCCGGCTGGCCAATCTGTCACGATCCCGGCGCAGGGCGAGGTCACTGTGTACTGGCGGGCGCTGGCCGGCGACGCTCCGCAGGCCGATCTGGTGTTCAGCGTGCAGAACGATCAGTACAGCGACGCCAGCCGGCCCCGGCTGAGCACGGCCCCCGGCGGCGGACTGAAGATCAACCGTTACAGCGCGCCGGAGGTGGTGGGCACAGCCGGCGAACTGGCGCAGGCCGGCAGTCGCACTGAGGTGATCGCGCTGCCGCCGGCGCTCGACACCACCCAGGGTGAGCTGAGCGTGCGACTCGACCCCTCGCTGGCGGCGGCCATGCAGGCCGGGCTGGATTACCTGGAGAACTACGACTATGACAGCGCCGAGTTCATCGTGTCGCGCTTCCTGCCGAATGTGCTCACTTATCGCGCGCTGGTCGATCTGGGCATCGACAACCCCGCGCTGAAAGCGAAACTCGATGCGCTGGTGCGCGAGGCGCTGGACAGGCTGTACGCGCTGCAAAACAGCGACGGCGGCTGGTCGTGGTGGCAGCGCGAGATGAGCAGCCCGTATGTCACGTCTTATGTGGTGTTCGGCCTGATCCGCGCGCGGGAGGCCGGCTTCGATGTCCGGCAAGATGCGCTCGAGCGTGGCCTGAGCTATCTGCAAGAGAACCTGGCCGAGACTGCGCGCCTGCGGCATTACTACGAGTTCAACCGGCAGGCGTTCCTGCTGTATGTGCTGGGCGAGGGCGGTCGCTATGACGCCGCGCGCGTGGCCGAACTGTATGCCGACCACGACAAGCTGGGCATCTATGCGCGGGCGTTGCTGGCGCTGACGCTTGGCCGGCAGAATGCGCAGGACCAGCGGCTGAAGACGATCTTCGCCGACTTGAACGGCAAGGTGATCCAGAGCGCCACCGGCGCGCACTGGGAAGAGCAGTTTGTTGACTGGTGGGCGATGAACACCGACACGCGCAGCACGGCGATTGTGCTGAGCGCGCTGGCGAACTTCGACCCGAACAATGCGCTGGCGCCGAATGTGGTGCGCTGGCTGATGGCCTCGCGCGTGGATGGCGTGTGGCGCACCACGCAGGAAAACGCCTGGTCGCTGATTGCGCTGACGGACTGGATGCGCGCAACCGGCGAGCTGAAGGGCGACTATGAGTTTGCCGCCCAACTCAACAACGAGATTGTGGCGCAGGGCCGGGCGTCGGCGCAGACGATCACGGAAACGACGCGCATCACCGTGCCGATGGCCGCGCTGCTGCGCGATGCAGGCAACCGCCTGACGATCGGGCGCGGCGAAGGGCAGGGCCGGCTGTACTACACGGCGCACCTGAAGGCGTATCTGCCCGTGCCGACGCTGCCGGCGGTGGATCGCGGCATTCAGGTCTTGCGCCGCTACACGCTGGCGAGCTGCGCAGACGGCCCGCAGTGCCCAGATGTGACCACGGCTAACGTGGGCGACGTAATTCGCGTGGAGCTGACCCTCATTGCGCCGAACAATCTGCACTACGTGCAACTGACCGACATGCTGCCGGCCGGCGCCGAAGTGATCGACACCGGCCTGGCGACGACCAGCCAGCTGGCGCAAGGCCCAACGCTCTCGCGCGGCGGCGATCGGCCCTGGTTCTGGTGGTGGTGGTACTGGTACTCGCGCTCCGAATTGCGCGACGACCGCGTGGTGTTGTTCGCCGACTATCTCAGCAAAGGCAGTTACGAGTACAGCTACACGATGCGCGTCACCAGCGCCGGCGCGTTCAATGTCATCCCGGCGTTTGCCAGTCAGCAGTACTTCCCGGAGGTGTTTGGCCGCAGCGATGGCCGGCTGTTGACAGTGGTCAGGGGGCAGTAGGCGCGGAAAGTTGAGGGTTGAACTCGGCTAATGTCCTGTTCATGGACCCCTGGCAGCGCATCCCCGGCGAGATGGACTACTACCAGGACGGCGGGGTGACGCGCAATCAGCGCTACTACTATCTGTACGACGACATGCGCCGCAATCTCGGCTATGCGCGCGCGTTTGCGTTGCGCATGGACCTCAACCGGTGCCTGCCGCGCGGCGAACTATGTGCATCCGGCTATTGCCTGGCCGACCCCGGCCGCGAATATCTGTTCTTCTTCCCTGCTGGCGGGCACGAGGGCATCGACCTGTGGGGCCAGCCGGGTCAGTACAGCGCAGAATGGTTCGAGCCGGCGACCGGCAAATCGTATGACGCCGGCGTATTGGAAGGGGATCGTCGCCACGCCCTCGGCGCGCCGTTTGCCGGCATGTCCGTGTTGTATCTGCGGCGCCGGTGAAGCGGCCGGCGTCACAACCGGCCCTGCACGATCAGGCCGGCCGGGTTGGGCGTCTGGCTGCCGCCCGCCGGTTCGATCGTGACGCCAATGCTTTGGAACCTGGAGAAAGGCTCGTTGCTCTGCACGATCAGCCGGCTGACGCCCGAAGCGTCGGTGTTGAACACGCTTGACGGCAGGCGCTGGTTGCGGTTGATGAGCCACAATTGATAAGTTTGATCGGGCGGCAGCGGCGGCAGATTGGCCACCGACACGTAGGCTGTGGTGGACTGCGGCGCATAGAACACGGTGACCGTGGCAGTTCTGAAGGCGTCCACAATGCCGGGCAGGTTGACCACGCGCACATTGGGTTGCAGGAGCACCGACACCTCCAGTTGCGCCTGCGCTAAAGCAGCTTCCTCTTCGCTGAGGCGCGCGCGCAGAGTCGTCGCGTCCTGCGTCAGTCGTTGCGTGTCAGACTGGGACTGCCTGAGCGCTGTCTGCGTCTGCGCAAGTGTCGCCTGAGTCTCTTGCAGGTCGCGTTCGAGTTGGGCGACGCGCGCAGTCGCCGTGTCAAGCGCCTGTTGGATTGCGCCGGCCTCGCTTTGCAACTGCGCGGTCTGCGCGCGCAACGCGCCCGCCTCCTGCTCTGCTTGTTGCAGCCGCACCGCCAGCAGCACGGCCACGACCACCGCGATGGCAGCCGCAGCCGTTGATAGCCCGGCGAACATCCAGGCCAGCCAGGGGCGTTGTGGGCGCTCGTCGCGCAGACGTGTGAAGCTCGGCCTGGCTGCCTCGTCGCGCGGTTTGCGCCGGATGCGCCGCAGGCCGGCGACCGGAGCAGCCGGCGACGACCAGGATGGCGGCGCAGCGGGCAGCGATGCGTCGATCTGCTCCATCAGGCGCTGCTTGAGCGCCGGCGGCGGTTGAACTGGCTCCACCGCAGCCAGGATCAGCGTTGCCACCGCCCGGTCGCGCGCCAGCAAGGTCTGCAGGCGCGGCGAATCGGCCAGTTCCGCGCGCAATGCTTTAGCCTCGTGCGCCTCCAAAGCGCCCAGGGCATAAAGGGTTACGTTCTCTTCCTGCGTCATGCGTCGTCCAATCCGGGTTCAGGCCCGAATTCAGGCAGTTTTTGTCGTAGCAGCAGCATAGCCTGCCGTGCGCGGCTGTGCACGGCGCCCAAAGGCTCGCCCAGCCGCTCGGCAATTTCACGGTGTGTCAGCCCGGAGAAGAAAGCCAGTTCGATCACCCGCCGGTGCGGCTCAGACAGGCTGGCGATGGCCTGGCGCACACGCTGGCGCGAGATGTTCAGATGCGCCTCTTCAGGCGTGTTGGCTTCCTCGTCCAGATAGTCCCACTCTGTCTCTGACTCGCTCTCGGCGCCGTTGAAGGTATCCTGGCCCGAAGCGCGTTCCGGCTCGAGTGTCCGTCTGGCGCGCCGTCGTCGCAGTGTGTCGATTGCCATGCGGTGCGCAATGGTGAGCAACCAGCTCCGCACGTTGCCGCGCTCTGCGTCGAATTTCTCGGCGCGCTGCCACAGGCGCACAAACGCCTCCTGCGTCACATCCTCGCTCGTGGTGCGGTCTTCCAGAATGCGCTGCGCGACGCCATACACCTGGCCGGCGTAGCGGTCGTAGAGCAACTCGAATGCGTCGCGGCTCTGCAGCGCAACCAGGCGCAGCAGCCGGGCATCGTCTGCATGTGTGTCTAGAGTCATCATTGGGCGTGCCTTCGCGCTAGCCGGCCGGCAGATAGGCCACCGTTTGCGGCCCCTCGGGCATGACGCAGAGGCTCGCGTCGGGGCCGTAGCGCGCGCGCAACTCGGCCAGCGTGTCCTCGATGCGCTGGCATGGCTTGAGCAGCGCAGTCCGGATTTGGTCGTCGCTCAGCCCGTCGCTGCGCAGATACACATCCGCTTTCAACTGCACCAGCGCCTGGATGTGCGCTTCCCACTGGTCCTGCACCGGCGCGCTGAAGGCGTGAATGCGATCGAGCAGGTCCTGCGGGCTGGCCGACTCGCGCAACAGTTGGCCGTACAGACCGTGGTCGGGAATGCCGTCCCAGCATTCGGCGGCGGTGATGATGGCGCCGCCTGGCTTGACGATTTGCGCCGCTGCGCTCATGCCCTTGACCGTCTGGTACAGGTTCAGGTCAAGGGGATAGCCGGAGTTGGTTGTCACCACGATGTCGAAGGGGTGGGGGGCCGGCTGCATGGCCGTCTGGCGCACAAAGGCGCAGCCGCGCGTGTGCGCGTCGTCCAGGTCGCCGGCGAACACGCCGGTGATCTGCCTGTCCCTGTTCAGGCTGACATTCAGCAGGAACAGGCGCGACTGTTGCGGAATCTCAGCGGCTTTCAGCGCCACTTCGCGCGCCTCTTCCCAGACCGGGTTGCCGTGCGTGACGCCCCAGGTGGCGTTGGGATGGCCGATCATGCCAGCGTCGTGGTTGCCGAGCACGGTTTTCAGGCCGGCCATGCCGGGCATGACCGCCTTGCCGCCCCCGGAGAAGCCGGCGAAGAAGTGTGGTTCGATGAAGCCGGTCAGGATTTTCAGGTCGCATTCGACCAGCTCACGGTTGAGCCAGATCTCGTGGCCGCGACTGCTCACGCCCAGGCACACCTGCGTCGATTCGTCAAAGGCGTTGTTCTGGACAATGCGATACTGGTCTGCAACGGCGTCGCCCAGCATCTGGCGCAACTCGGCGGGTGTGTTGGGGCGATGCGTGCCCAGCGCGTTGAACAAGGTGATGTGGTCGCGCGGCGCGCCCAGTTCAGCCAGTTCGCCCAGGAGGGCCGGCAGGATGATGTGATTGGGCGTGGGGCGGGTGATGTCGCTGAAAATGACGCCGATGCGCCGGCGCTCCAGGCCGGGCAGCTCGCGCAGTTCGCGCACAGCCTCACGGATCGTTTGCGCCGGATCGGGCAGGCCGGGCGCGTATCCTGGCTCGATGACGGTTGCGTTCCAGGCGTCGGGGATGTCAATCCACAGGCCGCTCTTGCCGTAGGCGAGTTTGATTTTCATTGCGCTGTGTTCTCCCGATCTGACCGAAGATCATGCGCCCGACGACATCCACGCCGGGCGCTCGACTTTGACCATGACTGTGCCGTCGCTGAGCACGCGCACCGGATACGTTTGCAGACGCGGCCCCTGCTTTGGAAAGATGCACGCGCCGGTGCGCGCGTTGAAACGGTATCCGTGATCGGGGCAATCGACCTCGCCGTTGGAGAGCGAGCCGTAGGACAGGTCGCCGAGGGCGTGCGGGCATATCGATGTGAAGGCGACGACTTCGACGCCGGCCAGGTTAGCGGCCGGGCCATTGGCGCTGTCCAGCACAGCCAGCAGGATCGAGACGCCGTTGAGATCGACGCGCTTCATCTTTCCGCGCTGGAGGTCGCTGAGCCGGGCTGCCGGCGTGAAGCCGGCCAGATCACGGACAGGCAGTTCGCCGAAAAGGGAGTCAGTCATCGGCGGGATTATAAAAGGCCGGCTGCGTCGGTGTGACACAGCCGGCCAATTGCGCGCGCAAGCCTGATGTGAATCAGGCGCTGCGCGGGTCGAAGGCGTCGCGCAGACCATCGCCCAGATACATGAAGGCCAGCATGGTGATGATGATGACGAGGCTGGGGAAGAACACAACATGGGGCAGGGCGCGCAGCACGGCAAATCCGTCGTTGAGCATGACGCCCCAGCTTGGGGTGGGGGGCACCAGGCCGATGCCCAGGAAGCTGAGGCCGGCCTCGGCCATGATGGCGGCCGGCACGCCGAACGACAGGAAGATCATCAGCGAGCCGATCAGGTTGGGGAGCATGTGGCGCAGGATGATGTGTCGCGCCGGCGCGCCCAGCGCATGAGACGCTTCCACAAACGCCTGGCCCTTCAGTTGCAGCACCTGGCTGCGCACCAGGCGGGCCGGGCCGACCCAGGCTGCGATTGACATCGCCACCAGCAGGTTGATGAAGCCGCGCCCGAACGCCGCCATGAAGATGATCAACAGCAGCATGGTGGGGAAGGCGTACAGCGAATCGGTGATCCGCATGAGGATTGTGTCCACTTTGCCGCCATAGTAGCCGGCGATGGCGCCCACAATAGTGCCGATCAAAATGGTCAGGCCCTGGCTGAGAAAGCCCACCGCCATCGAGATGCGCGCGCCATGGATGATGCGGCTCAGGATGTCGCGGCCTTGTTTGTCAGTGCCGAACAGATGTTGCGGGCTGGGAGGCTGGCGCAGGGCGGTGAAGTTGGGCTTGATCGGGTCATAGGGCGCGATCACATCGGCCAGGACGCCAATCACAATGAAAAAGACAATGACCGACAAGCCGAGCGCCGCGCCGCGATTCTTGAGCATACGGCGAAACGCCTTGACCCAGGGGTTCTCTGGCGCGCGCATCGTCAGGTGTTCCGGCGCGCTGTGTTCGTTCCGAACTCGCTTTCTCAACGTTTCCAGCATGTGACTCTGCTTCCTCTGCCGCTGTTTGCGCCGGCCGCGACAGTCACGAATAGCGGATGCGCGGGTCGATGATGCCGTAGGCCACATCCACAGCCAGGTTCATGAAGATGACCAGGCCGCCGAAGATGATGGTCTGGGCCATGATCATGGGATAGTCGCGCCCGCCAATGGCCCCGACGAAGGCGTTCGCGACGCCGGGGATGGTGAAGATTTGTTCCACGAACACCGACCCGGTCAGC
>Ga0308419_1001416_pt1 | contig 15902 bp, 12 predicted proteins | sample HotsprSampleMS50_FD_203674 | JGI IMG/M metagenome (GOLD analysis project Ga0308419, IMG submission 203674) | Hot spring phototrophic mat microbial communities from Mushroom Spring, Yellowstone National Park, Wyoming, United States - 20090730_MS50 ... | reverse complement strand
TGGGACCCATGTCTGAAGGAGGGTGAGGTGCAAAAGCGTTTGTCTCTTGTAAAGGCGATGTGTGGGGGCCTGGCGATGCTGATGGCACTGGGTGTTACGGTCGCGCAGGCAGATGCGCTCGCCTTTCGCCAGACGCCGTGCTCGAAATTGCGGGGGTCTGGCGCTTTTTCTGACCCAATCGAGATCGGGCTAGTGACTCAGCCGACACAGGTCACAGACTGCGAAAGGCTCTCGTCAGGCCCCAGTTTCAACCATCGATACTATCGTTTCACGTTTCGGCAGGATGCAGGCTCCGAGGCTGTTGCCGGCGCGGTTGTTCGAACGACTCGCACTGCGCGTTCGGCTGTGCATCCCCGGCTGGCGACCCCGCGCGGTCGGACTCTGCTCACGTCGCGTCGCAACGGCTATTGGGAGGGCGACCCAAATGCGCTGGGGCGCGTTGGTCGATTCTTGCCGCTGAGCGGGCTGAGCGCGGGCACGTATATCCTCGGTGTTGAAAAACTGGACAGTCCACTGCGATCAACGCAAACCAACCCCTTTTCGATTGTGATTGTGCCCTAGCGTTGGACCGTTCTGGTAGGGGCGGACGAGATGCTAACGGGTCGGCGGGATGTGGATTGCGAGAATTTCCAGCGGTGTGTCGCCCACATTCTTCACGCTGTGATAGAGGCCGGGCGGCACTGAGACGCCTACCCCCGGCACAAATGCCACGACCTGGCCGGCGTGGCCGGCTTCGTCCACATCCAGAGACAGCTCGCCCTGCCCGGCCACGACCAGGGCTGTTTCGGCTGCCGTCTCGTGTGCGTGGCGCGGAATCACCCCGCCGGCCTCGACGCGCACCAGCATGAAACTCAGGTGCGGGTGGGTGGCCCGGCCCTCCAGACCCTTGATCTTCAGGCCGGGCAAGGTTGGATGATCGGCCCACTCGATCGCGTTGATGTCGAACAGATGCGCTTCATTCATGGCTATTCGTGCGGGTGTTTGTGGACGACGCCTGCATCGACGAGCCGGCCGTTGCGCGGCTCGAACGGCTCTTTCACGATCTGATCGAACGCGGCTTTGGTCAAGTCGTCCGCCGGTACAATCTCCTGGCCGCGAGGAACAAGCACATGTCGCTAGTAGAAACCTATCTCAACCAGATACAGTCTCGAATCGCCGCCCTGCACGCCACACGCATGGGGCAGATTGAACAGGCCGCCGAGGCATGCGCGCAATGCCTGATGCGCAAGGGCGTGGTGCATATTCACGACACCGGCCATCTGGTCTCGGCTGAGCTGATTAAGCGCGCCGGCGGCCTGGTGGCGTTCAGCCGGCTGAACCTGGGCCTGAACATCGATAACCCCAATCTCTATCGCGCCGCCCAGCCCAATCCATACGGCCCGCAACTGGGATTTGTGCCGTTTGCGTTGCGCGCCAGCCATGTCCGGCCCGGCGATGTCCTCATCATCGGCTCGGTCAGCGGGCGCACGGCGCTTCAGGTCGAGCTGGCCTTGCAGGCGCGCGACATGGGCGTGACAACCATTGCGTTGACGGCTGTGGCGCATTCCTCTCAACTGACCTCCGAGCACCCATCGGGCAAGCGATTGTTCGAGGTGACCGATCTGTTACTCGACCATCCCACGGACTACGGCGATGCGATGATCGAAGTCCCCGGCCTGCCGCACAAGGCGCTGCCTTCGTCGGGCATTCTGGCGGCTGCGATGTTGTGGGCCGTCACCGCCGGCGTTATCGAGCGCATGGTCGCCGCCGGCATGCCGCCCACGGTATATCGCAGCGTCAACCTGCCGGGCGGCCCGGAGTCGGTGCAAGCGATGGAGCGCCAGTACGTCGAACAAGGCTACTGAACCGGCCCGCTTGAAGCGCGGATTCATTCCCGCGCCTGTTGAATCTGATCATGAATCACACCGAGCGGCGTTACGTGCTGGGCCTGGATGGCGGCGGCAGCAAAACGGAATGCGTTCTGGTGCGCGACGACGGCCAGGTGTGCGGGCGCGGGCGCGGCGGCGGCGTCAACCGCAATTTTGTCAGCGAAGCCAGCCTGGAGCAGGCAGTCGCGGATGCGCTGGGCGGTGCAATGCGGGGGCAAGCGGAGGCGCGGCGAATCGACGCCATTGTCGGCTCGATGAGTTGCGACAGCGCCGCCTTGCGCGCTTTTGCCGAGCGGCATCAGGTCGATGCGCAACGCATTCAGTGGGTGGGCGAAGCGTTGCCGGCGCGCGCGATGAGCGAGGTGGTGTATGGCCGCGCGCCGGATGTGGTGGTGGTGGCCGGCACCGGCTCACTGGTGGCCGGCTGGTTCCCGGACGGCGCGCAACGCACTGTCGGCGGGGCCGGCTCGACCATCGGCGACGAGGGCAGCGCCTACTGGATCGGCGAGCGCGCTCTGCGCCGCCTGGTGCACGCTTTCGACGGGCGCCAGCCATTCGATTTGTTTGCGCGGCGCCTGTGCGAAATGCTGGCCATTCCCAACCTCGGCGTGCTGGTCAATCGCGTCTATGGCGGCGGCAAACGGCCCATGAGCCGCGACGAGATCGCCGCTGTGGCCGCGCTGGTGTGCCGGCTGGCTCAGGCCGGCGACCCCGTCGCCATCGCGCTGTTCCAGGCCGCCGCCCATGAACTGGCCTTCCAGGTCAACACCATGATTCGCTTGCTGGGCCTGCGCGAAGCAGCGCGCGCCGGCGAACCTGTCTACGTGTTGCCCTATGGCGGCGTCTTTCGCTGCGGCCCGATCATCACCGAGCCGTTGAAACAGGCCGTGCTGAGCTGCGCGCCGGAAGTCCGTCTGCTGCCGCCGGTGTGGTGCACGGTAATCGGTTCGGCGGCGCTGGCGTTGCGGGCTATCGGCGTCGACCCAATTGAACCTGAGACCCGCCGGCGCCTGCTCGATGGCGCCAGACACTATGAATTGTTGTAGTCCGTCCGATCTGTGTTGGAGGTATCCATGACGGCGCAAGCCTACTTTGACGCGGCGGATGCGGTGCTGTTGCGCATCCGCGACACTCAGTTGCCGGCCATTCAGCGCGCCGCCGGCGTGATCGCCGATTGTCTGGCCCGCAAACAGGTGTGGCACTTGCTCGACCAGGGCCATACGCGCGATGAGTTCGTCGGGCGCACCGGCGGCATGATTGCGCTCAACCCCATCCTCATCAACCTCGATGTGCGTCACCAGCAGCCCCTGCCAAAAACGCGCACCGGCGAGGTGTCGCGCTATGACTACGCCGCCTATCGCAAGGGCGATCTGCCGATCGACTACATTCTGGACAAAAGCCTGATCCTCCCCGGCGACGTGTTGATGATCCATTCGGTGTCGGGGTCGCGCGGGTTGCCCATCAGCATGGCCATCGGCGCCAAAGCGCGCGGCGCGACTGTGATCGCCATCACCTCGATCACCTACAGCCGCTCGCTGGAGCCGGTGCATCCGAGCGGCAAACGATTGTATGAAGTCGCCGATCTGGTGATCGACGATTGCGGGCCGGTTGGCGACACGTTGTTGACCATCCCTGGCATTGAAGAAGGCGTCTGCGCCAGTTCGGGGTTGGCTTTTGTGTACATCATGTGGGCGCTGGAAGCCGAAGTCATGGCCCTGCTCGCCCGGCGCGGCATTGTGCCGCATGTCTTCCGCAACGCCAACCTGCCGGGCGCGCAAGCGGTGAACGAGCGCATCGAGCGCGAGTATGACCAAACCGGCGTGTAGCGCCATCCGCAATCTCTGTCCATCCCTTTCATTCTGAGGAGACTCATGCTCGCCAAAACCTATCTGACCTGCACACAGGACTTGATCGGACGTTTGATCGAACAGCAGACCGGCGCCATCGAACGCGCCGCCGAAGCCATTGCCCAGGCGATTGCAGACGGGCGCTCGCTGTTTGGCTTTGGCTGCAATCACTCGCTCCTGCCGGTGCTGGACATTTACTATCGCGCCGGCGGCCTGATGCTCGTGAACCCGATCCTGGCCCCCGGCCTGACGCTTGACCTGCGCCCGCCCACGCTGACTTCCAAAATGGAGCAACTGGAAGGTTATGCGCCTATCGCCCTGGGCGGCGCGCCGATCCGGGCCGGCGATGTGGTGATCATCGTCTCGGTGTCCGGGCGCAATGCTGTTCCCGTTGAAGCGGCGGCGCATGTCAAGTCGCTCGGCGCGCTGGTGATTGGCGTCACCTCCAGGGCGTTCACGGCTGCGGTCACGCCGCGCAACAGACTGGGTCAGAAGTTGATCGACCTGGCCGACATCGTGATCGACAATCTGGCCCCGCCCGGTGACGCGGTGCTCTCGATCGAGGGCTTGCCAGAGAAATTCACCCCGGTCTCCGGGGTGAGCAGCGTTGCCATTCTGCACGCCCTGATGGCCGAGACCATCGAACGTTTGATTGCGCGCGGTGTCACCCCGCCGGTGTATCTCTCTGGCAATGTGGATGGCGGCGCGGCGCACAACGACCGGCTATTGGCTGAAAACGCCGGCCGCATCTTTTATCTCTAGCGCCGGCAGAGTTCAGGCTCAGCGCAGAGACGCAAAGGGCGTGGAGAGAACCCAATCTGCTCTGCGTGCTTTGCGTCTCAGCGGCGCGCGGGATCCCGCTCGTTTGTGTCGCTGCGGCCAGGCGCCGCGCGGCCAGCCGCTGCGAGGTGAGCCAGGCTGACCGGCCACACGGGCAGACGCGGCGTCGCTGCGCCGGCCTGCGACAGGTCATTTGCCTCGCACAGGCCGCGCGCGGTGAGAATGGCGCGCGCCACCAGATCGCCGCACATGCGGCCCTGGCAAAAGCCCATGCCGGCGCGCGTCAGCCCTTTGACTTCGTTGACCGTGCCGGCGCCGGCATCGATGGCTGCCGCCACCTCACCCAGCGTCACGTCTTCGCACCGGCACAGGATCGTGTCCGCTTGCGCCAGCATGCACAGGCCGGGGCCGGGCGTGAACACATCGGCCAGCAGAGCGGCAAAGCGTCGCTGACGACGCAAAGCCGGTTGCAACTGTGCCAGCCTGGATCGCGCCAGATCGGGCCTCAGCCAGCCCAGGTGTCGGGCCACTGCCAGGCCGGCGATCTGCCCCTCGACACGCGCCAGATCAGCGCCGCCGATGCCGGCGCCATCGCCGGCGATCCATACCCCCGGTTGCGAGGCGGCCATGTCTGATGAACGCACAGGCGCCCAGACGCCGGCAGAGCGGTCGAAGACATGTCGGCACTCCATCAGCCGGCTCAACTGAGTCGCCGGCGTGAAGCCATATCCCACCACCAATGTGTCGGCGTCCAGCATGCGCCGGTTGGTCGGGCCTGCCATGGGACGCCAGTCTGGTCTCAGGCGGGCAATCTCCACCTGGCGCACGTCCGTCTCGCCGCGCGCCGCCACCGCCGCCCACCCCAGATAGATCGGCGCGCCGGCGCGGCGCAAGACGCGCCAATACGCAAACCCTTCGCGCAGCCGATGCCATTGCCCCCACAGGGCTGGCAGATGACGCGCCCCGCGCCAGACCAGGCGCGGCGCAGCCTCCAGCACAGCGACCACTTGCGCGCCGGCTTCGGCCAGATTGGCGGCCACGGCCCAGGTCAGTGGACCGCTGCCCGAAACCACCACGCGCCGGCCGGGCAACACCCGCTGGCTCTTGATGAGATTTTGCGCTGCGCCGGCGGTCAGCACGCCGGGCAGTGTCCAGCCCGGAAAAGGCAGCGCTCGCTCACAGGCCCCCACGGCCAGAATGACAGCGCGCGCGCGCAGCCGACGCAGGCCATCGGGCGCGCTCAGTTCCAGTGCCCAACCCGAATCGCCGGCCTGGCCTGTCGGCGCAGCAGCCCACACCTCCGTGTTCAACAGCCACTGTGCGCTGGCAGCCTGGGCGCGTTGAAAGAGCGTCTCCGCTTCGGCGCGATGCGTGAGCCGGCCATCGACGCTGAAGGCAGGGTTGGGCTGAAGATAATACTGGCCGCCCGGCTGGTCGTGGTTGTCGATGATGTGGATGCGCGCGGTGGGCGCAACTTCGGCTAGAGACGCCAGCGCCGACAGGCCGGCCACGCCGGCCCCCACAATGACCACATCAGTTGTCTCGATCATGAACGATTCTCTTGCATGGCGCGCGTGTGAATGCGCATCCCATCACGCGCCAGCGTCACACACGCCCGCACACTCACGGCTTCTTCTTCTGCGTCGGATTCGACCATGACCAGGCATTCAAAACAGACGCCTATCCCGCAATACAGCCCGCGCGCGCGCGATGACCCGTGGCGCTGAAGCGCGCGGCGCCCTTCAGCCAGCAACACTCCCGCCAGCGTCTCACCCTCAAAAGCGGTCACAGGTTCGCCGTCGATCCAGATGGTGATGGGTCGCCCGCGATGATGGGGGGTTAGAGGTGACATTGGCGCTGAGGACTCGATTCGCATGGATCAACTCCGGTCAGGGAGAAAAGGCGTCAGGTCGATTTCGGTTTGCCCGCGCGTGATGAGATCGGCCATCAGCTCACCGACCAGCGGCGTGACGATGACCGTGGATTTGAACGCCGTGGCCACGAACAGGCCGGCAATACCGGCCACCGGGCCGAGGCAGGGCAAGCCATCGGGTGTGAAGGCCACCGGCGCGGCCCACGCCCGCAGCGCGCGCAGCCGGCGCAGCGCAGGAAAGAAGCGACCGGCCACTGCCGCGATTGCCCGCGCGCCATCAGGAGTGGCCTGCGCGCCCAGGTCGGTGGTGAGATGCGCGGCCTCGCCCAGCAGAAAGTTGCCGTGCGCCGCCTGTGAGATCGCCAGCACTGCCTGGCCGCCGGCGTCTTCGATATCCTCGAAGAAAGCAGCCGAAGCGATGTGATTGTTCAAGCGCAGCGGGCTGGTTTCGGTCACGAGCGCCTGGCCGCAGACGTGTCGAACTGGCCAGTTGCGGCCCAGGCGCCGGCCCAGGGTCGCGCTCCAGGCGCCGGTGGTGAGCACAACTGCGCCGGCGCTGAAGCGGCCCCGGCTGGTGTTGACCCCGCACACCCGCCCGCCGTGGATCAACACCTCCAGCAGTTCGGTGTGAGTGTGAACGCACAGGCCGGCGGCGCGGCCGCGTCGCAGGTAAGCCCACAACAACGCGAATGGATTGACCTGTCCCTCGCGCGGGTGATAGCACGCGCCCAGAACAGCGCGCGGATCGAGCAAGGGTTCGACCTCAGGCAGGCGTTCGGCGGGCAACAGTTCGGCTTCGATCCCCGCCGCGCGCAGAAGCGGCAGGCGGGCCGCCATGACGCGCCATTGTGACTCGCGCTCGATCAATAAGAGACTGCCGATCTGGCGAAAGCCAATCGACGCGCCCAGCCGCTCCTCCAACCCATCGAAGCGCGCCCAGCCGGCCAGCGTGAGCGGCAGGCTGTGAGCCAGCTCCGCGTCCTGCACCTGCACATTGCCATAGTTGGCGCGCGATGCGCCGGCGCCGATCTCGCCGCGCTCCAGCAGCGCGACGCGCAGGCCGGCCATCGACAAATGGCAGGCGATGGCGCAGCCGATGTAGCCGGCCCCAATCACCATCACATCGAACGTATTCGACATCGCTTTGCCTGTCCTCTGCAACGGCAGCAGCGCAAGCTATTTCGGCCCGGCGAGCAAGACAACGCCGCCCCTGCGCTGGTTGCGTGCAGGGCGCCCAGTCTAGCAGGGACAACAACGCTGCTCTATCGCGCCCAATGCCAATGTGCCAATGTCGCCTGCCCTGCAAATCGGCGTACAATACTCCAGTTTGAAATCAATCCAAGTGATGGCTGCTGATCGTTCAACCACGCCAGCCTCCTCACGAATTCAAAAACAATCAGGAGTAATTGCAGCAATGGCAATAAAAACCGCCACAAAGAAACCGGCCCCCAAAGCCGCCCCGGTCAAAGCTGACCGGGCCGCCGCGCCCAGCGCAAACGGCAAGAAGCAATGGGTGTACCTGTTCACAGACACCAAGGCTGTCGCCAAAGTCGCGCCGACCTGGAATGATGTGCGCAACCTGCTCGGCGGCAAGGGCGCCGGCCTGTGGGATATGACCAGCGCCGGCCTGCCGGTGCCGCCCGGCTTCACCATCACCACCGAGGTGTGCGACGCCTTCGTCAAGGCCGGCAACAAGATTCCCAAAGAAGCATGGGATCAGGCCCTGGCCGCCATGAAAATGGTCGAGAAGCAAACCGGCAAGGTGTTCGGCGGCGGCAAGAAGGGTGTGCGCCCGTTGCTTGTGTCCGTCCGCTCCGGCGCGCGTGAATCCATGCCCGGCATGATGGAGACCGTCCTCAACGTCGGTCTGAACGACAAGACCGTTGAGGAAATGGCTCAGGTCACCGGCAATGAGCGATTCGCCTACGACTCCTATCGCCGCCTGCTGATGATGTTCGGCAGCACTGTGCTCGACATCCCCGACGAGAAGTTCGACGAGCCGATGGAGCGCATGAAGGAGCACAAAGGCTATAAGTCCGACACCGATCTCACCACGGACGATTTGAAGGAACTGGTGGCCATCTTCAAGCAGGTCATCAAACAAGAGACCGGCCGCGACTTCCCCCAGGATGTGTACGAGCAGTTGAAGGAATGCGCCATGGCCGTGTTCCGCAGCGCCACCGGCCACAAGGCCAGGACCTACGCGAAGCAAATGGGTTGGAAGAGCACGCTGCCCACCGCCGTCAACGTGGTGACGATGGTCTTCGGCAACATGGGCGAGGACAGCGGCACCGGCGTGGCCTTCACCCGCGACCCCTCGACCGGCGAAAAGAAGATGCTGGGCGAGTATCTGCTGAATGCGCAGGGCGAGGATGTCGTGGCCGGCATTCGCACGCCCAAGCCCATCTCCGAGATGGAAAAGGAGATGCCGAAGACGTATAAGCAGTTCATGAAGATCGCTGCGCTGCTTGAGAAGCATTACAAGAACATGCAGGACGTGGAGTTCACCATCGAGCAGGGCAAACTCTACATGCTGCAGACCCGCAACGGCAAGCGCACCGCCAGGGCGGCCATCAAGATTGCCGTCGATCAGGCCAACGAGAAACTGATTACCAGGGAAGAAGCGGTGCGCCGCGTCTCTCCGGCCGATGTGGACTTTCTGCTGCACCCGCAGTTTGATGAAGCTGCGGTCAAGGCTGCGAAGAAAGAAGGCCGGCTGCTCGCAAAAGGCGTCAACGCCTCGCCGGGCGCCGCCGTCGGTATGCTCGCCTTCGACGCCGATCTGGCCGAGAAGTGGGGCAAGGAAGAGGGCAAGGCCGTCATTCTCATTCGCCCGGAGACCAAACCCGACGACGTGCACGGCATGGTGGCCGCGAAAGGCATCCTCACCGCGCGCGGCGGCGCCACATCGCATGCCGCCGTGGTGGCCCGGCAGTTCGGCATCCCGGCCGTCTGCGGCGCCGACGCGCTGAAGATCGATCTGGCCGCCCGCACTGTCACCGCCGATGGTCAGGTGCTCAAGGAAGGCGACTGGGTCTCCCTCGACGGCGCGAAGGGTGAAGCCTATGTCGGTCAATTGCCGACCGTCAGCCCCTCCTTTGAAGAGCAGACCGACCTGGTGACGTTGCTGAAGTGGGCCGATGAAATCAGCGCCCAGAAGACGCGCACGATCAATGGCAAGCCTTTCCGCGGTTTGCAGGTGTGGGCCAACGCCGATTATCCGCGCGACGCTGAGCGCGCCCGCCAGTACGGCGCGCAGGGCATCGGGTTGTGCCGCACCGAGCACATGTTCTTCGAGGAAGAACGGCTGCCTATCGTGCAGCGCATGATTCTGGCCAAGGACGATGAAACCCGCCAGAAGGCGTTGGATGAGTTGCTGCCGTTCCAGCGCGGCGACTTCGAGGGCCTGTTCCGCGCGATGACCGGCCTGCCCGTCATCATTCGCCTGATCGACCCGCCGATGCACGAATTCCTGCCCAGCCAGGAAGACCTGCTGAAGGAAACCAGCCACTTGCAGGCCAAGCGCAAGTACGCCGGCCTGAGCGAAGCGGAAGAGACTGAACTGAAGGCCAAAGAAGAGATGTTGCAGGCGGTGACGGCCATGCACGAGCAGAACCCGATGATGGGTTTGCGCGGCATCCGCCTGGGCATCATGCTCACCGGCCTGATCAAGATGCAGGTGCGCGCCATCTTCGAGGCCGCCTGCAACGTCAAGCAGGAAGGCTACGAGCCGCACGCCGAGGTCATGATTCCGCTCACCGGCCACGTCAACGAGCTGAAGAAAGTGCAGCCGGAACTCGAAGCCGTGGCGAAGGAAGTCATGGCTGAGAAGGGCGTCACCGTCAAGTACAAGTTCGGCACGATGATCGAGATCCCGCGCGCAGCCGTCACGGCGGGCGAGATTGCGACGCTGGCGCAGTTCTTCTCCTTCGGCACCAACGACCTCACCCAGATGACCTACGGCTACTCGCGCGACGACGCCGAGCGCGGCTTCCTGCTCAAGTACGTCGAGGATGGCATTCTGCCGGCCAACCCCTTCCAGACGATCGATCAGGAAGGCGTGGGCGTCTTGATGCAGATGGCTATCGAGCAGGGCCGCAAGACTCGCCCCGACCTGGAAGTGGGCATCTGCGGCGAGCACGGCGGCGACCCGGCTTCGGTCGAATTCTGCTACCGCATCGGCAACAACTATGTGAGCTGCTCGCCGTTCCGCGTGCCGATTGCCCGCCTGGCGGCGGCGCATGCGGCGCTGAAGCACGGCGCGAAGAAGTAGTCTGCTTGAGCTGATGAAAGTCAAACCTCACAGGTCTTCCCGGCCTGTGAGGTTTTTTGTTGCATGGGGCTATTGAGCTGAACTGCCCAGCGCCTGGCGCACGACGCCGCCCGCAGCGCGCAGGCGGGCGCGCGCCTCGTCTGCCGTCACACCGGCCAGCCGCGCCACGATGGCCGTTTTCACCTCGCCGTCACAGGCGGCCAGAATGGCGTCCGCTTCATCCAGTGAAACATGGCACGCCTGGGCCACGATGCGCCGGGCGCGTTTCTGAAGTTTGATATTCTTCGCCCGCACGTCCACCATCAGATTGCCAAAGGTTTTGCCCAGCCGGATCATCACGCCAGTGCTGATGGTGTTGAGTGTCAGCTTGGTGGCGGTGCCGGCTTTCAGCCGGGTCGAGCCGCTGATGACTTCCGGGCCGACCACCGGCGCGATGACGATCTCTGCTGTGTGGTGCAGCGGTGTGTCGGGGTTGCACACCAGCGCCAGGGTCAACGCGCCGCGCGCGCGGGCTTCGCGCACCGCCGCCAGGGTGTAGGGGGTGGCGCCGCTGGCCGCGATGCCCATGACGCAGTCGCGCGCGGTCACCTGCAACGCGGCAATGTCGGCGCGACCCAGCGCCTCGTCGTCTTCGGCGCCCTCCGCCGACTGAGTCAGCGCAGCCGCGCCGCCGGCGATGACGCCGATAACCTGGTGCGGCGGCGCGTTGTAGGTTGGCGGCAGCTCGCTGGCGTCGAGCACGCCCAGACGGCCCGATGTTCCCGCGCCGATGTAAATCAGCCGGCCGCCTTCGCGCAGGCGCTGCGCAATCGCATCGATGGCCTGAGCGATTGCGTGACGCTGGGTGGCGACTGCCTCGGCCGCGCGATGATCTTCCTGGTTGATGAGGGTCACCATGCTCAGTGTGTCCAGGGTGTCGATGTTTGCGCTGGCCGGGTGAACAGCCTCTGTGGCCAGCGTCTGCTCGTCATCCGGGGAGCCAGGCGCGACGGGCTGGGCCGGCGGCACGGCCGGCGGCATGGCCGGCGCAGAGCCGGGTGTCAGGCTGCCCAACACCACCGCATGTCGCGCGCCAGTGGCGGCGGGCAAATTGCCGGGCCGGCCATGATACGTTTCGTAAGCCAGCACGGCGAATGCCAGCGCCTCTTTGGCTGCGCCGGGCAAGCCCACCTCGTCGGTGATTCGCACGCGCGCCGGCGCCAGCATCTGCCGCAGGTGATCCATCAGAACCGGGTTGCGCGCGCCGCCGCCTGACACAATCACTTCATCCGGCTGGCGCGGCAGAAAATCGCGGTGTGCGCGCGCAATCGAGGCGGCTGTGAACGCGGTCAAAGTGGCGATCACATCTTCGCCGCGCACTCCCAGCGCTTCCGCGCGCCGCCAGACCTGATCGGCAAATGGCGCGCCGAACACCTCACGACCGGTGGTCTTGGGGGGCGCCAGGCACAGATACGGATGCGCCATCCACTCGTCCAGCAGGGTTGGGTTGATTCGCCCGCGCGAGGCGATGCGGCCGTCCTGGTCGAATGTTTGCGCGCCGCCAGTCAGGCGAACAGCGGCGTCGTCGATCAGCATGTTGCCGGGGCCGGTGTCGAACGCAAACGGCGCCTCTGTTGACCCGCGATCCGCCGGCGGCAGATAGGTGAAGTTGGCGATGCCGCCAATGTTGAGGGCTGTGCGAACAAGCCGGGGATGCGTCAGCAGAAGCGCGTCCACGCAGGCCACCAGCGGCGCGCCTTGTCCGCCGGCGGCCATGTCCCGCGCGCGAAAATGGCTGACCACCGGGCAGCCGGTCATCTCCGCAATCACGGCCGGCTCGCCCAGTTGCAGGGTCGAGGCGTTTTCGCCGGCGGGGATGTGCCACAGTGTCTGCCCGTGGCTGCCGATCAACTGCACATCCTGCATACGCAGGCCGGCGGCCCGAACACACGCCAGCGCCGCTTCCGCAAAGGCGCGCCCAATGGCGAAATTGAGCGCGCACAGGCGCTCTGCGGAGCCGCGATGCGGATCGAAACAGTCGAAAATCTCGCCCCGCACGCGTGACGGATAGGGCGTGGCGATGTGTTGCACCAGGCGCCAGCGCAAGGCGGGCGGCGCGCCGTCCAGTTCAACCAGGGCTGCGTCGATGCCATCGACAGATGTGCCGGACATGAGACCTAAAACCAGCATGGGCTTGACTTTATCGTGAACTGGCTTAAAATGCAACTGGTCATTACATTATAAACAGTTGGTGAACCGGATGGATGCGACTCCCCTGGACAAGCGCAACCCTCTGCCGCTGTATTACCAGCTCAAAGAGGTGCTGCTGGCGCGCATCCAGTCTGGGCAGTGGGCACCCGGTCAACAGTTGCCTTCTGAGCGCGCCCTATGCGATCAATTCGAAATCAGCCGCATCACCGTGCGCCAGGCGCTGGCCGATCTGGAGCAGGAAGGCTGGTTGATCCGGGATCAGGGGCGCGGCGCGTTTGTCAGCCGGCCGCGCATCGAGCAGCGCCTGAGCCAGCTCACCAGCTTCACACAGGATATGCGGGCGCGCGGCCAGCGCCCCGGCGCGATCGTGCTGGAGCAGGCTCTGGTTCGTCCCACGACCCTGGTGGCGCACCGGCTGCGTCTCGACGCTCGCCAGCGCCAGGTCATCCTGCTGAAGCGCCTGCGCACCGCCAACGATGAGCCGATCGCAGTGGAAAAGGCGTTTCTGAACTATCGCCTGTGCCGGCAAATCCTGCATGATGATCTGAGTCACCGCTCGTTGTACGCCTGGTTGACCGAGCATTGTGAGATTGTGCCGGCGCGCGCCGAACAGCAAATCCAGGCCGCTGCCTGTCCGCCGGAAGAAGCGCGCCTGCTCAAGGTCAAGCCAGGCAGCCCGGCGCTGTATATTCATCGCACGACATACAGCCAGAGCGGCCAGCCCTTTGAAATGGTCGAGTCGTACTATCGCGGCGACAAGTATGTGTTTTACGCCGAGCTGCGGCTCGATCCGGCGCCCCGACAGACGGCTTTTGCCGGCCCGCCTGCTCACGCTGGCCGAACAGCCGACGCGACGAATGGGCGCCCATAAATCTGTGGTGTCGTCGCTGCCGGTGGCGGTCTCATCGGCGCGTCGCCAGTTGTCAACCGTTCAAGCAGTTGAAGAGGAGGATGAGATGAATCGACGAACGTTTGTCTTGTGTTTTGTGACCGGCATGCTGGCTGTGTCGGCTTGCGCCGCCCCACGGCCAGCCCAGCCAGCCCAACCGGCCCAGCCGGCTGAGGCCACGCCAACTGTGGCAGAAGCCCCTGCGGCCCCTGCAGCGCAGCCCAAAGGCGGCCTGCGCAAGAGCAGCAGCGACTACAAGGGCGTCCTCAACCTGTGGGTGCTGGGCTATACGCCAGGCAACCAGTTCGCCAACCCCTTCGACCTGGCCATCGCCCAGTTTCAGGCCGACAATCCCGACATCAAAGTGGAGATTACCGGCTACCCGCCCAATGACGAAGGTTTCACCAAGCTGACCACCGCCCTGCAAAGCGGCCAGGGCATTGACGTGCTGCGCCTGCCCTCGGATCGTCTGCCGGCCTTTGTGGCTGATGATCTGATTGCGCCAATTGACGACTACCTGACCGACGCCGACAAAGCCGACATCCTGTCCAGCGCGCTGGATATTGTGCGCTTGAAGGACGGCAAGGCTTACGCCTGGCCGCTGTGGGTCGTGCCGAGCGGCATTTATCTGAATGTCGATGTGTTCCAGGAGGTCGGCGTTCCTCTGCCTTCCAAAGACTGGACGTGGGATGAGTTCGTCGAAACGGCGAAGAAGCTGACCTTCAAGCGCGCCAATGGCGAGCAGGTGTATGGGTTCGCCGGCTTTGTAGACCCCGGCGTCATTGGCACCTGGGCGCTGTGGATGAACGAGGATGCCAGTGTGCGGCCCATTCTGGATGGCAAGTTTGGCTTCAACAACGAGCAAGCCGTCGCTGGATTGAAGCGCTTCGCCGAGCTGGCGCTGACGCACAAAGTGACGCCCCCGGACTTTGGCGCCTTGAAAGACGCTGATGTGAAAGGCGGCTTGAAGAACAAGCAATATGCCATGATCGTTGACGCCACCGGCTTCAGTTCTCAACTGAAGAAGGACGGCATCAATTTCGCCATCTATCCCATTCCGTCTTACAACGGCAATCGACTGACGGTGGGCGCAGTTGGCGTGATCGCTGTCGCCGCCATCAACGACAAGGCCAAACTTCAGGCGGCGATGGATCTGGCGCGCTATCTCACCAGCGCCGAGGTGCAGGAAGATGTGCCGCCCAGCGAGACGGCCGCCACCGGCTTCTATCTGGCGCCTGCGGCTCGCCGTTCTGTGAAAGTGGCGCCCCCGCTGGACGAGTTCGTGCCGATGCTGGACTACATGTGGATCACGCCGCTCACCCCGGCCTGGCCCAAACTCACCCGCTTGTTCCACACCGAATATCAGAACGTTATCTTCGGCAAGGCCGAGCCGGCTGAGGCCATGGCTCGCATTGCCGAGGAAGCCAATGCCCTGATCGCCCAGCCGTAACGCTGTTGCCCGCAGGCGCCCCGTCGCGCGCGTCGCCAATCGATATCGCGACGCGCGCGATGTCATCCCGGAGCAGGCCTGCCGCGAGTGACTGCCACATGACCAATCTGCGCCGTTTTTTAAGACGCCACGGCTGGAGCTATGCGTTTATTCTGCCCAGCCTGTTGACCTTCGTGATCTTTACGCTGGCGCCGGTGATCTGGGCGCTGCTGATTTCCTTTCAGAAATACAGCCTGACGCGCGGCGGCCAGTGGGTTTCGCCGTTCTACCAGAACTTTGTCGTGGCCTTCACCCAACTCAATGGTGTGTTTGTCCAGGCGATCGGCAATACCCTGATCTATACGCTGGTCACGGTCACGGCTCACATCACCATCGGTTTGATTCTGGCCAGTTTGATTCAACCGCTGAGCAACTGGCTGCGCACCTTCTTTCGGGCGGCTTACTATCTGCCGGCGGTCACCAGCGCGCTCATCATCGGGATGACCTGGGCCTACATCTTCAACGCCCAATGGGGATTCGCCAACTATCTGCTGCGGCTGGCCGGCCTGGCGCCGGTGCGCTGGCTGTCCGATCCCGACATTGCCCTGGCCAGCGTTACCCTCTCCGCTGTGCTTACCGTTCCCGCAACAGCGGTCGTTCTGTTCAGCGCGGCCATGGGCAGCATTCCCCGTGAATACTACGAGGCGGCCGAGCTGGACGGCGCCAACCCCATCCAGCAATGGCGGCACATCA
>Ga0308419_1001414_pt1 | contig 15920 bp, 9 predicted proteins | sample HotsprSampleMS50_FD_203674 | JGI IMG/M metagenome (GOLD analysis project Ga0308419, IMG submission 203674) | Hot spring phototrophic mat microbial communities from Mushroom Spring, Yellowstone National Park, Wyoming, United States - 20090730_MS50 ... | reverse complement strand
ACATATATTTCTTCTCCTTGAACCACAGCGTGGTCGCGTGGCGCTGGCTAACTCCTGATTATGAATGATCACTGGGCGCTTCATATTATAACATGATCAACTTCTTGCAGCCATTCATTTCAGCAACGAGTGTCGCGAGTTTGGGACATAGCTCCGGACCACCTGCCATGCTCAGGCTGTCATCGGTCCGGCGCCGATCGCACCGACCTCGTCAAGGCCAAAGTGGGTCACTTTTCGTTAACAAACATAGGGTCGGGTGTCGGTGGGCAACGGCATGGCGGTGGGCATCGGAGTAGGGCAGGCGTTGGCGCTGCCTATCCGTACCGCCTTCTCCCCTCCCGCACTGTTTCCACTATTTCCTCCACCGTCAACCCCAAATCCAACCCTCTACCTCCAAAGGCGACCTCTCCTCACGTTCTGGCCTCACTACAAACACCAGGCCATCCCGCTGCCTTATTCTCACTTCCCCTTCCTCGCAGCCCTCTCCAGGAACTCCGCCAATCGCTGCCGTACCTCCGTGTATGTGTACACATTCATGGTTGGTAACTATTCAGCGTTGACTGAAGTCACCCTTCTTGGGCCGCAGGCCTTTGGTCGGCCTTCGCCGACCAGGTCTATCAGACGAGCACATATGGGCTGTCGGCGAAGGCCGACAACCGGCACGAAGTGCCCAGGGAGGACGATTTTCAATCGGCGTGAATAGTTACCATGGTTGCACCTCCACGCCTCCACTAATGTCACTCGTTCTCGTTTCGACATCGCTGAGAAGGCGCTTCCGATTCCAGGTCAGCCATTACCAGCAGCTGCCCGGGATCGTGTCACATTGGCACGCCAGCCCCTTCAATCTGCACCCCATTGCTCACAACCGTTAAGGCTTGCTTCCCATCGCCAGGCCAATGCCACCACCAGAAACGCCATAATCGTAGTAGACAAGGTAGCCCCCGCTGTGCTTGACTGCTGATGGTGACTGCAGGATCGGTGTGGTCAGGGCCGGGTCATCCGCCGGCGAGAGGATGGGGTTCCCCTCGAACTTGTGCCAGTTGACGCCGTCGGCGCTGGTAGCGTACCCGATGCCGACCGTGGTACCGTCGCCGCCGGTGTAGAACATCTCCCAACCGGTTTCGGTTTTGAGGACGGTGCATCCCCATACGCCCGCCGAGTCCCATGCCCCCTCCGCCCCAGGCTGCAGCACCGGGCCGCTGTGCTTCTTCCAGGTGATGCCATCCGGCGAGGTCGCCATCCCGATCATGGCCGTGCCTTCGGGCCAGGTGCTGCCGGCGGTGTAATACATCACGTATCCACCATCGGCGATCAGCACGCTTTCGGGCACGACATACGCCGCGTCCCATTCACCTGACTCCCCGACGAGCAAGATCGGTTGGGAACTCCGCTCCCACGGGCCGGTCGGAGTGGGCGCTACGGCCCGTCCAATGGCCTTTCCCGGCCCCGGCCCGCCGCCAGCGCTGTAGTACAGCACCCATTGCTCTCCTGCCAACAGGGGCACACCACTGCTCACCTGTCGTGCGTCAAAGCCCCGCCCATCTCCGGCCATGATCGGCTCTGCAGCCTGACGGGTAAACGTGCGCCCGTCGTTTGAAACTGCGTAGCCGATCGCGAGCGTGGGGAGGGTGGCGTCGGTGCTGCCGCTGTAGAACATGTGGTAGGTGCCATCCTGGATGACGACGCGCGGATTGAACACGGTGCCGCTGTCCCACGCCCCTGCTGGCCCGACGGTAAAGACCGGATTGCCGGGATAGGGGGCAATCGGGCCGCTCGTCAGGTCCGGCGTTGCGGTCGCCAACGGTGTCCCGGTGGCTGATGGCGCAGGTAGCGCCGTTGGCGGCGCACATCCGAACAGGAACGAAACAAAGAAAAGCAGGATTGTCGAGAGCTTACGGGCCATTACATTCCTCCTCATCGCGCTGGGGTTGCTCAGTGCAGGATCAAGGGCAGATAAAGGTATCTTCCAGTCGGCATTTGAATTGTCGCCGAGAGGGCACGCGCTGCGTCAATCCGCCCCCAGCCCAGGTATTCATCCCAGCCGGGGAGCTGAAGGGTGCCGCTGTTGACGTCCGATGCGGTGGCCGTGATGATCTCGCTCACCTGCAGGCTCGTCAGGTGTGGGCGGGCGCTCCAGATCAGCGCGGCCAGCCCGGCGACGTGCGGCGTAGCCATCGAGGTGCCGCTCCTGATGAAGTAGTTGCCGCGGTACCACGTGCTGTAGATACTCACGCCCGGGGCGGCCACGTCCACCTGCGGGCCGTGATTGGAGAAGCTGGCGCGCAGGTCGTTTTGATCGGTGGCGGCCACGGCCAGCGCGCCTTCGCACGCGGCCGGGTAGAGCACGGCCCCGCCGTCGTTGCCCGCGGCAGCGACCACCAGTGCGCCGCGCGCGTGGGCGTAATCCACCGCCTCCTGCAACATCTGCGAGGACGGTTTGCCGCCGGCGCTGATGTTGATCACCCGCGCTCCGTTGTCCACCGCGTAGACGATGCCCTGCGCCAGGTCGGAGTACCAGCCGTTGCCGTATTGATCCAACACCTTGACCGTCATCAGGCGGGCGGTGCCGGCCATCCCGGCGATGCCCACGCCGTTGTGGATACGCGCTGCGGCGATGCCGGCCACGTGTGTGCCGTGCCCGTAATCGTCGGCGACGCGGTTATCCTGGCGCGGCAGGTAGGTGTACTGCGTCCCGTCCCAGGCCCACTCGTGGTAGAAGTGCCATCCCCAGATGTCGTCTGCTTTGCCGTTTCCGTCGTCATCCAGGCCGTTGTCGGGAAGCTCGCCCGGATTTGTCCACAGGTTGGCCGCCAGGTCGGGGTGGGTCAGTTGGGTGCCGGAGTCGAGCACAGCGATCACTACGTGCGGCGCGCCGGTCGTGATGCTCCAGGCGACGGGCGCGCCCATCTTGAGCGGCCCCCATTGGTTGGGCCAGCCGGGGTCGTTGGGTATGAAGGCCTCGGCGGCGTGGATGGCGTGGTCGAGTTCGGTGAAGGCGACGTGCGGGTCGCGGGCGAGTGTGTCGCGGACGGCGCACTCCTGGCCGATGGGTGTGCGTATGGCGACCACGTCAATGCCCGGGATAACAGCGACGATGTTCTGGCCTGATTGTTCGGTAGTTGAGAGGGGGGCGCGGAAGCGTGCCAGCACCACGCCGGGCGCGTGATCGCCTGGGCAGGGCGGGCGGGCCTGGGCGCGCGGCGCGTCGGCCAGCCCCACCGCCACGAGCAGCGCCAATCCGATCAGCCAGTGTGAGCGCCGTAGTCTGTTCATCGTTCGCGGCCCTGCAGGTCTCCTGAACGTGAAAGCCGCCAGGGGGTGGCCCCGGCGGCTTTCAATTTATCCCATCAAGGGAACCTGCCGGTCAGGTTAGCTAGCGTTCCGCATCACCAGCGGCAGATAGATCGTGTAAGGTTTGACCCTCACGACCGTGCTGAAGAACCACGGGCCGCGCGCCACGCCGTCGTAAGCGTCCACCTGCGTGGTGACCGTCTGAACGGTGGTCGGGAGCATAACCGTCCCGGTCGCCACCAGTGTCACGGTGACAACGTCACCTTTGTACATCTCGTCGGTCCACCAGACGTTGGGGAACACTACCGTTCCGACAGGAGGCAGCAATGTGCCCTTCAGCGTGCCCACTGCCTGGAGCGAGACGGGGGTCAGTGCGGAGTCAAGGGTGTAGGTGACGGCCACTTTGTTGGGAACATCGAAGTCCTCCGCCTTGATCACCGTCTGGTAGGTCACAGTGTACGTGCCGCCGGGCGGGTTGAGCTCGACCTCAGCAGGTGTGTGGGTCGTTTCGATGGTGGCTCTCTGGTTCCAGATCCTTACCTTACCCCACGTGCCGTCTTCGCCCTCCTCGACCAGCTCGACTACCCAGCCGTACTGGGCATTGAGGTCGCCGGGGTTGCCGGTGCCGCCCATATAGCCCAGACCGGTACCAGGGCCAAGCCAGTAGCAGCCCAGGTAGCCGGCGTAAGGCCCGGTCAGGTACGGCGAGCAGTGGAAGCGGAACTCACGGTCGGTGGGGACAGGGTTGGCCGGTGTTCCATCATAGCCAGGCGCGTTGAGCGGGTAGAATGATGTTGCCGGCACCACCACACTGGAGTCCCACTGTTTGGTGACCCAGCGGAAGTTGGTCGGCGGGTAGGCCGGGCCACGGCGCACATACTCAGCGCCCGGATAGTAGCCCAATGCGTCCTTGAACACGTTCACCGCCGGGCGGCCCTTGAATTCCACCGTGGGCGAGTAGACGTAGGGGTTCTTCATCGTGAAGTCAACGGTGTCCTTCAGGGTAAACGGCGCGTCGCGCATCAGGCTGCGGGAGGTCACATTGCCACCCTCGTTGTTATAGCCCAGCCCCACCAGATACGGGTCACGGTACGGTTCGGGATGGGAGTCAATCACCAGCATGTTACCCTTGGGGCCAAAGCTGGGATCGTCAAGCAGGTAGGTGAAGATCTCGTTGTCGGTGTAGTAGGTGTTGTTGTACCAGACCAGCAGGCCGGTGTTGGCCGGGCCGAAGCGCCAGCGAGGATCGCCCAGCGCGGAGTCGTAGCCGCCGTTCGCGCCCACGTTCCGCCACTGCAGGTAGTAGTAGTGGTCGAAGAACATGACGCCGTCGGAACGCACCCACGGCTCCTCGTAAACCCAGTTGGCGTCGCCGCTCTCGGCGTTGTCCTGCAGGAGTACGCCATCCTCCGTCTCGACGACCACGTTGTCCACAAAGGCGCCGGAGTAGGTGGTGGCCCAGTCGGTCATGTACCAGAAGCGCAGGTAAATCTGCTTGCCGGCGAAGGCGCTCAGATCGAAGACCTGCTCCTCGGGATCGGGCCAGTTGGCATTGTAGCCGGTGAAGCCACCGATACCGGCCCCACACAGGTCGTCGGGGAAGCCGTATAGCTGGCCGATCCAGCTCGGATCGTGTACGCACTGGGTGTTGGCGTTGGTGAGGGTGTAGCTATAGGGCCAGGTGACGCCATCCTCCGAGACCTGCACCCACAGGAAGTCCCACTCCTCCTCGATGTCGTAGACCAGATCGAAGGTCAGGGTGGCAGCAGTGGCAGCGGAGAGGTCGAGAGGCATGGCGGTGGTCATCCTGGCATTTGCCAGGTCGGTTTTGCCGCCCCACCAGTAGTAGTTGCCCTGCCAGACAGGCACCGGCAGGTCTATCCTGCCGTCAGGCAGCTCGATCTTCACACCACGGTAAGCCTGACCCGGAGCAGTGTTATCATTGAAGCGGCTGGCCTGGCCCAGGTATACTTCGTATGTTTGAGAGGGATCGTTGATGACGAACGGATTGAGCCAGCCCCACATATCCAGGTGCATGGGGTCGGGGGCCGGTGGCTCGAAGCCGATCGGGTAGCCGGTCCAGTCATCAGCCTGCAAGGCCCAGAAGCCGGCCGAGGTCTCGCCTTCGCCGTAGGCGTACAGGTCCCACGCGCCCAGGTTGTGGGCGTACTCGTGAGCGAAGACGCCGATGCCGCCGTTCTCCGGCATAATGATGTATGGCCCGGCGGCAATGTCCTGTGTGACCGAGTAGGGCGGGGTGACCGCGGAGGAGTGCGACCAGACGGCCGACTCACCGTAGAAGGCGGCCGGGTACGGGTCGGTGCGGTTGGTGCCGGTGACCGGGGGCCGGTTCAGCAATGTGGTGGAATCCTCCTCGCCGTAGCCGGCGTGGACGATCCACAGACGGTCAATGAGCCCATCGCCGTTCAGATCGTAGTTAGCCCAGTCGAAGCCGGGGATGGTGTTGCTGATGGCGTTGACCGCGTCCAGCACATCCCGCACCAACTGCCGGGCGTTGCCGGCGCCGGGGATCGCGCCCCGCGAGGTGCGCGCGCCCGAACGGCTGCCAGGGCACTGATCGGCATCATAGTACCATGTGGAGTGCGGCACGCCCAGCCAGCCGATCACGTCGCCGGTGATGTTGTAAGTGCCGTTGGAGAGGTCGCTGAAGTAGTCCCGCACTGACTGGCCGATGAAGCTTTCGTAGACCCCTTCGCCCGACTGCATGGTGTAGCTGATGGCCACTCCGTTACCGAACATGAAACTCTCAAACCACTCCGGATCGAAGTCCTCGGTCCAGATGGTATCGGCAGAGCGGTCGGTGGACGAAATCGGCCGCATAATCATGTTGTGCAGCGGGCCTTCGTAGGTGAAAGGTATCTCCGTGCCCACAGGGAGAGTATAACCCAGGCTGGCCTCGATCTTCTGCTGGATCACGGAGCAATCTCCTACAACCCCTGTGTATTCTTGAGGGTCAGCAATACCCAAAGGATCCCAGGTGGAGACACCTGCAGTCCAGGTGAAGACATCTGTCCCGGCAAACTCGACCAGGATGACCAGCACGCGGTCCGTGCCGCTCAGTGCCAGGGCGTTGGCCTCGGCCGTCTGGCCGGCTTTCAGCAACCGCTGGCGCTCGCGGATACGCAGGTAATCTTTGGCATTCGGCTGGTCAATGGTCTTACCGAACGATGGCAACTGCCGTGCTGCTAATGGATATCCAGTATTTTTGGCCGGGATAGCGCCAGCCTCAGCTTCGGGTTCCGGGAAAGGCGGGCTGGCCATAACCGGTACCACCATAGCCAACACGATGACGACGGTCATCAATATAGCGCAAATTTTCTTAGTCATTAATTTCCCTCCTTCAAAGGTTCTAAAAGCTGGTTACAAACATAAGAGGCCTGCATTCTGTCCGGCTAATCACCTCCTTCAACCACAAAACTATTCTCGATCGGTAAACGTTAAACTCACTTAATATGTCGTCACTGACAACTGTAATCCTGCGCATGAATCTCACGGTTGACGAAGCACTAACGGCAGGTAGAGCCTGGATCCGGTGCAGAACACCATACGGCTGGTACTGCCGCCGGATCGGTTGCCGTACACATCGCGCAGCTCTCCGACAACCGCGCGGCTCTCAACACACGCGCTGTGCGGTGATAGATAGGGCACATCGAGAACGAGTACGACGGTCAGTGCCTCCCCTGGCCCCAGATTGTGTCCCATGCCATGTGGCGGTGGTCCGGTCAGATCGAGCCATCTGAGGGCACTGGCACTAACCTCCCCATCAGGAGCAGGGGATACCCCTGCCAGGGCAGGTGGCGGTGTAAGCTCCTCATAAAGCTGCACCAGGTCCAGTGCACTGGGGCCGGTATTGGTCAGACAAACAGTGATCCGTACCCCTCCGGAAGCTACACCGATCCGTTGGTTTATCGTTACCGAGGGGAGCGCCAGAGAGACCGACACGGCTTCCGTCGCAGTGAGCAGGCCACCCGGGAAGGCCGCCGTAATCACAGCCTGCCCGGTATACAGCCCGGGCACTACATCGCCTGTCGCTATGAAGTTCAGCGGCAGGCTGATTGCTTCGCCGGGTACCAGAGTTGTCGTATTGTGCCAGCTTTTCTTTGCCCCACCAATAGCCATGCCATCCCCCGAGGCGGGTTGAAAGCCCGGCGGCAGAGAGGGGACAACTGTGAGCGAGCGGACGGGAAATGATAGCGTGCCAGCATTGGTGAGGTAGACGGTCCATGTAAACGGCATATAAGGGACGATCAGGCGCGGGGTCACCGCGTGTCCTACTTCCAATCCGGCCACCAGTGGATTGATGGCCCAGGCACTCACATTATCTGCGGGCACTGAATCCGGCGTGACACTGCTGATGGCGATACGACCATACAACGGGCCTTCAACAGGCTGCTCTACCGTCAGAGTCAGGACCAGGCTACCACCCATCCGCGCCGGCAGTGCAGGGATGAACCATGTGAGCAAACGCTCATCGTGCAACAGCTCTGCCGTTGCGCCTGGCAACTCCCTGACGGTAACTCCGGCAGGAAGTGTCATGGTGATCAGCACCTCCCGGGCCGCGCCAGGGCCGTCGTTCGTGTAGGCCAGAGTGCAGGCAATTTCCTTTCCTGCCACTACCGGATCAGGGGCAATGTAGGCTATACTCAGGTCCGCCGGGTCCACAATATTTGCAGTGCTGGTGAGGAAATTATTGTCTTCCCTTGGGTCAGAGTAATTAGCGGTGATGGCAACGGTGGTAGTTACCGGCCCGAGAAGACCCGGCTGTGCCGTGAGCGTGAAGACAATGCGGCCCGAAGCTCCGGCCGTCAGCGCGGGTATCCTCCACACAACCGGAACGAGTCCCCCCAGCGCCAGCGTCCCGCCCGGCACCGCGCCGGAGTCCGGTGGCGGGCTATCGGCTACAACCCCGCCAAAGATCAATCCATCGGACAGCCAGGTCATGATGAAGACGTTCTGAGCAACGGCCGGCCCGGCGTTGGTATAGCTCAGCGTGCATGTGATGGTGCTGCCGGAGCCGATGAGCGGTGGAATCCCCGCGAGTGCCACAGCCAGGTCTGCCGCGGTGGTCACTGCCGTGGACGCAATGGCCACGTTGTTCGAGAGATCGCTATCGTAAGTGGTGGAGCTGACCATAACTGTATTGGCAAACTGGCACGCCGCTCCGGGATACACCAGCACGTTCACTTCCCATGAACGGATTGCTCCTGCGTCCAGTGCTCCCAATCTCCAAACTAAATTGTTACCCTCCTGCTCAGGCGCGAGTGAAGCGGTCACCAGGCTCACCTGCAAGGGCAGGAGATCCATCGCCACAACATTCTGCGCTCTGGCCGGCCCACGATTGATCACACGCAGAGTGTAGGTTATATTCCCTTCCGCGCCTGCAAGCGAAGGGAAGCCTGTGAACTCAATTGCCACATCTGCTATAGACGGGGCAGGCGGCGTGCCGACGGGTATCGGCGTCGCGGAAGGCGGCGGAGCGGTGCAGGTAACGGAGTCGGCCGGCTCGTTTGCCCCGGCCGGGGTGATTGTGGCCGTCACCGTAGCAGCCTGTCCCACAGGCGGCTTATTCCCTGGGGACAAGGTGGTGGCAGGCGGCGTACCGGTGACCTCTGGGAGCAAAGTGGGAGCGTCTCCCACAGGGGGAGGAGTGCTGTTGGGCTGGTCATACCCTTCCACTGCAACAGGGAAATGAGGGGCGAGCACATCGCCTCCTGTGGAGGGCGTACTGACTTCTGGCGACATTGTGCTACCCTCCGGCTCACCGCAGTGCACCAGTAGCGGCAGCCCGATAATGGCATCCACTGCGCAGCCAGCAGGTACTTCCACCCGTGGGTTACCCTGTACCGGATCGGCCAGTGTCACCAGCACCAGGCCCTCATAAGTGGCTACATAAACGTGCTGTGGGGTGACGACGCGGGTGTGGAACACAGTGCCATGCACACTGATCAAAGCTGCAGGCGTCTCTACCTCGAAAACTTCTTCTGGGGAGCGCAGGGGAACCACTTCTGCGCGCAGTTCGCCGGCGCTCAGGTTTATGCGCACTGCCTGAGGCCGCCACAATGAACGTGGTTGCGCCCTCTCCAGTGTTATCTGTGTGCTCGGGAAAAGCTCTACCCGACTGTTATCGAAAAGCTGAATTGAGGCAGCGCTATGCTCGTCCAGAGAAACACGAGTGCCTTCCATAACAGGGGACACACCGCTCTGCCTCTGTTCCAGCGGATGTTTACTGTTGGGGTAATAGTAAACCAGGCTGGCAGTGCCCTTATGGACGGTGAGTAACACACGCTGGCCGGGGCACATAATCAGGGTGACGACTATGGCGAGCAGAAGCAGGACCGCCATGGCAGCCCACACTGGCGCACGCTGCATCTGCTGTACCAGAGCGCCAATGGCGTGCCAGTACGCCCTGCGTTGCAGAGCGCGGCGTTGCTCCTGGTGAAGGACGCCGATCAAGTGCTGCTTAAACTCGTCCCTGGCCTGTATCGGCTCGCGGGCGAGAGAGCGCAAAATTTGCTCGATGCGATCTTCACATTCGTCCGGCATTTTCCTCGCCTATGAGGTCAGAGAACAGACGGCGCGCCCGGACCAGTACGGACTCAACGCTCTTCTGACTTCTGTGCATGATCTTGGATATCTCGTTCACCGACATATCCTCTACGTATTTGAGGATCAGAGCGGTGCGGTAATGAAGCGGCAGTTTTAAGAGAGCCTGGCGCACCATCTGGTGCAGTTCCAGCTCTTCCAAAACCTGCTCTGGCTGAGGATTTGGTTCCTGAAGCACCGGCAGCATCTCGTGGGGGACTGTTGCCAGCCTGCGCCCTGCTTCTCTTCTTTGCTGATCAACCATTTTATGAATGGCGATAGAGAAGAGCCAGGTGCGCAGCCTGCTTTCTCCCCGGAAGCGCCGTATTGCTCTGAGAGCTGCTATGAAGGTATCCTGGACAATGTCCTCAGCGTCCTGGACCGATCCGACCTGGTTGTACACGAAGCGGTACAGTGCGTCTGCGTAACGCTCGACAAGTTCGACCACGGCCGCCGGATCGCCTTGCATCAGCCGCGAGGCCAGTTGCAGTCCATCTTCATCCTGCTCACCGTTGACCATAGATAGGTCGTCCTGCCAAGGCATTTCCCTGCGTGCTCCATTGCTGTTTGACTTTTACAGGCTGGCGGGCTACAATTTAAGGCACAGTGGATAACAGGAGGCTCTGTTATTGGAGACCCGATACGCTGTAGCTCACACGCTCGATGAAAGTTTCCTCGCTCAGACTACCGGTATAAAAGGCAACGAGGTCGGCCACACTGGCTGCAGCGCTAAAGCTGGCCTCGTCCGTCTCCTGATGTTCCCGCCGGGCGGTCACCACAACCTCTACCCTGGTAAAGGTGGCGCAGGAGCGATATTGTGACTGGAGTGCCCAGGCTACATCGAAGGCATACCATATCGCCTGTGCAGCCTGGTCTGCCTGCTGCTTCTGGACGAGAGGGTAAATAATCTCGAAACGCAAAGTATCATCAGAGGTTATGTTTGCTGTACCGCTCAATCTGGCCTGGGCCATCAACACTGCTGCCTGCCACCGACAATTATGGCTTTCAAATGCTGAACTTACGGGTTGACGGAGAGGCTGGTAGACAGTGTAGTGTACATACAACAGGGCTATGGTCAGGATCACGGCGATATCGGCGATGGCCAGAGCGGCGATAATGAACTTCTGTCTGGTAGTCACAGAAAAGAGTGTAGCACAATCTGTGAGAGTGCGCAAATACGGCGCGGGGTAACCTCAGGCGATTGGAATCGCTCTCCCTGGGCACCTCGTGCCGGGTGTCGGCGGAGTTCAACCGGGGGCCTGCGGCCCCAAAGGGCGCAAGGTCGAGGCATCCCTCGCCCCTACAGTCGGCGACTGAACAGTTACGTCAATGTTACCTGAGAAGTCGGGATGGAAAGATCGAGGACAACAAGGTTCAATTTGCCAAAGTCATTCGGAGAGCAGTACCGGCTACCCAGGCTAAGCCGGGAACAGCGCAAGGGCATGCTGAACACGGTGATGGCCAGCTTCTTTCTCGGTTGGGCTCCCATTTTCGGCAAGCTGGCATACCGCGGTGGGGTTGCCCCATTTACGCTTGCTGCGTTGCGTACAGTGATGGCAGCACTCCTGCTCTGGCTTTTCTTTGTGCTGTTCTGGAGGCGTGAGATCAGGATCTCATGGGCGGGCCTGGTCGGCTGTGTGAGCGTGGGAGCAGTCAACGGGTTCGGCTCCCTGTTGTATTACACAAGCCTGGCCCGTCTGGGCGCCTCGCTGGCATCACTGCTCCACACGCTGTATCCGCTGTGGGTGGTATTGTTCCTTTTCGCAGCCGGTCAACCTCTGACCAGACTCACGCTGATCCGGCTGGCGATGGCGATGGGCGGCGTTTTCCTGTTGACATGGGGCGAGGCGGGTGAACTGGACTGGCCAGGAGTTATGCTGATGATCGCCTCGGCGGCCACTTATGGCTGGCATCTGGTACTGGGCCAGTGGGTGCTGGCCGATGTTCCCTCACGCACCGGTGCACTTTACATCCTGACCTCGATGGCTTCTGTGGTGAGCCTGGCGCGTATCATCCAGTCACCCATGCATCGGTTGGTGATCGAGCCGATCACAGATATCGGCTGGTTTGCCATCCTGGCATTGGGGGTCACGACGACCCTCTCGAGACTGGCCATGTTCAGTGCTCTGCGCCAGGTGGGAGGAGTGGAGACTTCGCTCGGTGGCCTGATGGAACTGCTGGTCAGCCTGGTGCTGGCCCTCGCGTTGCTTGGGGAGCGGATGACGGTATGGCAATGGATCGGTGGGGCGCTTTTGGTGTGCAGCATGTTGCTGATGGCAAAGGACCCCGGTCCGCTCCTGGCCCAGGGGAATGAACCGGTGGAGTGGAAGCATGGTAACTGACGGGTGTGACCAGGGGGATGCCCGTCACTTTTTTGCACGAAATATTCCAGGACAACTGCGAAGTTGTCCTGCAAAGCGGCCCGGGCCGGGTGGATGCAAAATATGACAGACACCCGTGAACAGGGGTGTGTCCCAAAGTTGTAGGACAACTGCGAGCAGTTGTCCTACAAAAATTGGGACACACCCGTGAACAGGTCCCAGGTTGACTTATATGAGGGGCAATGATACACTATGAGCACTCACAGCAGCCTCTCGAGGGAGAAAGGAGCCTCCTATGTACAAAATCCTGCATAAGGAAACACTGAGCGATGTCAATAAGCTGATGATAGTATCCGCTCCAGAAGTGGCGCGCAAGGCTCAGCCAGGGCAGTTCGTCATAGTGCGCACTGATGAGCGTGGCGAACGCATCCCCCTGACCATCGCGGATTACGACCGTGAGGCAGGCACCGTCACCATCATTTTCCAGGAAGTTGGCAAATCCACCATGCAGATGGGCACTATGGAACCGGGCGATAGCTTTGCCACCTTCACCGGCCCGTTGGGTCACCCAACCGAAATCGCTTACTATGGCACTGTGGTCTGTGTCGGAGGGGGAGTAGGCATAGCTCCCATCTTTCCCATTGCTCGTGCTCTCAAGGAGGCAGGCAATACGGTTCTTTCGATCATCGGCGCGCGCACCAAAGGACTGTTGTTCTGGGAAGAGAGGATGCGCCAGGTAAGTGACGAACTGATTGTATGTACCGATGACGGTTCCTATGGTCGCAAAGGTGTGGTCACAGAACCGCTCAAGGAGATACTGGACACCCGCGCATCAGAGATTGCCCGTGTCTGGGCCATCGGTCCGGCAATAATGATGAAGTTCGTGGCCAGGACTACCCTGCCGTATCATGTGCCGACTATCGTCAGCCTGAACACGATCATGATTGATGGAACGGGAATGTGCGGGGGCTGCCGGGTGTTGTTGGAGGACGGCGCGCGCTTTGTCTGCGTGGACGGTCCTGAGTTTGATGCACACAAAGTGGATTGGGATAACCTGCTCGCACGCCAGCAGTTCTACCGGGATGAGGAACAACTGGCTGTGCAGGAATGGAAGCGACAACGAGAGCACGTCTGTGCATTGAGTTCATTAAACATACAGTAGTTAAGGGGGTGAATATGGACATCGGCAAGGCTCTGGGGTTCGTTTTCGAGGATGAGAAATGGTTAGGCAAGATTGTGATCGGCGCGCTTATCACGCTCATACCTGTGTTTGGCCAGTTTGTGCTGGTTGGATACGGGATCGCTGTAATACGCAATGTGCTTGCAGGCAATCCCCGGCCGCTGCCCGAATGGAGTAACCTGGGCAGTTACTTTATGGATGGGCTGAAGCTTTCTGTCGTCAACATCATTTACTCTGCACCGATGCTGATACTGTTCTGCCCGTTTCTACTTTTGGTGCTCATACCTCTCTCGGGAGAAAAAGGGCAAGATGCCGTCGCAGGCCTTACCCTGGTCCTGTTTTTAGGGGTAGGCTGTCTTCTCTCCATATACGGCATACTCCTTGGATTGTTGACGCCTGCGATACAGGTCCGCTACGCCGCAACCGGGGCGATCGGCCAATGTCTGCGCGTGGGGGAAATGTTCAGCTTCACATTCTCCAACCTGGGCAGCGTCATTATTGCTATCCTGGTTCCGGCGGTCATCTTCGCATTTCTTGGCCCGATCCTGGCCACATTAACGGTGGGATTGCTGACGCTACCGATGGCTGTGTGGATGATCGCAGCATCGGCTCACCTGTATGGGCAGATAGGACGTCAGGCAGGCGTAACCGTCTACCAGTACAGCAGCTACTAAGCATCGGCCTGCACCGATACCATGCACAGGCAGCAGAGAGCGGTGCAGGCTGATTGCCAACTCTGCACTACGGGCTGCCAGAATTCCTCCAACTTCTTCCAATCGCCGTCCGGCATATCTCAAGGAGATCGAACCGCAGGCTGGCGACCCGGGTAATACATCCGGCGGGCATCCCCAGTAAACCACGTCCTGGCATTGGCGCACGTGTGGGTGTGGGATGCGAAGATATTTGGCATTGTGGCAAAAGCCGCACGTGGAGCAGCCTTTCCAGGCTGCTGGCAGGCTGGAAAGCCTGCCCCACGTATCACTTTTGCCCCCATGCGATATTTATAATGTAGCCGCAACCTGGATACTGAACCTGAGCTGCTGTAGCCGGTCTCTATCAGGGTCAAATGACCTCCAGCCTGCTCTCGCTCCCCTCTCGCGCGAAAAAGTAACGAGCTCTGATGGCCGTTTGACAAGGCCCTAGTAGCATGGTACACTCTAAACCTTGGAGCGAAAGCGTCACAGGGCAACGGGAACTGCTAACACAGCTTATGTGGTCCAACTAAGGTACCGGAGAGTCTTCAACCGGATTTTACGTCTGAAGGCTCGCTTCCGGAGCGTTGCCTGGGATAGTTCATAAAGATACCGGGTATCTATTCAGCCGCCTGAAGTCAGCCTCTCTGGGCCGCATGCCAATGGTCGGCCTTCGCCGAGCAGGTCTCTCTTGATACGCACATAGGGTTTGTCGGCGGAGGCCAACAACCGGCACGCAGTGCCCAGGGAGGACGATTTCAATCGGCTGAATAGTTACGGTACCGGGTTTATGGCCAACGCGGCTTAGATAAGAGGTGGAGGAGCCTTCAGGCGGAGAAGACCGGCTAAGGCCTTGACTCCAGGCCCTAACCGAACCGCATTGGGTTTATGGCTATAGAGCGCACGCTTTCATCCTGTCATCGCAAAAAGGAGCAGACCAGCCAATGTCCGATCAGGTAATCAGGTTCACTCGTGGAGTGCCAGCTACGGAGAGCTTCCCTACCACGCAACTGGCGGAATGCGCAGTTACAGTTCTGGCCGAACAGGGCAGTGTGATACTCCAGTACGGGCAGGCGTATGGCTTACCGGTGCTGCGTGAGATAATTGCCCGGGAGGCAGGAGCAGATAGTGGGAGAGTGATCATCGGTAACGGCTCCCTGCAACTGCTCGATCTATGCGCGCGGCTTCTGGTATCACCTGGCGATTTCGCCTACGTGGAACAACCATCATATGACCGCACCCTGACGGTGCTGCGCCGGTGCGGCGCCCGCCTGGTGGGCTTCCCTGTCCAGGAAGACGGGCCCGACGTAGACCAGCTCGAGCAAAGGCTCAGGAATGGAGAAAGGCCCGTCCTCTTCTACCTTATCCCAGACTTTCAAAATCCCACCGGTGCGGTAATCTCACTCCATAAGCGGCAGCGCATCGCCTCTCTGGCGCGCGAATATGAGTTCTGGATCATCGAGGACATCCCCTACCGCAAGCTACGCTACCGTGGTGAAGAACATCCCACCATTTTCAGCATGGCCCCGGAACGCACAATCCTGCTCTCCTCTTACAGCAAGCTGATCAGCCCGGGACTCCGGGTCGGCTACCTCGTGGCCCCCACCTCCCTGGTAGATGCGCTGGCCAGAATGGCCGAGGACACTTATATCAACGCCAGTTACCTGAACCAGGCCATCGTTGCTCAATTCGTCCGGCAGGGGTGGTTGGAGCCGCAGATTGCCAGGCTGAAAACACTTTATGAACCCCGCCTGGAGGCGACTCTGAACGCGCTCGCGAGTTACATGGCCGACCTGGCAACCTGGTTCAGGCCAGAAGGTGGCTTTTACGTCG
>Ga0308419_1001412_pt1 | contig 15927 bp, 17 predicted proteins | sample HotsprSampleMS50_FD_203674 | JGI IMG/M metagenome (GOLD analysis project Ga0308419, IMG submission 203674) | Hot spring phototrophic mat microbial communities from Mushroom Spring, Yellowstone National Park, Wyoming, United States - 20090730_MS50 ... | reverse complement strand
CGCATAGTGAACTGCCTGTTCAAACTCTTGCTGCTGATAAGCATGAAGAGAAAGCAAGTGATTTCTGGCAAAGTTTTCATGCAGCAGTTTGAAGCCGTAGTAGCTAGCATTTGCCGTGTGTATAAGGCGCTCGAGGGTATAAGTAGCTATTGTGTCATAGTCGGCACCCAAAGCAATCATTTTCTGATAACCCGCAATCGGGCTAATTGCTTGTTCTAACGCTGACTTGCCTTGCCCCATCAGTTGTTGAGCAAAACATCCTGCCATCGTCAGAAAAATAAGTGCAAAAAATCTGTACATGCTTTAAATCGCCTTATACAAAAATAAGATTAATGCAACAACTGCAAAGATTATAATGAAAATACAAGTGAAAAAACTTGCCACCATGACCGGTCATGTTGATAGCTTATATGCTCTCGCTCCTGCTGTGAAGTCCGACTGTTTTTACTCGGCAGGCAACGACGGCATGGTTGTACAATGGGACAAAAAACAGCCAGAGCAAGGAAAGTTGCTTGCCAAAGTATCTGGTACAATATACTCGCTTTGCTCACTGCCTAACGAACAGGCGCTCATTGTAGGACAAAATAATCTGGGAGTATATCGCATTCAGACAGACACCCGACAGATAAGTGCATCGGCAGCTGTTACCTCTTCTGCTATTTTTGATATTGCACGTCAAGATGAACAGCTTTATTTGGCTACGGGCAGCGGCGAACTAATTGCGCTTACCGCCGACCGGCTGCAAACCATTGGCAAGTGGTCAATTTCCGATAAAAGCCTACGCTGTGTGGCGCTGCATCCTTCTTTGCCACATCTGGCAATTGGCACAAGCGACCATCACATTTATATCTTGCACAGCCAAACCATCCAGCCAATTGCACGACTGAAAGGGCATACCAATTCTGTTTTCTCGCTTGCCTACTCGCCTTGTGGACGCTATCTGCTCAGTGGTAGTCGCGATGCACACTTGCGCATCTGGGACGTTGTTTCGGGCTACCAACTCATGCAAAGCATTGTGGCACACATGTACACTATTAACCATATTGCTTTCAGTCCCGACGGCGAATGGTTTATCACTTGCAGCAAAGACAAATCTATTAAACTCTGGGAGGCAGCTACTTTTACCCTGCGAAAAGTAATTGACCGCGCCCGCTACGCCGGACACGGTAATTCAGTAAATAAATTACTCTGGCTGAACAATCGCCAATTTGTTGCTGCTTCCGATGACCGTAGCTTGTCTTTGTGGGAATTTATTGTAGAAAGCCAAGCCAACTTCTAGCAAAACTTATTTTGATGTTAGATTTTTCTTAGTTTTCCCTAACTTGCAGCGTTGTGTTCAATTAATTACTTGTTGCAGGTCTTGTAAAGTGCTTGTAACGTGTGTTCCTATTTATGAAAGTTACACCGTTAGACATTCGCAAAAAATCCTTTGAGAAAGTAACCTTTGGCGGCTACAGCAAAGAAGAAGTACATTCTTTCCTAAATGCACTCTCACAAGCATGGGAGGAGATTGGTTACCGCAATCAGGATTTGGAGGCGAAACTCGCCAACGCTATGTCGGAACTGAACCGTTTGAAGGACATGGAGGCTGCATTTGTCAAGTATCTCAACAAATTAGAAGACAGCAACAACGCGCTGCGCGAAAATGCCAAAAGAGAAGCTGACCTTCTCATGTATGAAACCCGCATCAAAGCTAATCAGATATTGGAAGATGCTCGCATCAAAGCACGGACAATGATTAAAGAGGCTAATCAGCGCACCCATCAGTCGCTGTCGGAAATGCGCGAAGAACTCCGCAAATTGGATTATACTTGCCGACTGCTCGAAAAACAACGCGACACACTCCTTCATGAAATGCGCCAACTGATTACCGATACGCAGCACAGAATAGACCAAGTAGAAGCTTCTAAACGAACTGTTATTTATGAAGAAGAAATCCGCAAAGCCAATGAGTTGATGCGTCAGCAAAATACACAAGCCCGACAAAACTTAAAAGAAATAGATGACCACTTGCAGCAAAAAGCACAGCCAATACGGCAACAAGCACCGGAAAAACAGGTAAACATTCCTGTAAGTGAAGACATAGGCTATTCATTTTTTGATTCCCTGTAAACTACCTTACATTTATTCAGATGTCCCATTCAGATACTGTTGCCCTGCGCGGTTTAATATTTTTTGCCTATCATGGCTATTATGCCGAAGAGCGCAAAATTGGCAATCGCTATGGGGTGGATATCTACGTGCGTACCAATCTGCAACAGGCAGGCACTCATGACCGTTTGAAAGACACTATCAATTACGAAACCCTCTATGCTGTTGCCAAAGAAGAGATGGAAAAACCTGCGCAACTGTTAGAGCATCTCGGCGAACGGATAGTGCAACAGATTTTCAACAAGTTTGCAAGTGCTGCTCGAGTAAAGGTTGTTATTCGCAAGTACAATCCGCCCATCGGTGGCATTTGCCACGCCGCCGAAATTGTTCTGCGAAGAAAGCGCAACGAATAAATATCGGGCGTATCTTAGCACGCATCAAAAATCATTGCAATACTTATGTCAGCCCGAATTGCTCTTTTTCCCGGTTCATTTGACCCTTTTACTAAAGGTCACGAAGATATTGTACGACGTGGCAGTCATTTTTTTGACCATATTATTATCGGAATAGGTCATAACAGCCAAAAGCAACGCTTTTTCCCACTCAATTTAATGATAGATTGCATCCGCGAAACCTTTGCAGACACGCCTAATGTTTCGGTAGAGGCTTTTCAGGGGCTAACCTCATTGTTTGCACAAAAAAAGGGCGCACAATTTCTACTGCGCGGGTTACGCAACACTACCGATTTTGAATATGAAAACTCTATTGCGCAAGTAAACAAACAGATAGTAGCAGGGTTGGAAACCGTCTTGCTCATTACCTCGCCACATCTGGCTTATATCAGTTCAACCATTGTTCGCGATATCTACCGCTACGGGCAAAATATAGATGCTTACCTGCCTTACTCATTGGAGGCAGTGAAAAAAAAATACGGACACTGACCTAATGAAGGCTCATTTCGCCACGCAGCGGAATGGCTAACTGCTCGCGAATCAGTTGCGGGTCGGGTTCGTTGCCTAAAAGAAACATCATTTTGGTAATTGCTGCCTCTGGTGTAATGTCCCCGCCACTAATGATACCAATATCACGCAGCAGTTTGCCCGACTCGTACATACTTTGCGTAACTGCTCCGCCATTGCACTGCGAAACATTAAGTACATGAATTCCGCTATCAACCGCTTCTTTTAATGCACCAATGAACCATGCATCGGTAGGGCAATTGCCCGAACCATAGGTTTCCATCACAATTCCACGTAAATCGGGTGTAGCAAGAAAATGCTCCAAATATTTTTGCGAAATACCCGGAAATATTTTGAGCAACCCTACATTTTCATCCATCTTGGAAAAAATATCGAATCTGCCTTTGGGATGCGGCAAAATTAGCGATTCATTGTAGCTAATCTCGATACCCGTTACAGCCAGCGGCGGGAGATTTTCCGATGCAAAAGCTGTAAAATTATTGCTCTGCACTTTCCTTGCCCGATTGCCACGCAGCAGCAACGTATCAAATAAAATACATACTTCCGGAACCATCGGCAGCCCGTTTTTCTTTTGAGCCGCTATTTCAAGCGCTGTAATAAAATTCTCACGTGCATCGGTTCGTGGCATGCCAATGGGTAGCTGTGCGCCTGTCAGAATGACAGGTTTAGCAAGGTTATCAAACAGGAAGCTCAATGCAGAGGCAGTGTATGCCATCGTATCGGTGCCGTGCAGAATGACAAAGGCATCATAATCATTGTAAAAATCATATACTACTCGTGCAATGTTCAGCCAGTGATAAACTTTGATGTCCGATGAATCTATTAACTTGTCAAAACTTAGCAAGGTTAGCTCGAACTCAAAGCGGCGCAGTTCAGGAACTTTATCTATAATTTGCTGAAAATCAAATGGCTTCAAATGTTTTCTTTCCTTATCATAGTCCATACCGATAGTGCCGCCAGTGTAAATCACAAAAATGGAAGTATCGGCTACATAACCGGCAGCTGTGCTGATATTAACCGTTTGGTAATAATTAAGCATGTATGTAATTGGCTAAGAAAGGCGAAAGTATCAATGTTTTTGAATAATTTTCGCCGCCAATAGGCACTTTTTTATGCCTGTTGCTTAACCTACTAGAACATCTCACTATGAATAAAGTAGTAGCCAATGCCGAAGCAGCCATTGCAGGCTTGGAAGATAATATGACGCTTATGCTAGGCGGTTTTGGCCTGTGCGGTATTCCTGAAAACAGTATTCAGGCTATTTTGAACAGCGGCAAAAAAGGCTTTATATGTATTTCCAATAACGCAGGTGTGGATGATTTCGGGCTGGGACTGTTGCTCAAAACCCGCCAAATCAAGAAAATGATTTCCTCGTATGTAGGCGAAAACGCGGAGTTTGAACGCCAATTGCTCGCCGGCGAACTGGAAGTAGAGCTGATTCCGCAAGGCACACTGGCAGAACGCATTCGTGCAGGTGGTGCGGGTATTCCTGCCTTCTACACGCCCGCAGGCGTAGGCACGGAAGTAGCGCAGGGCAAAGAAATCCGCGAATTTCACGGTAAACTGTACTTGTTGGAAGAGTGGCTTCGAGCTGACTTTGCCTTTGTGAAAGCATGGAAAGGCGACACAGCAGGCAATTTAATTTACCGCGGTACAGCACGCAACTTTAATCCTATGATGGCAACTGCTGCCACCATCACCGTAGCCGAAGTAGAAGAACTTGTTCCTGCTGGCACTTTAGACCCGAACCAAATTCATACGCCGGGTATCTATGTCAAGCGCATTTTCCAAGGTAAGAATTACGAAAAACGCATCGAGCAGCGCACTGTGCGAAAGGGTTAGTTTTTATACCATGATTTAAGTAATTTTTGGATTTACCCGATTGATTATTTTGATTTTCAGGAATTTATAAATACAAAAACCACTTTTGATTGAGCATAATTGCTGTATTCAAGGCAAATGCCTGATGGTCAATAAAAAAACCGACAGATTTTATCGTCTGTCGGGTTTCTACATTAAAACTGCTTTAAATACATGACCTTCCCAATCAGATGCTGGCTTTGCTGGCGCTCATTGATGGTATTGAAACTGCGTTGATTAAAGACTAAATACACAAAAGACAACGGGCGGAATTCCCACGACAGACGTATGTTCCACACATCGCGGTTGGCTGATGCGTTAAATTGATAAAAGCTAATCAGTTGGAGGCGGGGATTGACCGCCATGCGGCTTTCAATACTCCACAAATGCACATTGGCATCTTCCTGATTAATCCCTACTCCTCTAAATCGGTTATTCTGATAGCTGAAATTCAGTTGGAAATGAGGAGTGGGCGCCAAGCGAATATTACTATCAATCGACCACAGTCGGCCGTTGTAATAGCCGCCCCATGAGGTAAGAACAAAGTAAGATAGTTTTCTAGAACGGTCGCTGCCTGCCATCACGCTGCCGCGCAGATAACGGTAGTCGTCGGGCAAAATATCAATTCCCACAGGGCTGAAAGTTTCTTCCAACCGCTGAAAAGTCGGGTCAATGAACACGCCCAAAAAACCGCCGCTTTGCAGCGCCACCCATAGCGGGTTGAAGGAAACTCTCGCTTCTTGCAAAGCCTTCGTCTGCGCGTTGAAATAAACTTCGGAAAACATGCCCGGTTCAAGCCCGCGAATGAATTTCGGAATCCACGGCTTGCGGATAATAAAGAAAAACCCTGGCGTTGTGGCCAGCACATTGGCGCGCGAAACAAACCCCATTTTCGGATTAAAGTTGGCCGTTACGACCGACTGCGTCAGCCATGCGGTTAAATTGTTGGAATTGTAGCGAAATTGCGCAAAACCTGCGCTACCATCGCCCGTACTGTCTGAATCAAAACTCTTGATTATCATGGTGTTGAGATTCAAGGACTGACTCAAACGGAAAAAGGCATCGGCGGCGGCTACCAGATTGCGGCTGCCAAGGCGACCATTGAAACCTTCCTCATTGCGATAGGTAACAACACCACCTGCGCGGTTTTGCTTGCCAAAGTTGTGGGAATAGCGCCCGACGGCATAGGTTATAGGCGCATGGGTTGCATCGCCGCCCTGACGCATCAGGATGCCGCCGTAGTTGTGCCGCACCGAGCGGTACACATAACGCGCACCCGCCACAATCGGCAACGGATTGCCGCTTTCATCCAAACCAATCCGACGGCTGAAAAAGGGCTGTATGCGCATTTCACCGTCCGCGAGGTTGTCATCAGGGGCAAGTCCTGTCCCAAAAAGGCTGGCATTTTCCAGAAAAAATTGGCGACGTTCAGGAAAAAACACCGAAAAACGCGTCAAATTATTTACCTGACGGTCGGCGTCGGCCTGTGCAAAATCGGTATTGACTGTTAAATCCAGTACACTGTTCGAATTAACTGCCCACTTCACTTCTCCACCAATTTTGGCAGAAGACTGCACACGCTCACTGCCATTAGCCACATACCGATAGCGGTCAACGGTTTGCAGCACATAAGGAATCACCTGCACGTTAGGCGAAGGCGGCGGCGGCTCAATGCCTATCAACTCGCCTGCATATTCCATTCGCAGCGCTCCGAAAGCGCGCGGATACGGCGACCATGCGCTTAGTTCGTTGGTTGCGCGGCGGTTGCGAAAAAAGTTAATTCCCCAAACGTGTTGTCCCTTAGGCATTCGTGGATAGCGCAGCGTCTGCCAAGGAATAGCAAATTCTGCCGTCCAGCCGCTGTCTAACCGTTGCGTGCGGACAATCCAACGACCGTCCCAGTCCACATCAAACAGGCGGTCATCAAAACTGAGCAAATCGCGCTGTGAGCCGTAGGGATTGGTTACAAACGCCATTGCGTTGCGCTTGTCGTGAAAGCCGTCTATGGCAACGCCGAAAATATCGTGTGCGGAAAAATCAAAATCGCGGCGCAAGTCGGGGACGCGGATGGCTTTTTTGCCTTGTGGGTCGCGGCAAAATGCGCCTATGTAAAGGTAATCTTTGTTGTAAAGCGTCCGCACTTCAGTGTCAAAATTGACTTTCTGCCCTTGAAAAGGCTCTACCTGTGTGAATTGAGCGATGGGTTGCGCTGTTTGCCATGCGGTTTCATTCAAATACCCGTCTATTTTCAGGCTGGCCTCCGTGCGAACGGCCACTACTTTTTTGCGGATAGAATCGGGTTTAAAAATTTCCTGAGCAATAGCATAACTTTGCACCAACGTGCTGAACAGAAGAATAGTAAAGATTTTTTTCATGCTTAAAAAATAAAGCAGGCGATAATGACGATGAAGGAAATGCAGGTTGATAATAGTGCAGACTACTGTAAAGTTATCCGCTTGCCTGTTGATTTGCAAATGGTTAGAGACGGGTTATTTGGATGATGGCGTTTGCGAGGGGCTCGTATCTGAATGCCGTTCCGAATAAAATCCTGCCGCCAGCCGGTGTATTTCATCAAGACTCAACGACTTATTCAGATATTTCCTTACGTAGCTGTAGCTATTGGCTTTTTTAATGTCATTCGGACTTCTGGAACCGGTAAGTATAACAACCGGACGACGGCTTTTGTAGGCATCACTTAAAGCGGCAAAGTTATCTAAAAAATAAAATCCATCATATAAGGGCATTTCTACGCCCAGAAATATCAAATCGGGCAATAATGACGGATTTTCGGCTTCGGTGGCGCGCAAGTACTCTATTCCTAATCGACCATTGGCAAATATACAGATATTTTCGGCAATACCAGAAGCATCTATCATTGTTTTAGTGATTAAATTATCTATATCATTATCCTCAACCAGCATAATTTTGAATTTTGTTTGAGGCATTTGTATCATGATTCACCTCCGTTAATTTGTCCATTAGGGTTTTGTCGCCTCTTCTGTAAAGCGTTTCATTTAAAATTAGCTACTATTATCCAACAAATGGCAACCATTTATTGATTATATCATGAAATTCATTATTTAATCAATCCCCTTTCTCGCCATTCGGCAATTTGTCCTTCGGAATAGCCCAATGATTGCAACAGTTCTTCTGTATGCTCGCCAATAGTAGGCGGATTATTGCGCAATACAAAGTGCGTATCGCCGTATTCAATCGGTACATTGGGCAGTTTAGCGACCGTTCCATCGGGCAGCGTGGTTTCCAGCAGGCTGTTGCCATAGTTCAGATGCGGGTCGTCAAACAAATCTTCGGGGCGCGCGATAGGCGCAAAAGGAATTTCAGCAGCCTCGCAGCGGCTGATGATATCGGCTTTGGTAAGCCCTGACATTAGTTGCTCTATGGCAGGCAGCAGCCACTCGCGCTCATCAATGCGTCTGTTGTTGGTTTGCAGGCGCGGGTCGGTTGCCCAATCCTCACGACCAAAGGCACGGCAGAATTTTTCCCAGTGCTTATCGCTGATAATACCTATAAAAACCTGCTCATTATCAGCAGTTTGGAAGGTGCGATATACCGACCAAGCGCTTACGCGAGCAGGCATGGGCGGAACGGGCACTTTGGTAATTGCACCGTAAGCCATATGCTGCCCCATCAGGAAGGCGGTCGTTTCAAACAGCGCCCCTTTAACAAATTTACCTTTGCCTGTGCGTTCGCGTTCGTAAAGGGCTGTTAGGATACCGATAAGACCAAACATGCCACCGGTGATGTCAATAATAGAAGTACCTGCACGCAGCGGCATTCCCGGAGGTCCGGTCATGTAGGCAAGCCCACCCATCATCTGCACTACCTCATCCATCGCATGGCGTTTTTCATAGGGTCCGCTCAAAAATCCTTTGAGCGAACAATAAATCAGGCGTTCGTTGTGTTGGCGCATCGCTTCATAGCCATAACCCAGTCTTTCCATCGTGCCAGGGCCGAAATTTTCCACTACAATATCTGCCTGTTGCGCCATTTTGTAAATAATCTCCTTGCCTTGCGCTGATTTAATATCTATTGCTAGACTCTTTTTGTTGCGGCTGTAATAAGGGAAATAACCTGTGCCAAACCCTTTTAGGCGGCGGGTTGCATCGCCTTCGGGAGGCTCTACGTGAATCACTTCCGCACCCATATCAGCCAGCAGCAGTCCGCAAGCAGGACCCATAACAGCGTGAGTAAATTCCAAAACTTTTAGTCCTTGTAGTGGTAGCATAGTTGAGTGATTGGTCTAAAGCAACTATTTAGTGTACGCACAATCAACTTTAACCTCTTAGGCTTTAAAAAATGCACCTGCTGAGGTACAGAATGTGTTATTAGCCAAAATTAATCTAAAACCTTCAAAAACGGCTTACATAGCCAAAGTGAATTTTGGATTGTTCTAATGAAAAGGTCTGTTGCAGGCGAGCAGAGTTGCCCATTGCATATGTCAGAGAAAAAATGCCTCCCTTAACGCCTACATTGATACCAAAACCTGCCCCTAGTGGCGCATCAGTAAGCGATTGCTTGGTTGTCTGCTCTGCCAATCTGCCATAGTCGGCAAAGGCAAAAATAAAAGAACTTTCTTCAAAATAAAGACGGTACTCTACCGTGCCAATCAAGTAGCGCGAAGCAAAAAAGGTGTTTTCATTAAACCCACGCAACGTTTGTAAGCCGCCCATCCGAAACAATTCGTTTAGAAACAACGACCGTCCTAGCATGATGCCACTGTTGGCACGTAACATCAACGCAGTTTGCTTGCCTGTAGAAATAAATCGTACCAATTGCAAGGTTGCAAAGCCCTGTGGGGTGCGCTGTACAGCGGATTTGTTGCCAGCACCAGCCTCACAGCCAATATGCCAGCCGCTTTGTGGACGCAGCAGATTATCTAAACGGCTGAACTGGTAATTGATGCCGTATGATAAAAAGCGCGTATTGGCAAGCCCACGCTCGGCGCTTCGGCGTGAACTGTCGGTGAGCACAGAAGTCTGATTGCGCACAAAAAAGCCGATTTTGCCCACAGGGTGCTGTCCCAATAACAGCGGATAGGATAACTGCCCCTGCCATTGCAAGTTGAAAAAAGTGGTATCCTCTTTGAGAAAATTCAACTGTAAACCTGCATTGAGCCGCGTACGGAACAGCAGCGGGTGTTCATAACTCATTTTGAGCGATTGAGTAGCCGTGCGCATCCGTTGCCACTCTGCCAGCAGCGACTTTCCACCATTGAACAGGTTGCGTAGCTGCAAATTGACCATACCCGTCAGCAAGATGCTGCCCTGCCGCTCCTGATTGGGCAAAAAACCGACTATGCCATCAAATTGATTTGCCTGAATGGGCGCCAAATGCAGCACTAAATGGGCGCGGTCAAACCTGAAAAGCACATCGGGTGCTTGCAATAGCCTAAGAAAGGGCAGCATTTTGAGCAACTCTTCTGCCTGCCGCACAGCCGCCTGATTGAATAGCTGCCCAGGATAAATGCCCAGCATGGTTTGCAGCAAAACAGGCTTAATGCCTCCTTGCCCGATAACAATCAGCGTATCAAAGCGGATGAGCGTGCCAGAGCGATAGCTGATTGTGCCTTCTATGAACTGCTTGCAGGCGCGCAAATCGGTTAGCCCAATCTCAGCGAAGGGATAGCCGTTGTTTTCCGCATAGGTCAGCACTTTGTTTTGCACCCTTTGCCAATCGGCGATGGTGGTTAGTCCTTGGGAACTGATGTAACGGTTCGCCCCTGCCATCTGCAACAAATTGGTGATGGCGCTGTCGTAACGCAATTGTAGTTTTTCATATGGCGGTTGTGCTTGCAGCGAGAGGGAGAGAAAGAGTAGGATTATCAGAGTGCAGTTGCAAGTCAGATAACACAGATAAACACGAATACTTTGACGGCAATCGCACGTGTATATGCTCCGCCTCGATAAGGCTTTATTGAGACTTATCTGATTGATAGCAAAGCTACTTCTTATCATTCCTTAGTAAATATAGAGATTCTACACAAAAGCGCAGCGCAGAATGTGCTATCTTTGCAGGGCTTCATCGGCGGTGCTATGCTATTATCGTGCAAAGTTTTATTACATATCAGCGGATTTTCTCTGGCGCTTGTTATGCTGGCGGGCTGCTCTGGTAATGATACACAAGAAGCACCCAAAGGCACGCTGCCTATGCCCAAAATGGCGGCTATTATTGCCGATATCCATTTGGCAGAGTCGGCAGTAGCCTTACAAGGACTAACTTTTCAGGAAGCGCTCTCTCGCTACGACCGCTACGAGCGCGAAATTATGCGTCGCCACCAAACCGATACAGCGGCTTATCGCAAATCGTATCAGTTTTACGCTTCGGATAGCTATCGCCTTGCCGATTTGATGAAGCAAGTAACCGATACGCTAAACGCAAGGCAAGCTGCACTTCGGAACGATTCTACGTCAAGCGCCCCAACCCCTAACACAGTTGCTCAACCCCAATGATAGATACGCACGCGCATATTTATTCCAAACAGTTTGACGGCGACCGCGACGCAATGCTGGAATGCACCTTTGCCGCAGGCGTTCAGAAAATTCTGATGCCCAATGTGGACAGAGAATCCATTGAAGGTATGATGGAGCTGGCCGTTCGCTATCCGGAACAGTGCTTTCCGATGATGGGTCTGCACCCCTGCTCGGTTAATTCAGCATTTGAAAAAGAGTTGCAAATTGTTGAAGGCTGGCTCAAAAAATATCCTTTCATAGCCGTTGGCGAAATGGGTTTAGACCTATATTGGGACAAATCATTTTTTGAACAGCAAAAAGAAGCCTTTCGTATTCAGGCAGAATGGGCAAAGCAATATGGTTTACCCTTAGTAATTCACTGCCGCGAAGCAATGCCTGAAACACTTGCACTGTTGGAAAACCTAGCTGATGAGCAGTTGTTTGGCGTATTGCACTGCTTCACCGGCACAGCCGAAGATGCTGCCCGTCTGTATGCTATGAATTTTCGCGTAGGTATTGGCGGCGTTATTACTTACAAAAAAGGCGATTTGGCAACAGTGCTAAGGCAAATTCCATTAGAACAAATAGTTCTAGAAACTGACAGCCCTTATCTTGCACCTGTTCCGCATCGTGGTAAGCGTAACGAAACCTCCTACCTGCCACTAATTGCTGAAAAAATAGCAGAAGCCAAACAAATCACTTTTGCTAAAGTAGTAGAAGCTACAACAAAAAACGCACTCAAATTGTTCTTTGAACACAAAGCTAGCATTACCAACTAAGACAAGGCTTTGGCAATCGGTTAAGGCTTTTTTTGAGGTATATTTGCGCAAAATTTCTCAGATTTATGGCACGTGCATTCCGTCAATTTGGCATCATCACTATCGCAGCCGTTTATTTGCTGATACTTGTCGGTGGCATTGTGCGCAGTACAGGCTCGGGCATGGGTTGTCCGGATTGGCCTAAGTGCTTCGGACAATGGGTGCCTCCAACAAATATTAGCCAGCTCCCACCCAACTATAAAACCATTTTTAAAGTACAAGGTAAAGAAATCGCTGATTTTGATGCCTTTAAAACTTGGATGGAATATCTGAACCGCTTGTTGGGTGTGCTGATTGGCTTGTTCATTTTTATTACTCTGTTGCTTTCGGCAAGTTACTTCCGTCGTGACCGCATGGTGTTTTACTTGACGCTGCTGGCATTTCTGATGACCGGTTTTCAAGGCTGGTTGGGTTCAGTGGTTGTTTCTACTAATCTTTCACCTTTTATGATTACGCTGCACATGGTAGTTGCGCTCCTGATTGTTGCTATGCTGATTTATGCCATCTCGCGAGCGCATACAGGCTATGTGCAACTCCAAGAAGTACAAGATAAAAACAGACTTAACCTGGTACTGGGTGTTTGTGTACTGATGGGCTTATCGCAAATTGTACTGGGTACGCAAGTGCGCGAAGCTATTGACCACATTGCCGCACAAATGAACTATTCGAGGCGACAAACATGGATTGAACAAATTGGACTTTCCTTTTACATACATCGCACCTACTCGCTCGTGATTCTGTCAGCACACTTGTATTTGGTGTTTTTGCTGCGTAAAAATATTTCACAGGTAGGCACTTTGGCTTTCTGGGCTAATGTGCTAGTAGGGCTGATTATTGGAGAAATCTTCACGGGGGCTATAATGGCTTATTTTGCCATCCCTGCCGTGATACAGCCTGTGCATCTGCTGCTTGCTTCGCTGATATTTGGCGTTCAGATTCTTTTGGCGCTCTTTTTAAATCATGAGCGTGTGTTTAAAATGGCAACTTTTCACTCATCCCTGTCTGCTTAAACAAACCGTTGATGTCCATACAGACTATTGCAGTACCGACTTTCTTATTCAAAATCAAGCAGTACCTCATGCTGCTCAAATTCCGCTTGTCTTCATTAGTGGTTTTTTCGGGAGCATTTGGCTACTTACTTGCTGACACGAGCAATTTCAACTGGATCTCATTTACAGCTTTTTGCTTAGGCAGTTTCCTAATCACAGGTAGTGCAAACACTATCAACCAAATCATTGAACGCGATTTGGACAAGTTGATGCGCCGCACAGCTAACCGCCCACTGCCGACCGGCGCGCTTAGTCTACAGGGGGCTAGTATTTACGCTGTACTACTCGCAATAGCAGGTGTAGGTATTATCATAACTTTTGTTAATACCTTCAGCGCGCTGCTGGGGTTATTTTCGCTAATTTTATATGCTTTTATTTATACACCACTCAAGCAAAAAACTTCTGCTTCGGTATTTGTAGGTGCATTCCCGGGTGCATTCCCTCCGCTAATTGGCTGGGTAGCAGCTACTGGTAGTATCGGGATAGAAGCATTGGTTATTTTCGCTATTCAATTCATCTGGCAGTTTCCGCATTTTTGGGCAATTGCTTGGGTGGCTGATGATGACTACAAGCGCGCTGGCTTTAAAATGTTGCCTTCAGGCGGGAACAAAGATTCAAATACAGCGTTTTCCATTATGACCTACACGCTATTTCTCATTCCGCTGGGCATGTTACCTATGCAGTTTGGCATTACAGGTGTTACATCGGCAATAGTAGCAACTATTTGTGGCATTTTATTCCTGTTGCAAAGTTTCTACCTGATTCGAAAACCGGATGACAAAGCAGCGTTAAACATCATGTTTGGCTCTTTCTTTTATCTTCCGATTGTACAAATCACATACTTATTAGACAAGTTGTAAAATCAAATACAATGGCAACACGTACTCAAATAAAACCTAATACAACTAAGCAGCCTGCACCAACGCTGGGGATGCATCCCAAAAAATTTGCCATGTGGCTATTTATCGTTAGTGTTATTATGCTTTTCGCCGGCTTGACAAGCGCCTATTTGGTGCGCCGCGCTGAGGGTAACTGGCTGGAGTTTGAACTGCCGCATATTTTCTATTATAGCACTGCTGTTATTATGTTAAGCAGCCTAACAATGCACTGGGCATACATCAGCGCCAAAAAAGATGAACTAGGGCAATTAAAGATTGGCATGTGGCTTACCTTGATACTAGGTTTAGTTTTCCTAGCCATGCAATGGATGGGCTGGGTAGAACTAGTAAATATGGGAGTGTTTTTTGCAGGCAGCCAATCTAACCCTGCTGGCTCGTTCTTGTATGTGCTTTCAGGTTTGCACGGACTGCATTTGATTGGTGGATTGGTGTTCTTAGCTATTTTACTGGTAGCTGCTGTTCGTCTGCAAATTCACGGAAAAGCAATGGTTCGAATGGAAATGTGCGCCACTTACTGGCACTTTCTTGACTTACTTTGGGTTTATTTGTTTGTATTTTTGTTAGTAAACGGAATTTGAAATAATTTTGAACGTTAATCATAATATTATCGTGAAGCCTTCTTGAAAACAACTAAAACGATATGTCCACTGTAACTGTATCAAAAAAACGTTCTACTTGGGATGGTGGTGTTTCACCGCTGAACGTAAGCTACGGCAAAATGATGATGTGGTTTTTTCTGTTATCAGATGCCTTTACTTTCTCTGGCTTACTGGTTACTTACGGTTTGTTGCGCTATACGCATCCTGCCTATGAAGGCGACCATTCCAAATTTACTTTCTCAACTGAATACTGGCCTATTCCTGAAAAAGTATATGCTGCTGTTCCCTTCTTTGAAGGAGTACACCTACCGCTTGTATTTGTGGGTATTATGACTTTTATTCTCATTTTGAGCAGCGTTACGATGGTACTCGCTGTTGAAGCTGGACACCGCATGGATCAGAAAGATGTAGAAAAATGGATGCTGTGGACAATTTTAGGCGGTATCGCATTCCTTAGTTGCCAAGCATGGGAATGGAGTCACTTTATTCATGGTGAACCCCCCGGTACATTAATGCCGGATGGCACAATGTTTATGGGTGCTAATCTGATTCAGAACCAATACGGTCCTCCTGCCTTTGCTGATCTTTTCTTCTTCATTACAGGTTTTCATGGTTTCCATGTGTTTAGCGGGGTGTTGCTAAATATCATCATTTTCTATCAGGTAGCAACGGGCGTAATGCAACGTCGCGGCCACTATGAAATGGTAGAAAAAGTAGGTTTATACTGGCATTTTGTAGACTTGGTATGGGTATTTGTATTCACATTCTTCTATCTAATCTGATTAACGTTTAAAATAGGCACATAAAACTATGGCACATAGCGATAACTTAACACCCGAAGAGGCGCACAAAGCAACCGTCAAACGCATCTGGACCGTTACGGGTATTTTGGCAAGTGTTACTGCTCTGGAATTTGCACTGGCTTTCCTGATGACTCCCGGCATGGCGCGCAACATGATTTTCGTTATCATGACTTTTATCAAAGCATTTTATATTGTAGCTGAATTTATGCACCTGCGGCATGAAGTAAAGGCACTGATTTGGTCTATCATATTGCCATGTGCATTTTTAGTATGGTTAGTAATTGCTCTGCTGACAGAAGGCAGTTTCATATTTCTGAAGTAATACCTCGCCTGATGCACAGGCGCTGATACATTAAAT
>Ga0308419_1001410_pt1 | contig 15951 bp, 12 predicted proteins | sample HotsprSampleMS50_FD_203674 | JGI IMG/M metagenome (GOLD analysis project Ga0308419, IMG submission 203674) | Hot spring phototrophic mat microbial communities from Mushroom Spring, Yellowstone National Park, Wyoming, United States - 20090730_MS50 ... | reverse complement strand
AACCGGTTGGAAAAAATGTAACTTGAAGGTCTGGATTTGAGTCAAGAACACTTTCCAGTTCTTTCAGTTGGTCATAATTTAGACAGTCATCAAATGTGACAGCGATAGCAGATATTTTACGGTTGCCGTTCCAGTGAATAGGGGGATAACAAGCAGACTCCACAAATGGTCTGATAGCAGGGTAACAGACAAGACATAGCATTAATTTCAAAAAATCGCGGCGAGAAACACTCTCCATGTAATTTCCCCTTAAAGATCTACTTGCGCCATGAGAGCTTGAACAACCTATATTTTGATATTATAGCCTTAATTATTGGATACAAGGATAGAAATTGAAGCAATCTATTATAAATGATAAAAGCTTCCCACGCTTTTTTCGATTTTTACAAGCGGTTTGGAATTTTTTTTCTTGGCGGAGAGGGTGGGTGCCCTCTCAACAGCACGGAAGATAATCTAGTGGTATAAGCTAAAGCCATTATCGCCGGCACTCAATCGATATCGATTGAGTGCCGGCTTTTTGATTCTCCCCTATCAGGTTGACGAGGTTGGGACAAAGCTGGCGGGAGAAAAAGGAGATGACCACACAACCTACACACCCACCGTCGGGCACCTGGAATGCCCGCAACCTGCTGACCGTGCTCGAAGTAGCGGAATGGGCACGCGTTCACCCTAAAACGGTTTACCGCTGGATCAAGGAAGGTAGGCTTGAAGCCATCCAATTTGGACCCCGAACCTTCCGTGTCCCAGAAGATGCCATTGGCAAGTTTCTGCATAAAACCGGTTACAGCAAGACCACTGTACTACCCAAACCCAATGGGAGAGAGTAATGATGAACGGCTCTAATATCCAACCGGAGAGGGCGTGGCAAATGGCGCTTGACCAGCTGCGTTTGGATATGCTGAAAGCTTCTTTCGATACCTGGGTGCGTGACACCAGCTTTGTGTCATTCGAAGATGGGGTGTTCACCATAGGCACACCCAATGCCTACGGCCGGGAGTGGCTGGAAAGTCGCTTGACCAGTACTTTGACGCGCCTACTGACCGGTATCCTGAATCAGCACTTAACCGTCGAGTTTACTGTCATCGAAGAGACCCTGGATGCTGATGAAGATGATTTTATTGAGAACGATGGAGCTGTTTCTGATAACCGTCCAACAGTGCTATCCCTGCAGGCGGAATACCAGTCGATCTATGATGAAATCGTCAAGCCAGAGCAAGTCATTGTGTTTCCTGGCTATTTCATGCGATACATCCCTCTACTTGGGCTGGAATTAGCCTGGTTGTACATTGGCTTCCGCCAGGCGGCCTACGAGGCCGGTGTAGCTCGCCAGCCTGGCAAGAAGTTTGGCGCGCCGGCGCAGAAGGTTGCCAAGTATTCCGGGATGAGCCTGCGCACATTCCGGCGTTACTCCGCAAAACCCTATACCTGGCTGCGCTTACGCGGACTGGTTACACCTGTTGACGATAAACCACGATGGCAACACGGCAACGACAATCATCCTCACCGAACTCCCCGGTTCTATCGGGTGGCGATGACCTTGCCATTAACTCACTCGGATGAGCTTTCTTTGCGCGCCTGGTTGTACAAACAATTGGCTCAGGGAAAAAGCCCGCTCGCAGTAATTCAGACGGCATTAGCTACAACAGTGAATGAGCTGATCCCTTGGGAAGAGAACATACCATCACTGAGAGATACCAACATCGAACTTCACTCCGTCCAGGATGTGCTGGGTGCTGTATGCGGTCCGATCTCAGAAAGCGATCGCTCTCAGTTCCAGGAACTCGTCGATCAGCTAGCGCAACACCTGATACCTCCCAAAGACTTGATCTTCATCACCCACTACTTCGTAACCAGATGGTTGCCCAAACTGGGTCACGGACAGGGTTGGTTTGTGGTGTTGCTGCGTGATCGCTGTTACATCAACCAGCGCACAGGTGAAATCCGGGATGAAGCCCAGGTGAATCAAGGGTACGCAGAAATCGCCCGTTGGTTGGACGTCAAGCGTATCAAGACCATTTGGGAATGGCTACGAAACGATGATGTTGCCAGATTTGTCCGCGAGATAGACCACGAGATTGGCGACTGGGAAGAATCTCCTCGCCGCTTCAAAGTCTGCATGGGGGAATCAATGACCGAGGAAGATCGGACCCGGGCGAATGAATTGTTCAACCGAAGAGGATTTGGGGCAGTTGATACCCATGGTAACCCGATTGGCGCGGGTGACACCAATAGGAGTGAACACACCAGCGGTTCCATTGGCGCGGCTGACACCCATACTGGCGCAACTGACACCATTACTGGCGCGAGTGACACCATAAGGAATGAAATGAATCCCACACTCATTGGCACGAGTGACACCCATAATGGCGCGATTGACACTCCTATTGGCGCGAATGGCACATGTATTGGCGAAGATGACACTCATAAGATTGGCGCGGATGTCACCTTTGATTGGCGCGATTGGCACAGCTTAAACACCTTAGCACTTGGTTTGAATCACAAGAAAAACACTCCAACCACCACCGACGCCGGCATCGAACCTAATTCAGCAGTTGAATCCGACAGACTTGAAAAGGGGGTGGTGGGCATGGAATGGAATTTATCGGATTTGCTCATACGAAACCGGATAAGTACCAAAAACCAGGAGTTGCTCCTGGAAAATGGTTTAACAGCGCAGGCATTGGTTTCCTGGCTGCTTTACGCCGCGAGCACGAGCGGGAATGGCATCCGTGATCCCATCGCCTATGCTGTCTCTCGATTGATCCCAGATCCAAGTCGAGGTGCAGGAGGCGCATTTGATCAATTATCCGAGTTACCAGCTAACGAGCTGGCGGAAATGCTTACCAGAGAGATCAATGGACAAAGCCTCTGGAACCAGACCTGGCGGAAGGGAATGGAAGGCGCGCCGCGTTCACGCCTGCGAGCGCTGGCTGATCAATTGGGTTTATCGGTCCCTGACACTGGATATTGGTAATCAGTTTGATTCAATGGAGGTATGACATGAAAAAGATTGTGATCTTCATTGCCCTCGTTTTGTTGGTTTTACTCGCTGCGGCTTCATGCGGTCCGAGCGACAATGCTGTGGAGATCGCTCAGGCGCAGAGCGTGATCGAGGCTGCCCGAGCTGCTCAGGATGCTGCCCGAGCGGCACAGATCGCCTCTCAAGGATTGAGCGATGTTGGGCGCGGTCAAACGCTGATCCTGGTACTACTGACCATGGTGGTGATTTTACTGATTGGACTGGCGGCCTATATCGTCCTTCAACGCCAGATTTGGAAGCACAGTCAGATACGATCAAAGAACTCGAGTCGCTGGATGAGTGGGCCGAACGCGCAATGGAAGCGAACGGATGGGGCCGATCCTTACCAACAATTACTTCTCCAACAGCAGATGCTGCTTACCCAGCTTCTTCAGCAGAGCCAGGCAGAAGCTCCGGAAGATGATCAGCCTCAACTGCCTATTGGCTGGTGGGGTTAGATGCGGCTGGCGAGGAAGGTGTACATGAAAACCCTCAAGTTTTTGATTCTGTTCATTCTAATGTTGGCTGGAGGGACACTGACCGCATGCGATGATGCAGCTTATATCAGCGCAGATCCCAATGTCTCCGGAGTTCATGCAAGAGCGACTCTGGAATTCGTTCAGGCCATGCAGACCTCTACTGCGCAGGCTTTGTATGCCGCCGAGTGGCAGACGACTGTCCAGGCAGAGGAGACGCAGGATGCGATACAGGCAGCTTATGTTGCCGCTCAGGCGACCGAAGAGAGTATTCGTGCTGCGGCGGAAGCCACCCAAACCCAACAGGTGTGGAACGCCACCGCGACAGCTGATAGTAGTCAGGCAACAGCCACAGCCGCTGCCAATGCCACGGCTGTGAGCTGGTCGAGCACTGCCACCCAATCAGCCTGGAACAACCAGGCTACAGCCGATGTCGCTAGCGTGCAGGCGTTGCAAACCGCTCAGGCAGTTTAAGCCGATATGGCCAGGATGGCGGCTGAACGCCAACGCACGATCAATAAAATACAAGCGGCAGCGCCCTGGGTAATCCTGGCAATCGCTGTGCCTTTGGTGGCTTATCTGGCCTGGGTCTGGGGTAACACGGAAGCACTGCGCCGGCGCGCCATCCCGCGTGATCCGCGTGGCGATGCTCCAATCCTGATCCTGGATGACCACGGCAGGCGTAATGTCATCGACCCGGATTTGTTCTTCGGCGCAGCAGTTTCAATCGGAAAGAGTGGACAACCGGAAGCTCCGTTGCTGGTTGCTCCCGAGCTGCAATCACAGGTGAAAGCGCGTGACCAGGCTGTTGACCTGGTCAGCCGTGGTCTTCCCGGCCAGCCTCCGCGTAAACGCGCATTACCTGCCCAGACACAACCTCCTCCAAATCCGCTCTTAGGCAATGTCCGGGTAGTGGAGCCCGACGAAGTCAAGGATTGGATCTCAGATGTGCTGCCGCGTATCCAACAGAAGGCTCTTCAGGAAGGAGAAGACGATGATGTTTGAAACCAACAACTTCATTTCCAGGCGTTACCAGCTCCAGGCACAGATCGTTGCAAAGCGGCTACCGCAGGTGCTACAACAGCGCGGCCTGGAAGCGGCGTTTGCCGAATTTTTGCTCACTTCGACCCAGGGTATGGTGCTGCTCTTTGCCATTCTGGATCTTCCCCGTGTCAGGCGGCTGGAAGCCTATACCACCCCCGAACTGCTGCATCACCTAAGCACCGATTTGCAGGGGTTGCCGGTTTTCCTCTCTAACTCCAATGGGCTGCGTTATGCCATTCCGCTTTCACCGCTTCCCCGCTTGCCAAAGGTAATTCAATTCCCCGGAGTTACAGACGGCTGGGCGCAGTTAGGCGTCAACCACAGCGGTGAGATGATAAGTCAACCCTGGTCGAAGCTTGGTCACCTGCTGGTGGCTGGAAAGACTGGTTCCGGAAAGTCAGTATTTCTGCGATTACTGGCCTACCAGGCGCTTGCCGAAGGCGCTCAGCTTCTATTGGTTGATCTGGATGGCGCCACCTTCCCGATGCTGGCAAACCATCGGACCTTGTTGGCTCCAATTGCAACCACGCCGCAAGCAGCTCAAGCGGCAGTCAAACGCGCTCTCGGTGAGTGCGATCATCGCGCAGGGCTGTATATGCAAATGGACGGATATCCTGAAAGCCTGGAAGAGTATAACCGGACAATCGTCCGGCATGGAGGCGACCCGCTTCCTCGACTACTGGTAGTACTTGATGAGTTCAGCGCTTTGATGACATCCCTGGGTGGTCCGAAGAGCAGTTTTGCTAATCGGGTCGCAGAGTTAGGCTGGCGGGGCCGAAAATTCGGCGTCCACCTGGTGTTTGCCGGCCGGGATTTCACCAAGCAAGTGGTTGGACGGGTGCGTGACCAGGTGAGCGCCGCAGTCTGCTTCCAGGTGCGCAGCCTGGAAGCTGCCCGTGCGATGGGCTGCCCGGAAGCGGTGCGTATTCCGGAGAGTCGCCCTGGACTGGCATGCACCGACCGTTGGGGATTGGTGCAGACCTTCTACCTGGATAAGCGCATGTTCGGGCAGATTGGCCCAAGGGCTTCACTTAGCCGTCAAGAGCAGGAATTGGTAGAACGCGCTCTGAACGAAGCAGAGGGCAAGATGTCAATCCCGCTGCTTGTCTCATGGGGAATGCCAGAACGGGGGGCGCGTTCGCTCGTGGAGAGATGGGAGCTGCGCGGCTGGCTGCGCCAGGATCCGGCGCGCCAGAACGCCCGCTACATCACACCGAAATTGCTGGAAATCCTGTCAAACAGTCAAAGCGGTCAAACTGCGTCAAGCGAATCAAGCTGGCGAGGAGTAAGAAAATGCATACGACCATGGCTATCTTGAATCAAAAAGGCGGCGTGGGGAAGACGACCACCGCTGTCACTCTGGGCTCCGGATTAGCCAGGAATGGCTACCGTGTTTTGTTGATAGACCTGGATACCCAGGGGAATGTTGCTGACAGCCTGGGCTTGCCGCACAGCGACGACTTACGCCGGTTGCTTTCACCTGATCTGCACTTTCCACTTGAACAAGTGATCACCTCAAGTGGGATAGATCATCTGGATGTCATCCGCTCTGATAAGAGCACCACCGCCTTGAAGCAAACCCTGGCAGGCATGACCCTGCGAGAGTACATCCTGGCGGATGTGTTGGAAAGTTCGGCTCATGACGTGATCCTGCTGGATTGCGCTCCCTCCGCTGACTTACTGCACTTTGCTGCACTGGTCGCCGCCGATTATTTGCTCATTCCTACCCGGCTTGACAAGCTCGCGGTGAACGGCGTGCGGGATGCTCTGCAGACCCTGGCCGCTTTACAACGAATCACTCGCTGCCAAGTAGCCGGCATTTTGCCCACTTTCTACGAAAGGGTTACTTTGGAAAGCCATGAGCAGTTGATCCACCTGGCACAAACCTTCGGCAAGCTTGTGCTGCCGCCTATCCCACAGGATACCCAATGCCGTGTGGCAACCCGCTACGGGAAAACGTTGTGGGACTACGCTCCGAATGCGAAAGCCTTGAATGGCTACGAACAGGGTAACAGGCGGGTGGGAGGATATCTACAAGTTTTGGAACGAGTAAAGGAATGGCTATGAATAGGAACACAAAAGGGTTAACCAGTTTTGAAGAATTGCCTGTCGTCGACCCGGCTGTTGAGTCGCTGCTTGGTCAGGGTAAACGCCGCCAGGATGAAGCACGCTTACCTCGAACCGAGCGTTCCCGCAAGAAGAAGGAACGTGAGCGCGCTGAGAAACGCAAGCCCAACCGCATCAACCTTGATCTGCCAGTAGATTTGAAAAAGCGCCTGGAGCATCTGGCAAAGAAAGAGGGCGTGCCGATCAGCCAATTGGTGGCTTTCCTGCTCTATGAACCGGTAAACCAGCTTGAGAGCCAGGCGATCAGCCTGTGGGGCTACAAGACCGCCTCCGGCTGTCCCAAGTTCGAATGCAACCTGGACCTGAAACGCCGGGCAGATGAAGTGGCGCATCACGATGTGGCACGGAAATCTTGAAATGTTGATTGTGTAGGGCGTCCTAAGGCGATTTATAGGGCGTCCCACTAGGGCATCCTATTAGGGCGTCCTAATGGAGAAGACCCAGAAAATCTTAGGGCGTCCTATGAACCACCAGGAAGACCCAGGAGCCACGAATTGTTAGGGGTGGCTATCTTTGATCATAAAGCGAAAAACCACCCTTGTAAGGGCAAAAAAACAGGATGGAGATGGAAATATGACAGACACGTTGCACCTGGATGAATTCCAGGCATATTTATTGGCTGAGGATCGCTCGCCGGTAACGATCGCAGGATATTTGGGGGATGTACGATTATTTTCTCAGTGGTACGAGGGGCATTATCGAGACGCATTGATCCCTACTTCTCTGACAAACGAAGCAGTTCGCAGTTATAAGCAGCATCTGCTCGACCAGGCTGCCAAACCCAAGACGATCAACCGTCGGCTGGCTGCCCTGGCAGCTTATGCCCACTGGCTTGATCAGGCGGAATATGTCAGAAACTCGCGCAATCCTGTGCAAGGGGTGAAAGCAGTGAAGGAAACTGCACTGGCTCCCAAGTGGCTGGACAAGAAGCAACGGGCAGCCTTATTAAGGGCGGTTGATAAGGAAGTTGAAGATGCCATACACCGCTACCCGCGTCTGCGGTTGATGTATCTTCGGGATGCAGCAATTGTCAAGCTGATCTTGTTTGCCGGTCTGCGGGTGGGCGAAATTATCCAGTTGCGGATGGGCGATATTACCTTAGACGATAGAAAGGGGAGCGTAACCGTTCGGGAGGGGAAAGGGACGAAGAGGCGGGAGGTCCCGCTGAACTCAAAAGCCCGCAAGGCAATTATTGACTATTTGCGAGTGAGGCCAGATGTGGATAGCGATGAGCTCTTTCTCGGACAACGCAATGAAGGGGTGTAGAGCAAGACGATTCAACGTGCTGTGGTACGCTTCGCAAAAAAGGCGGGGCTGAAAAATGTCGCTCCTCATACCTTACGACATAGTTTTGCAAAAGCCCTGATCGACGCAGGGGTACCTCTGGAAAAGGTGGCGACGCTGTTAGGGCATAGCAACCTGAACACGACCCGGATTTACACAGCGCCGGGGGAGGAAGATTTGGAGGACGCGGTTGGAAAACTTATGGATTAGGAACGAAGAGCAAAAGCTAACTCATTTCAATCGCAAAGGCCTTTCCTATCACAAGTTAAAGAATAATGTTTTATGGCTTCTTTCAATGCTATGATTAGATAGCCATCTTCTTCCCCAACATAACGCCCCGGACCGTAGAAACCATCCAGGTACATGACTCGACGGATCCTCAGTCCTAAGATACCGAACCACGCCCCCAAGTAACGACACAGGAGTTCATGGTTTATCTGGGTGTGCGGTTCGATTTTCCCTCATATTTCTGATGGTTTTGCTATATATCCTTCGACTGTATCTTCGTATGATCAAATATCAATATATATAGCTGAACGACACGGAAGATTGAGTGCTCTTGGATGGAATTAACGATCACACAACCAATTGGTAGATACCTGACAGCCCGAGAGACCAGCCTTATTACACATCATAGACTGGGTTGCTAGATTAGATCTTCGGTCATGTATGTTGAGAAAAATCATTACATTCTATAAATAATTCCCCTCGCTCTTGATCCGTTATCGAACGATTGTGAAATTGGAGTCCCCAACTTCTTAGCACATCGAATTTTGACCATATATGGGGATAAAAATGGCGAAATATAAATCGGACAAAATGCCCTACACTAATTGGTCCATATACCGGCCAACGACACTCTTCGTTGAGTACGTGTAAGTGTGAGGCTGGATGTGTGTCAGTTTGTGATCTGGGGTCAAAGTCGAATCGAAGGGGAGTTGAAAGCCGTAGCAGGTTTTGCAGGCTGGAAAAATCTGATTGTGAAACCGCAGCTCTTAATGCATCCATTTCCTGAGTTAGCAGTAGATCGAAAAGAGTGACAAAATCATGTTCTGTCTGTATGGCCTCAATATCCGAAGAAGTGATAACCAGGGGGCAAGGATAATAACAATTTCGGTGCTTAACCAGTGTATTATTTGAAAACATATACCCAAATTGGATAATGGAGCCATCAAATAGCATACAATGATATTGCCTGTGTTCTATCAAGTTACGATATTCGGTTATCGTCGCAAATTGTCCAACCAGAGTGTCAAATAATCTATCGGGAGCATTTGCCCAGGTAAGGATTACATCATGACCAGATGCGCGAATAATTGCCGAATTCGAATCAATAGCTAACCCCTCCGCTAAAAGAAAAGAAAGTAATTCGTTTATCTGTCTTAATAGTGCTCTAGCGGTCATCATCCTCGCCCGACCTCCCAAACAGCTCTTCCAATTGGGTTCGAAGTTCGCTTGGCAAATTTTCTATAGCAAGATCTCCACTTTTAACTTGTGCAACAAAGTCCGCGAGGGTTTGTTGCATTTTCTGGGCTTTTTCCCTTTCTTTGGGGGTCATATCACGATGGATTTTTCGTAATCTTTCGAGTTCCGAGGCGGTAGGAACTCGAAATCTAAGTTGGTAATTATCCGAAATTACCTTGTCTACTTCAGCTTTTAATCCTTCCATGGCTGTTCCGCACCCATACAATCTTACCCACGCCTTAGATCGAGTTATTGCAGTGAAAATAATATTACGGCGCTTGCTTAACTCAAATCCCTCAAACGCATATTCGCTGTTCAAAACATAAACCATAGGAGCTTCATTACCTTTCGCCCTGTAAATCCCGGTAATTGCGACCGACTCATCCTTAAAAAGTTCATCACGACTACTGGTAACGCCTGCAAGATGAGTTGGGATATTTACTTGATTCAACTCTCTAAACAATATGGCAGCTTCCTCCTGGGCAGTTAACGGATCAGAGAGAATAATTAGAATATCCCGAAATTCCAACTCGTCTTCAGTTAGATTTCTTTTTATCTCTCGAGCGACTGCTTTAGCTTGTGTAACTTTATCGGGAAAGACCTTACAAAGTATTGCATCACCTGGATCAAGTAATTGTTTGAAGTAATCCGGATATGAATCTGAACAGCGCTTGAGTGCTACTTCTTGCCCTGGGGTTAATTCACCAGATACGACGTGATACCCAACCTCTTCCCAAAGCCCCTGAGGATCATTGAAATATTGAACCAAACCTTGATCGCGCTTGATGCCAAAACCAAGAGCATGAGCTATTGTTAATGCCCAGGGTGTATTACGATAACAGACAGGTAAAACGATATCCTGAGATGGTGATCCTTTCTCATTACGTAGTTCCGGAACTCGAGGCGAACCGCTGGAATCTTTACCAAATAATTCGGATGGTGGCACCATCGAATAACGACTCAGGTTTTGCAATTCGTCATATGCATATACTATTCGTTTGGGTTCATGGGTCACAAGATATGCCAACTCAAAGAAGGATTGTGGAAAATCCTGCGCTTCGTCTATAAGAACTACGTCAAATAAAGGCTGAAATTTTGTTTCACCGACTTCTTGTAGTAATTCTTGGCATACACCATCAAAAGCTGTGGGAGCCCCAAATGTGCTTTTTGCATAATTGAAATCCTTGGGTGGAACACCATGAGCCAAAGCAACTTCAGAGTAAAAGCCTGGCTGATTTGAACTACCCCAAGCGTGAATAATGCGCAAATTCTCCCAGTTTGGTTCATCATTAATTTGATCAAAAGTAAAGCGTCTGACAAGATCCTCAAATTGTTGATAGAGGGATCGAGTTTGAAAAGTAATCGCGATCTTCCATTCTGGTCGAAGCACATGAAGATAAGCTGCTTTTAACGCCAAAACGATCGTCTTACCTGAACCCGCCAGACCGCGGATTCTTTGCACTCCATCAGGCATTTCCACGGCGGCGCTGTTTTGCCATTTATCCAAATTTGCGATCTCTTTTTCTATCTCTTTTATGCGAGCACCACGAGAATCCGGTTTCTTCACAGAAGAACGCTTACGGGAAGGTTTGATGGTGGTAACGCGTTCAACCGCGGCATTGATTTTCTCGAGTAGATCGTGACTCACGGGTTGGAATTCTCGGATAACATTTACCAAACTGTCTGGTCCTGTTAGTAACAATCCATTCTCACGAACTATTCCTCGCATTCCAGGTACGAGTGTTACAACGTTTATCTCAAAAGGTAGATTTCGTCCCTCAACTAAATTCTTGTATCGTTTAAATTTAATTTCTAGGATTCTATATAGATCATCTTGTCGTTGCCTAAGACGCTCATCTTCGGCTGATGCTTGAGTACGATCATCAAAATCAATTACAACCACACCATATTCCTGAGTGATTAATAAAGCATCGATGAAAACCGTTTCTTCTACGTCGGCTAGGATAGGATAGCCGATATAAAGCGTGCCATTCATCTCTTCTACATCACTGAGCAACTCGATCAGTGTGTTTGCAGCTAAGGGGTTGCTCTTATGGCCGACAACTAAATTCAACATATTGGCTAATCCTCCAAAATGAAAAGGAGTGGTCTAGGATTCTCGACACACGTATTCTATCTAATGATTGTAGAATTCATCACTCCAACCCCATCGCCCGAATAGCGGCATTTATAGGGTCGGTATAGAAGATTGCCTGAATCTTATTCAATACCTCGTCCGGTACATCTGCCAGGTCGCGCTTATTTTCACTCGGAATCAACACATACTTGGCGCCAGAATCCAGCGCTAATTGCATCCGTTCGTTCAGGTTGGTTACTTTGAGCAGTAGTCCTTGAACACTCATCTCACCCAATACCACTGTTTGCGCCCGGACAGGTTTACCTAGCAAGGCTGAGACCAGCGATATAAAGAACGCTACAGCAGTTTCAGCGCCTTCCTTGGCTTGTTGCAAGTTGATCGCCTGCATGCTAAAATCGTAGCTTTTCAAATCGAGAGAGATGCCCAGTTTATGGATGTTTGCTTTCAAATAAGCCTCGGCAGTCTTGATCCCTTCTTTCATGGCTTTCGACAGGTTGCCCAATGGGATCATACGCCCCGAGCCAGGATTAATCTGGGTTTGCAGCAGGAATAAAGCCAACTTGCCGCTCTCGGCATCTCGACCAATTGTATAGACTGCGCCTATAGCCAAAGTGATGGGTTCAATGATCAAACCGCCGCCCATCTCTGGCACCCTGACAAACTGCTCGTTGCCGGATTCGAGATCTCGATAGGAGAAATTCACATCCCAATATTCTACACCGGCGATTTTTCGCAACTGCTCCTTGACTCGCCGGCGCATCTCCATTGCAAAAGCGACGTATTCCTCAACCTCCTCTTTGCTGACTTTGCCATCTGGGTGAATTAGCTTGATCAAGCCAGAAACCGTTTTACGGACAGCCTTTTGGTCACGTCCGGTGAGGTGGGAGCCAAATTGAAAGTATCTCTCAGGCACATCGGTATAGCTGTCCTTGCGCAATGCCCGCATCACTTCAGCAAGATAATCCGAAACAAACCCAAAATGGTTGGTGTAGAACTCATCGCGCGTCTTTTGTAGCTCCCAACCAGGCAAGTAAAAGTGCAGGCGGTCAAAGAATGCTGCGTCCATTTCCTTAGGCATCGGGTAGAACAGGTGCGAGGTCTTTACAATCGTTTCGATATCGCCATCCAAATTGCCCAGAAAAACAATCGAACCTTCGGCAGTGATGATCTCGGACCCTCGCGAGAAGTTCCCATCCTCCATATATCCTTTCATGATGTTGATGCCGTTTTTATCTTTGAAGCTCACCCCGGCTGCCTCATCGAAAGCCACGGTGTCCCACAGAGCAACCAAACCCTTGGCGCCCGTCGCCAGGTTGACAAACATCTGAGCCACGGTTGTTTGCCCACCAGAAACGAGATGGCAGTATGGGCTGACCTGTTGATAAACAAAGCTTTTGCCTGTCCCTCGTGGTCCCAACTCCACCATATTGAAGTTCTTCTCGACCAATGGAATTATTCGGGAAAGATAAAGCAGCTTGATCCGGTGCGTGAAATAGGGATGGGTGGGCTCTAAACCCAGGCTGCGCAGGAGAAAGCTCATCCATTCGTCCCGGTTGAAATGCGCCCGAGCTTCTCGGTAGCGATCTAGCGATAGGTTCGACACTTGAATCGGCTTTAGATTCTCGATAATAAATGGACGGTTTTGTCCGCGAAAGATATAGGTTTCATCATAACCAAGGCTAACTTCCGCCCAAATCCCGCCTTGTACAAGGCGTTCATGCTTTCGTAAATACGACTCATCAATATTCACATAGTCCAAATTGATGTTAGCCAGCTCAGCCCAATACTTATCATGCGTCTCGACCAGGCGCACCTTTACTTTATCAATGATTTCATATACCCCATGCTGCTTAATGCGCGATTTGACCATTTCTCGCTCGCTGGGTTTAACATATTTCGTCCGCAGCGTTTCACGTACGTACTGCAAACCTTCTTCGATGATGTCCGGGTCAGTTGTGGCGCAATACTTGCCCAAGAGGAATTCAATCACGAACATCGGCACACTAAACGCCGACCTCACCCGGCGCAGCAGGTCTTTTCGCACCACCAAACCTGGGAATGCCTCTGTGGCTCGCTGATCGATTTCATCCATGATCAAGGTCTCTAAACTGTTCATAAACTCATCCTTCATTGCCTAGCTCAGATCGCGCCCTGCCCGGATGGACATCCCATGGGCAAAGTTGAATTGGGTGTCCTGATCTAACACCTGAAGCGGGATTTCGGCACCAGCCGCGATGGTCGGCTCTCGATTCAAGAAGAGGGTAATACTGATAGGATCCACGCTACCGGGTTCGATCTCTATGATTTTCTCGTTGGAGCGCGGCGCTTCCGGCGCTCCAAGGAAGATGCGCAACTTCAATCCCTCAACCTGGGTGTCAAACAAGTCTTTCGGCGCCGGCGTCTCCGGCGTCAATTCGATCTTCACCGCCAGGGTAAAAATCTCGGTTTTAGGTAGTTCAACTATGACGCTCATCCGGCGCGGGGCAGTCATCGAGATGAATTTCAAATGGGGGATGACCACTTCTTGAAGGGTGGCGCCGCCGTGAAAGAAACGCTCTGGTTCTGCAAAGCTGCGCAAGCCGGGAGGTAGGGCTACCTGCCAATTTGGGTCTAACAGAAATGGCACACTTGCAATCGGCAGTTTCTGACTCGCGTCAGTGATCCCCCAGCGAGAAGCGCTTAACACCAACTGGCTCTTACTCAATTCGAGCGGCTGGATGTTGGCATTGGCATTGAGCAAGACAAAGCCATGATCGGTCACCACATGGATTTCGGAATAACCCCAGCTCTTAAGCTTGCGGACTGCCCTGCCGAGAGTTGCGATCAGTTCTTCGAAATGGAGGATGACCTCATAATTCGCGCCATGCCCCAACTCATCCACGCCCCGATCGAATAACACCAAAAGTTGGGGCAAAGAAGCGGGCTTTTCGGCGAGCTCCTGAAGATGATGAATCTCATCCTTCCGATTTCCCTTAGCGTCTGCTCCCAGATGATTCGCTCCCGCAGCCTCAAGCAGCTTCCAACGGTAAGAGCGGTAATTCAAATCCCCACCGGCAGCCGGGGAAATCAAAACCGGTTTGCCCCCCTTGATCTCTAAATGAGCGTCTGGAGCGGGCAACAGACTGGTCATTCCCACCCAGGTCTCGGAGGGCACATTCGCCACATAGCCGGTCAGTTCACCTTCCCCCAAACTGGCTTGCAAGGCATCCGCCAGATCGAAGCGCAATGCGTCCACCACCAGGATAGCCTTACGCGCCGCGCTGCTGGAAAAAAGCACAGAAGCCAATTCGGAGACCGATTGGCAACCGTTGGGAGGCCATTGGGCGGCATCGCGAAAGGCATTGTAAAATGCCTGTCCGACGGCATCCAGATATTTGGTATAGAAGCGGTCGGCTGCCGCTGCCAGGACCTCCATCTCATCTGCTCTGCGCGCCGCAGCCAAGAGCCGCCAGTGCGCCAGGTCGATCTGGTGCCAGTCCTTTATATACGCCCCAACCAGGTCGGAAGGTGTGAGCGAAGGATTGAGCATCCCTAGCGCTTTTTCAACGCGCTCGACGAGATGGATCAATTCAAGCGTCAGCCCCCATCCCGGCAGGTCGCCTGTCCCCGAGGACCAGAAGCCCTTGACCTCTTCTTCGGCAATTTCCCGCTTTTCAAGCAGATAGCTACGCAGCTCGCTTTCACTTTGCTCAACTTGTTTCAGTTGCTGAAGGAATTTCTTCCAGCGTTCCGCCGCCAAAGAGTGTAAGGCATGCGCAGCTCCCGGTTTGTGCTCAGCCCAGGCGCGCAGATCAATTTTTGCATCAATCCTGCGCGCCCACATCCGATAGGTCTCTAAATGATCCCGGTCGCGCTGCCAGTGAGCCAGGAACTTGCGCGCCGCGGCGCGATGCTTCGGTTTTGGCAGTTCAGAAATTAAAGGAAAATCTGCTGGGCTGCCGGTGGCTTCGTAGATCTCCTGGGCTATCAGCGACCTGACAAAGGCGGCTGCCCAGCCCTCCGGATCGTCCGGCAGAGAAGTGTTTTCGCCGTATTGGGCAGCGACCTGAGAGCAAAACTCATCGGCAATCCCCTGCTGGCGAAGCACTTCCCATTCATGCGCCGGATCAGCCAGGAAACGCAGCAGGCGCTCCATCACATCCCCGACAATGCTCTCTTCGATCGCCGCGGCGGTCAATACTTTCGACTTCCAAAAGGATTCATCCCGATCTAAATTGACTTTCACATACTTTGCCAGCAGCGATTCGCTGCCGCCGCGCCAGAGGGCGTCTTGGGCAGCGCGGCTGCTGGGCAATGGCACGCCGTGTTTGCGCAGGAAAGCGAATAGGGTCGGCTGCCTTCCGTCAATCAGCCAGGTCAGTCCGGAGAAGTGGTATTCCAGTAACGGGTCTAGCGGCTCGATCTCCCATAAGAGGCTGGTCAAATCGCCGCGGTCGAAG
>Ga0308419_1001398_pt1 | contig 16067 bp, 17 predicted proteins | sample HotsprSampleMS50_FD_203674 | JGI IMG/M metagenome (GOLD analysis project Ga0308419, IMG submission 203674) | Hot spring phototrophic mat microbial communities from Mushroom Spring, Yellowstone National Park, Wyoming, United States - 20090730_MS50 ... | reverse complement strand
GGAAGGACCGCTCCTGTTTGGAGCGGTTTTTCATGCCCGTTCTTTCGAGGAAGATCTGCCCAGACAAAAAAGTGGCGGGCTTATGACCCGCCTTCGAATTGGAAAATTCATCTGAAGTGTGGCTCCCCGGATTGGTATCCCAAAGCGTGCTTTTGTGGGATGGGGTGAGGCTTGAAATGAAGCGGATTGCTAAAGGACATACCAGGATTAGCCTTCTCCCCCAAAGGATTATGGTAAATGAAGCTCCGCTTTACGCCTCCGCCCGTTAGGGCAATTTCTTGGCAAGCTCCCTGATGTGGTGGTCTTGGTGAGCGAGGAGCTTCTTTTTGTCGTAAGTGATAAAGTCGGGGTGAGTAGAGATGCGGTAGTTCTTTGACCCATCGCTCTGGATAAACTTCTGTCCGTCTTTGTCCAATAAACTGCCTTCCAATGCGGTCCTGAGGTTGCTGTAAATCTGATACTTCAGGACATCAGTAATTACCCCCTCTGACTCCAGGGTATAAATATTGACCCATCCGCCTTTTTTCTTCTTCAACTCTATCACAAACCGCAAGAATAAGGTAAAGAGGGAGTCCCCCATCTTTATCTCATTCCCGTTGACCACGATGAGGTTGCTCCTCTTCATCGGGATCGTGCCGGGGATATAGACCTTGTCATAGCATTGATACTCAAACCTCTCGTAGTCCGCCTTCTGCCGCTTAGAGAGCTCCGTAATTGCCTTTGGCTTCAATAACCCGGAAACCAGCTTCTCAATAGGCAGTTCAAAGGTCTGAGGATCAATGGATGAGACAAGGGATGTCTGGACAATCTTTTCATGGTGTAACTTTCCCTTTAGAGGCACATCCTCAATCTTAGAGGCAGGGGTTAGGACAACAAGGATGTCATCGTCCTTGCAGAGGTGCTTTAAGCCTGAAAGTTTTACCAGTTTTTCATTGCCGATTTTGGAGATAAAGATAAACCCTACCCTATTATCGCTATAGGTCTTATAGCCTACATAAAAACAGCCGCCGTTTATCCTATGGAGGTTGCCTTCTATTCGATTGGCAGTGCGGAGTTGAACCAGAAGCATATCCACGGAGAAGGCATACCTGTTGAGGTCATCCCTTTCAATGGGGATAGGGTCTTCCTCCGGGTGCTCAAGGCATACTGCTTCAAGACCCTCTTCAGTCTGGACTACGGTCAGAGGGCATCCGTGCTGACAGCGGGGGAGCCTCACCTTTTCCATATCATTTTCGGAAGGTCTGAAATAGACAAGGATTTTTCTTTTGGTGAGGTCCTGAAAGTCTTTTGGGGAGAGGGAGAGGAGTTCCTTTTTGGTAAAGAGCGGGTTGGGGCTTTTTTCAATCTCTTGTAGCAAAAATTTAATCACACCAGCTTGACCCCTTGCTCTTTGAGATAAGCGCTTATTATATCGGCGTGCTTCTTCTTAGTAAGGTCGGTAACATTGGGAGGGGTGATCTCAAAGGTAACCTTTCTCGGCTTTCCGTCTATATCCAATCTGAACCTAAACTTGGCGTGGACTAAATCGCCCGAACTCAAGCTTATGCCGTCAAGGTCATCCTTGAGCGTCCTTAGAACATCTGAGGAGCTTATCACCACCGCTGGACTGGTAACCCCTCTCATCGCTAGCTTGACCTCTAAAAGGGTTATGGATGTGATTAACTCATTGCCCGCAAAACTGAATGTCCCCTTTTGCAGGGGCTCAAGGGTGTAGGTTGCATCCCTATCGGGACGCTCTGCCTGGCTCTCATCCCCTAAAATAGCCTCACTAAAGGCATTGATGTAGTTGACCTTGTCCTTCTGGTAGGGAGCCTTGATTGAAAGGACAGAGGTATTTTTATTGAACTGCAAAATGTCCTCGTTAGCGGGCCTGAAAAAGAGCGTCCTTATCTGCTGGCCATCCCAGATCACCACTGAGCGCTTATAAGAGCCGTGAATGACCACAATGACCGCCTGATCCTCCTCGTCATAGTGTCTGACCAGGCACTCCTGCCCCTTGGCTAAATTGAAATAGAACTCTTTGACCTTCTCCTTGAATCTATCTATCTTCTCAGGGGTGATCTCAAAATTGTCTGCCGTGATGTTGTGGTGGCTCATCTTGCTGGAGGCATTGAACAGGCAATAGAAATCGTAGGCATAGTCAAAGGCTTCCTTGTGGTGAAGGAAAATATCCATTGCAAGAGCCTGTCTTTCTTCCTCTCCGGTTGTCTCAATGCCGTAACGCTGGACAGCCTTGACCAAGATATTCATCATCTTTTCGCAGATGTCGTTGATGTGGGTAAAGTCCTCAAGGATACTGCTCTTTAGGTCTTCGTCCTGAATGGTATCAAGAAACTTGTTGACGGAGTCGTAGTCGAAAGTCTTGAGAGAAAAAGAAAAACCACCCTCAACCTTCTGCTTGAAATACTCCTCAATCAGAGGCTCAGGGATTGAATCAATAAATTTCTTTAGATTCAGGCTTCGGTGTCGGGGCATCTACTAACCTCCATCAATCTATTCCTCTAACTTTGCCTCAAGCTCGGATTTGAAATCCCTGTAAGTGCCGTCACTGAGCGCCCTGAAAAATAGGTCATAACTCCCAGGGGAGAGGAATTTGAAATAATACTTCTGCTCTTTCTGCAACCCGTTGACCCTGTCAAAATGTTCCCTGGCATACCGGAGCTTAGCCCTGTTTTCATCGGAGACATCGTTATCCATTTTAATTTCCACCACAATAATATCCTTCCCAATCTTGAGGAAGAAATCAGGATTGAAACTTCCCTGCTTTGGATGTTCTCCCTTGCGCCAGGAGTATTCAATGCTGTAGAAGCCGACATCCAAGGACTTAATCCAGGCATCTATTGCCTTAGCGGTCTGATCGGCAGTCAATCCCCGGATAAGCCTCCGTTCAGGCTCATAGGAGGCCAGGGCTACATTTAGGGGCGTTTTGAAGTTGTATTTATTAGCCACCTTTATCAGTGCCGATCTCGGAAGGCTCTCGTCCCCCTCAAGCTCCTTCAGCAACTTTCTATCCACCGCCTCACCCAGGCTCATGGAATAATCATCGTAGAAGACCGTGCTATCGCGCCGAAGCGATCCTGCACCCAGGCTATTCTTGCCGATCTCTCTGGTGTTAATTTTGATGAGTTCCTGTGCCTCAATCTTGAGCCGTAGGCTTTTTGTCCCCTTTCTCCTGATGACACCGAATGCCGCAAGAGTCTGATTACGGTTCGCCTCACTCACCTTGCCACTCTCATCTTTAATTCTTTTAAGGGACTCTCTGATAATCTCTGCGATTTTGCCCTTTGGGAATTGCTCGCTATACTCAGTCCCAGCCTCCTGGTCAAAGATAAGAAGGCGGTTGAAGACATCCTGCGCCACGTCTTCAACGGAATACATCTTGAACTCAATCAGCGTCTTCTTGACATCCTGCTCGCCGGAGACCGCCCTGACGTAGGTAGTGCTCTTTTCAACCTCCTCCGCCTGGCTCGAATAGGTGATATACCCTTTCTTTAGGAGCTCAAAGGGGTCTTCCTGAGGGTATTCCACCTCCTCCTCGTTGCGTTTGTAATCAATGTTATAGAGGTCAAAGTTGTAATCCTCTTTCTTTGCCACCGGATAGGAATGCAGGCGCTTCTCAATTTCCAGGACCTCATCTACCAGGTGTTTGATACTGCTTGACCACTTATCGTGATTGAAGACGGTTACGACAGGTTGATTGCCCCTGTAAACATCAGGGACCCTTAACCCCCTTCCCAAGACCTGGGCAATGAGGAGTTTTGAATTGAACGCCCGCTCTTCGTGGGGGACGATCTGAAAGACATTCTTCACATCCCAGCCTTCGGAGAGCATACTGACGGAAGTAATCCACTCAATGGGATTGTCCTTGTCATCCACCCTTCGCAAGATGGGGATATTGTTCTTATGTTCGTTGGCTGAGGTAACAATCAATACCTTCGCCGCTGCTTGATCTTTACTAATCTTTTCTTTCTTGGCGAGGAATGCAACCAGTTTATCGGTGAGACGCTTGCAGGCGGAGATGTTTTTGGTAACCAGGATGGTGATAGGTTTAACCTTACGGTATTTGACCGTCTTATTCTCAATGTGATTGTCGTAAATCTTTTGAAACTTCTCATCCTCGCTCCCTGAGGAGTCCTCCGCCACATAGCGGATGGATTTGACAAACTTCTCCTCGATGGAATCCCTCAAGGAAAAGCGATGAATCACATCTGTGAAATAGTCGTCCCCGATATAGCAAGTGCCCGAAACATTTACGATAAAACTGAATCCATATTTGGGATCAAGTAAAAATTCCTTCCACTTCTTGAGGGCGGTATCGGAGGGGCTCATCAAGTGATGTGCCTCATCATTCAATACCAGAGTCCGCTCACCTTTCCCGACAAGACTGTCTTCTATGGCCGACTTAGTGTTGATATAGGTGGCGTGGATATTCTCAATGCAGATGTCCCCCTTCTGAATGGTATTGGAGGCATTGATAATCCGGGGATTGGCAACTTTGGAATCAGCAGGCAGAAGGTCTTTGAGGGTTCTATCGGCGGAGAGGCTCCGAAACTTCTCCGTCAGCCCTGCTTCAATAGTGTTAGACGGACACAGGACCAAAACCTGATCTACAGCTCCCTCGGCAAGCATAATGCGGGCAATGCCATACATCACATAACTTTTGCCCGTGGCAGTCGCATGATCCAGTGAGCAGGAAAGTTTATCCGGTAGTTGCAGGTGGCTGAGAAATTCCTCAAAGGATGAATACTTCTCCTGAAGTTTGGGGTTGTTGTGATAGTTTTCCTCCGCCAGTTCCTTGAGGCTTTTGTATTCACCGCCCAAAAAGTAGCGCACCGTCTCCCGGATCGCCTCTTTCTGATACTCCCTGTCTCCACAGAGGGCGTCCAGGAAAGCCTCGTATTTATTAGGATCAAACTTCTCAGGGTCGTAGCTCGGAGATACTCTGAGGACTAAATCCTTGTTTTGAAAAGTTTGACGCTCCAGCATGGTTATTTCTTCCTCTTACCGTTAAAGTCGGACAGGGTCTTTATCTCCCGCTTCTCGTTGCCGAAGATGTCAATGTAAATGACCGTGATCTGTCCCTTGACCTTATCCTCGGCAAAGCGCACTTCGTAGCCGTTCTTCTTCAATTCCTCGGCATAGAAGACCTCATCCAGGTCAAAGACCTCGCCATCAAAATCATAGTCCAGCATGACCATAGAGAGGGTTTCAAAATTGGCAAACTCAAGCGGCTTGCGGGAGATGACCTTGCTCTCAAACTTCTCAATCTTGATGACGCATTCTTTTGTTCCTTCTCCTAACTCCAGTTGTCCCTTCTTGTCATCAATGAAGTATTTGCACTCCACCGTCGGCACCTGAATAAAGTCAAAGCCGACGGCGTCCACGGTATCGTTGACATCCATCTCGCTGACCGGTTGCTTGATCTTGCTAAATCCCCGGTTGTGGATCTCCTCGATAATGGAATAGGGGATGCGGAGGATAAAGTATTTTGTCTTGCCCTTCTCGATGTAGTCCTCAAGGAACTGCACCGAGGCAGCGGGAGCGATGATAAAGAAGCGTCTGCCGATCTTGTTCCCCAGGTATTTGTGAAGGTCGTCAATGAACCCTCTGCCTAGCACGGCGTTCTTGTGTTTCTGGTAATTGAAGACCATGACGCTGTCCGCCCCCAGGTAGCCGTCCAGTTCAATCTTGGAAATCTCATGCCGCTCATCCCGGGCCTGAAAGAGCTTTAGGGCAAAGTCCCGATACTGCTCCCAAGGCAGTTCCTTGATCATCTTGTAGTCGTAAAGGCCAGCATTGTAGAGGGTGAAAGGTTTGGGAGGCCTGCCGTATTTCTTCTTGGGATTTTCCAGGTCCTTGCTCTCGGCAATGTTCAAGAGCCGCTTCTGCATGGTATAGATGGCAAGCTTGCCGCAATCCACGCCGATCCACCGCCTGCCTAACTTCTCCGCTACGGCAAGGGTCGTCCCTGAGCCAGCAAAGCAGTCTAAGATAAGGTCGCCGGGATTGGAAGAGGCTTTGATGATGCGCTCCAAAAGTGCTTCTGGTTTTTGGGTGGGGTAACCTATGATTTCATTATGGGAATATCCGATTGTCGCTATGTCAGGCCACCAATCCTCAACAAGTTTTCCTCTTTGATCAAGTTGTTTTAGCTCTTCATCACTTGCCCTTCCAATAATAGAAGTGCGGCCTGTCCAGAGAGTGGATTTTTTATAAGGAACTCGGAGTTGCTCTGTATTAAAGACCCAGGTTTCACCCCTGGCATACCAGAGTATAACCTCGTGTTTCTTGGGGAAATAATTAGAAGTCTGAGAAGGACCTGTATAGCACCAAACGATTTCATTTATTAACTTTTCTTCTCCAAAGATCTCGTCCATTATCGTCTTCACATAATGTCCCTTCTTCCAATCTAGATGCACATAGATGCTCCCATCCTCGCTCAGCAACTCTCGTAGGAAAACGAGCCTCTTTCTTAAGAATTCCAAAAACCTCGCCCCGGCGATCTTATCCTGATACGCCTTCTGATCCTGGCTCCCCCGGAACTCCTGCCTTGTCGCAAACGGGGGGTCAATGTAAACCAGCCTCACTCCCGGCGTCCCGTCAGCATTCTTCAGTTTTCCCTCCTGCTTCATCTGCAACAGGGTTTTAAGCACCTGAAGGTTGTCGCCGAAGATGAGCATGTTCGTCCAGCCGTTCGCCTGCTTGCCGTTTCTAAAGGTCTTGACCTTTTGCAGGGGCACAGCCATCGTGTCGGCTAGGATGTCCTCTTCCCGCTCCTTGTCGGCATAAATGAGCTCATACTCCTTCTTGGTATCAAAGAGGACGGCCTTGTAGTCCTCCGGCAAGGGCTTGCCTTCCTTGAGGAGGCTTACGATTCGTTCAATCTCCTGCTCTGAAAGTTTACGCATAGCCGTTACCCTCGCTTTTCCTCCCTCGTCTTTGTCCACTCCTGCTGGTCCTTCTCAATCAGGTCCCGGATAATGGACACGATGGAGGCGTTCTGATTCTGCTTCTGAAGCTCCAGGGCCTTTTCCTTCAGGAAAAAATACTGCTCCTCGGTAAGCTCAATGGTTGTCTTCCTCATATTCGCTTTACTCCCAGCTTCCACAATGCGGTTTCTCGGTTTAACCATATCGCTATAATTATATGAATACAGCCTGAAAAAGTCAAGGGGAATTTTGCCCGCTTCTCTTGCCTCCTGCCGATACCCTTAAACCTCGCTATTAGTAGAGGGGCAATCGGTCTTTGCCCAGATGAAACATGAGCAATCATAACCTTTTGAGGAGGTGAGAAGAGTATGGCGAAAGTAACCGGGCCTTTGATGTCCATTGACGCCAGCGGCGCCTTTGCGGATACGATGGTCTATGCCAAGTGGAAGGGGATCAACTACAGCAGGCAGTATGCTATCCCCGGAAACCCCAGGACGGCTAATCAGCTTCAGATCAGGGACTACTTCACCACAGCGGTAGCGGCTTGGCAGGCAGAGGATCAGACTACCAAAGACGCCTGGAATCAGGCGGCAAGCGGAAAACCACTCTCCGGGTTCAACCTTTATGTGGGTGAATATGTAAGCTACAGGATCGCCAACGGCGGGGCAATGCCTCCGTCTCCGTTCCTGCCAAGCTAATCATCCGGGCTGGGCGGCTCGGATCAAAGCCCTTGCATCTACTTTTGAGGTGCAGGGGCTTTTTCTTTTTACGAGGAGACCTGCTCCGTTTCCTCTCCGATTATGTTCCAAAGAGGGAGCCCCTTGAGGGGCGGACGGGTGCGGGCGCATCAAGGGCCCCGGTGGCTGACCGAAGGGAAGCCATGCCGAACCCCTGAGCCGCTTCCCCTGCGGAGCGATCCAGCCCTGCAAAGCAGGGCATCTGCCGAAGCCTGTAGCGTAGCGGGGATCAAGCGAAGGCACGAGGCTTGCTTCTAATTGCAAGACGAGTGCCTGAGCGAATAAATGCCCGTAGGGGGCTTACGGAGCGGAGCGAAGGAGACCCGAAGGGGCTCTGTAGCGGAGCAGTCCGAAGACCCCGAAGGGCTACCTTAAAGGGTGGGTGGTGGGGGAAGATTACATCCTTCCTGCCATCTTGAAATACGCCTTAAGAGCGAGGAGCGAGCCCTTGAGGTCTCCATTCTTGATCTGGGATAAAAGCATCTCTGGGTTCTTGATCAGGGCATCCACCCGGCTGTCGTGTTCCTTCTGACAGCGGTAAGTAAGATTATAGCAATGCCGGCAGCCAAAATACTTGCCCCCTGGAGGGAGGTAAAGCTTTCCTACCCTCCGCCCGCAAGGTCTGCCATTGATTACCAGAGGGCAGATAAACCAGTATCTTACCCCGCCGAAGTTGCAGGGGGTAGTAATCAGTTCCACTTTGTAATCAAACTCCGTCTTTTCGTTTGTGAAATTGTTTGTCTGGGTGTAAAAGAGCCTGATATAATTTCCGCCGAAGTTTCTCTCATCTACCGATACCTGAATACCGATACTGCTGATGACCTCGCCAGCGGCATTTTTCCATTCAATACCGCCGGTCTTAAATCCGCAAAAGTAGCCGTGCCGGGAGAGCCAGGGGATATCAATGGATTTACAATCCTCTACCGTATTTCTATTTGACCAAGACCATCTGCCCATGAAGACCCATTCCCCTCAAAAAATCTCCAAAAAATTTCCTAAATCATTAGTCTAAAATATCCCTTCTAAGCGTCCTCTGCTCAGCGTAAAGCCTTTATTCACAAGGCGTTTTATAGCCTCTCTTTGCTGAACCTGATATGCAACATATTTGCCCCTTTTTTGCCAAACAAAGCCAAATCAGGACTCGGTTGAAACATCTACATCAACGGCAATCGGGAGAGGCGGTCTTTCCCCTCTCCTTGCACTCTGAAGCCTGAGCAATTCGTGGAGGGCTTTATAGATTTGCTTCTCGATGGTGGTTTCATAGCGGATCAGGTTGAGCCAGGCGTTGCTGTTGCCGAGCTCTCTTGCCACTACCAGATTCCAGGCTTTGTTATCCTGCCTTTTTACCCCGCTGAAGTCATCGAACTTGCAGTCCTCATATTCCGCCTCAATGTAATCCCGCTCCACCCGAATAGCCCTTTTTAGTCTCCAGGTGGAGGACACAATCCGATCCACAAAGATATTTTCCAATTCCCCCTGCGGTGCCAACTCCAGCCTCAACCTTCTGCCAAGCTCCTCCAGTGCCCGCTTGTCCTCTCCCTCAATAAGGGTTTCTTTGCTCAAAAGACCGTGCTTCAGGGCATTCAAGCGGGTTAGGGATGTGTCCTTGGGGCCGGTTGATTTCTGGGCATTCTCTCTGTTCGCCTGAATCCTTGCCAGGGATGTGGTTTTTTCTTCCATTTTGCAATCCTCCTATCTATTATTTCCATTGCAGAAAACCTTGAGTTTCTTAATCCCGTAGCGGATATGCTGGGATACGGTGGTCTGATGGATACCTAAGATTATGCCGATCTCCGTTTGCGTCTTGCCTTTGATGTAATACATACTTACCGTCTCCCTCTGCCTCTGGGTAAGGTATCTCTCCATCGCCAGTTTGACCTCGGCAATCTTCTTTCTGACAAACCTACGCCTTGCCACTCTGTCCTCACCGTTGCCGTCCCAAAGGGAGCGGTCATTAGTAAAGAATGTGTCCATTGCCAAAGGGTCCATCGGAACTTCCTTGAAGTCGCTGTCGGAGTAAGGCTTCTCCCCATCGCACATCACTTCCCCTGCCTGCCCTGCTCTTTGCAGTAGATTTCTATCCCCTGAAGATGCAGGAGGTACCACTCCTTTAGGGTCCTGCGAAATTCCCCAATTCCTGCCTTTCCTTGAAGCCCTGCCTTCCAGACCTCATTTAACCTGTCCTCTACATCGTTCGTTTTCTGGTAAAGGTCGGGATGGTGCTTTCGGATATAGTCAATTGTCCCCTCGATATACCGCCTGTTGAGTTCATCTACCGCTTTCTTGAACATCTCGGCAAAGGGGTCGGGGACTGCTTGAGCCTCGGACTTTACTTGACCTTTTTCTCCGGCAAGGCGGTTATATTCAGCGGTCAGAACATCCCGTAACGCCTTGTGGGTCTGGGGGTCAAGTTTGTCTATTTGCTCCTTGAGTGCCCGTATATCCATAGTGCGTCCCCTCCCTAAAACGGGCTCCGAAAAACATCAGTATCTTCAGAAACGTCAGTATCATCAGGATTAGGGACTGAAGTTTCTGACCTATCTGATGTTTCTGATGTTTTCCGTAGGCCGTATGTCTCCTTCATCCGCTCTATACTCTCCTCATCCCAGATGATTGCGGAGGCTCCATCGCTTGCTCTTGCCTTCTTAAAGCCCATAGCGGATAGCCTCCGGCCAACCCTCTGATAGGTAACCTGGCTTTTTTCCGATTTTCCTTCGTTGAAGGCGTCTGTAATCACCTTGACGGGGAGGATCCCCCTCTCCACTTGACCCTTGAGCCCGATTAAGGTCATCAAGATTTGAGCCTCCAGGCTGTCTGCCTTCTCAATCAGTTTCTCCGCTTCAAGCTCCCTGACCAATCTCAAAAAGGACGGCTCCCGCTCCGGTTTTACCAGGCGGATAATCTGCTGAAGGGGCTTGAGGATGTCCCCCAATCTTCCGGCGGCAGGCTTGGGGATGTCGGCAAAGGTCTCCCCAAGGTGCGCCGCCCGAAAGGCGATCAGTCGCTCTTTGAATGGCAGGGAAAGCTCCGGGGTTACATCGTTCTCAAACCTCCTGCTGGTCTCAGGCATGTTGATGGGCACGGCTCTTGTCTCTAAAATCCGATGAACCCCCTCATTTGTCCCGATGACGGTCGGGCCAAAGATGGAGTAATAGACAATATCCCGATGCGCCCCTCGGTCAGGAAATAAGACCCTGGGAACCTTCGCCCCTTTCTCAAAACGGTGAAGCAGGATATCCTCGCTCCCGTTCTTCTCCGCCTTTTGCCAAATATCTTTCACATCGAAAAAGAGGGAGGCCCGGAGGTCATGGGCAACCCTCACCAAATAGGCATCCCTCAGGGATTCAACATGGATACCCCGATAGGCAACATGGATCATCCCTTTCCCAGTTCGGCTTTTGCCCCGCTCAGGGACGGCAAAGAGGCAGATGATCGGAGAATACTGAACAGCCTCCAATAGGTAGGTGTGGAAGTCCCAAGCAACAATAAGACCGTAGTATTCCTCACCCGGAAGCTCGGAGATTGCCTTATGATAGGACAGTAGGTCATCATAAAGCGCCCCATCCCTCTCCCTCTGGGACAGCAACTCTTGAAGTTCGTAGAGTTTTAAGACTTCCTCTCCACGAGGCAGAAGCCAGGGGATTTGCTCTTTGGGTGGTGGGATATAGAGAACGCCGTCTCGTTCAACCTGGGGCAGGATGAAGAGCTTGCCCCCGTCTTTGACAAGGAAGGCAGGACTGCCGTTGTGCTCTACCAGGTCAACCAGTCCGTCAAAGAGGGCGGTATAGACAGGCTCGGTGTCTGTGCTGGCAGTGTGTATGTTTGGAGCTTCGGCTTCCCCCCGGCGGTATTTGTTGACCAGCTCCCGATAGCCGTCTATGTCTTCCTTCTTCAGCTTATAGCGGGGCTTGATCTCATAGCTTAGATACGCCTCCGCCTTTGCCCTCTCCATTCGGGCAAGCTTCTTCAAAGTAGGCTCAAGCCTTTGGGGAAGCTCGGTCTTGTCCATACTGGGAGGAATGAGGCTCAGTTCGTATTTGATGATGTCCTTGGCGGAGGCAATAAGGCTTTCAAAATCCTCTTTGCGGTGGTCCTTGAAATAATCGTTGAGGTCAAGCCCTGTGGGAAGCTGGATGACCCTGGCCCGCTCCCCGATAAGTCCTCCAATCCTGAGAGCCCCCTCCTCTCCGGCCTTGTCTCCGTCAAAGCAGAGATAGACCGCCTCGCATCGGGAGAACTTTGGTAGGTATTCGGGCTTGAAATTGGATGATCCGAGGATGGCAACGGCGGAATAGCCCGACTGAACAGCGGAGAGGCAGTCGGGTATCCCCTCGGCGATATATACCGTTTTGCTGGATAGGGCGTCCTCGTTGTAGAGGTAGCGCATCTCTCCCGGAAGGTGCAGATATTTAGGCTCCTGACCGTCAAGGCTTCTGCCTGAGAGATGAACCACCCTGCCTCGCTTGAGGTTAGGGGAGATGACCCGGTGATAGAAATAATCCCTGACCGCTCCTTCTCCCGTTTTTTTAAGAACCCCTGCCTTGAGGCAAAGGTCTAACGGGAATTTCCGCTTATCTATTAGATGCTCCCGCAAGCCTCCATTGGCATAACCTATCTGAAAGCGGGAGATGGTCTCCTCGGTAAAGCCTCGCTCTTTGCTGAGGTAGCTTTTGACCTCCGGGGTAAGGCTCTGGTGGTAAAACATAGCGGTCTCAGTGAGGATGTCTTCAATCGTGCGAACTTCCTTGATGCGTTCCCTGTCTTCTGAGGTTATAGAGGTGAGGGAAATTCCAACCTGACTGGCAAGCTCAGACAAAACCTCCATAAAGGGCTTATTCTCGTAAAGCTCAAGAAACCGGAAAACGTCCCCTCCCACACCACACCCAAAGCAGTGAAAATACTGGCCTTTCAGATTGACGGAAAAACTTGGGGTCTTCTCCTCATGAAAAGGACAAAGGGCTTTATGATGGCGATCAAGGATTATACGCTGACCGATAACCTGCATGATGTCGGTCTGTTCTCTCACCCTTTCAATCAAATCCTTGAAATCAAAATCCTTCATCGCTGGGCGGCTCCTTTCCATCATTCCTTGCCTGTTACCCTGTCCACGGTGAACTTATCTTCACCAAGTTGACGGATCATCAAGCCAGTGAAGACCTGGGCGATGTGTTCCCCAACCTCTGTAGAAACATCAATAGCAACTTGTGGCTTTTTCTTAGCGTCCGAGCTCCCGGGGGAGACACAGTAAGCGGCGCTGATCCTGACCTTAGGCTGACCAAAGGTGCACTCAGCGGCAATGATGGCAAGGGCAAGCTGGGTCTCTATGATTTCCCTGTCTAATCCTTCAGGAAATTTGAATCGGCATACGGCTGGCATTTCTCGTCCTCCTTATTTGAGCCAAAATTTCTTTCATCACAGGGCATACATACGGAATGTTTTGGAAAAGTGTCGGAGGGTCATTTCAGATAGTCCTCAAGCCCTTCTTTCATAAAGATTGTTCTGATACGCTTTAACTCGTCGTATATGGTGCTTCGGGGGGTCTTGAGATACTCGCTTGCCTCTTTGACAGTAAGCCCCTTCTCGCCAAGCAAAAGGCAGAGCTCTTTTTGTTTGGGGGTAAGCTTCTGGAGAACCTTTGAGAGGTCTATTTTTAGCTGAATTTCCAAGAATGGATTGGGAGCGGTATCGCTGATAGTCTGATCATCAATCTTGTCAATTAGGGCTGGAGAGTCCTCATCGTCTCCTAAAGGCTCATCAAGGGAGACCGTGAGGTGGGCAATCTTTCTTTTGTCCGATTCCCTTTCTCGGACAAGGTCGGTGAGTTTGTTTCGGATGATCCGCCCCATAAAGGTTTTTTGAGACGCCTCCCGTCTGGGGTCGTAATCATCCTTGGCAAAGAACCAGTGAGTAAGGCATTCCTGTAACAGGTCGTCAAAGTCTTCCCGTTCCAGGCATCTCCACTTTCCTTGAAATTCGTTGACCAACTTCTTGGCAACCGCAATCTCCCAATCCTGAAAGAGTCCTCTGTAATTTTGACCCATTGAGACACCTCGCCATTGCGTTTTTGAGGCGTCTCAAATGAGCCTTAATGAAATGATACGAACCCGGAGACCTCGGATAAATCACGGAGGGCTCACGGAGGTTGGGGCAATAGTTACCTCCGACAGATTGAAAAACTATTCCGTATGTATGCGGCAGGAGGAAAACCTGCCGTGTTCAAAAAGGTTGAAGTTTCATACACAGAGAGAGCAGATGACGGAGAAAGACTAAAGAGGATTACCGAAATCCTTGCGGAAGGGATCTATGCCTATCTCAAAACGAGTGGACTATTACGGGAAGATATAGAGCGGACAGAGAGGATAAAAAGGCTTCTGGAGAAGGCGAAAGAGGTGGGTAATCAGGCAGAGGAAGAAATTGGGGGAGAAGATTCTTGAAAAATACCTTGACTTCTGAAAAGAATATCTATATAATTATGGATGTATGATGAACCCGTTACTACGGAGGAGAATCCATGAGAAAGACAACGATTGAACTCACCGAGGAACAGTATTTTTACCTTCAGGAGAAGGTGCTGGAGCTCAAGAAGAAAAACGAAAGCGTGTCTATGGCATCTCTGATCAGAGATTTGATTGAAAAAGACAGGCAGGCTTCCACGAAAAAAGGGAAGGCTGGAAAATGAAGAAGTGCGGCTTTGTTATCCGGGTGAGCACGGACAGGCAGGCAAAGAATAAGGAAGGCTCCCTCAAAAACCAGCTTCAAAGACTACGGGCTCATGTGGAATATAAAAATGTGGCCTGCGGGGAGCAGTGGGTTGAGGTTGAGAGGTATATCCTCAAGGCGGTATCCGGCAAAGACTCCTTCCGAAGCAAAGAATTTGCAAGGCTCTTTGAAGATATCCGAATAGGAAAAAATCAATACTGTTATCTGCACTGCCTTAGATAGAATCAGTCGGTCTGTCAAGGATTTTCTCAACTTCTTTGAAATCTTAAACAAATACAATGTGGAGTTTGTCTGTCTCAAGCAGAACTACGATACCACCTTCTCCCAGGGAAAGCTCTTTATAACCATCATGATGGCATTGGCGGAGTTTGAGAGGGAGCAGACATCGGAGAGAAACAAAGACGCAACTATGGCAAGGGCGGAAAGGGGGCTGTGGAACGGCGGGCAACTCCTGGGATATGATTTAGACCCTAATAGGAAGGGATACCTTATCCCCAACGAGAAAGAAAAGGCACTTGTCAACTTCGCCTATGATACCTACCTGCAATGCGGCTCAATCCTTGAGACCGCAAAGATAATGAACAAACACGGCTACAGGACGAAGGAATACACCTCACGGAGAGACAAATTTCACCCTGCCGAGGAGTTTTGCTACTCCTCTGTCCAGCACATATTGACAAACTATGCCTATATAGGAAAGAAGGAGATCAACAAGAAGAAAAGGACTGAGGATCAGGAAAAGCTCCCGGAGAGTGAGCGGAATCGGATTGTGGATGCCGTCTGGGAGCCGATTGTAGATGAGGAAAAGTTTTATAGCGTGCAGGCTCTCCTAAAGAAAAACTGCGTCTCGAAACACAACGAGGCAAAGCCTGTCAAACATAACTACATCCTAAACGGTGGGCTTCTCTGGTGCGGGAAGTGCGGAAAGGAGATGGAGGGGCGCTCTGGAACCGGGGCCAGGGGTGTGAGGTATTATTACTACATCTGCAAGAACAAAGAATGCAAGTTCAAGGTGCCTGCCGCTGAAATCGAGGGAGTTGTCCTAAAAAGGATTAGAGAGCTCTCCACCAAAAAAGACATCATGGAGAGCATCATTAAATCCACCAACGAAAAATTGCAGAAGGAACTCCCGGAGTTGAAAGAGCAAAAAACACTCCTCCAGAAGGAGCTTACGGAGATCAAGAATTTTGCCGATGGCATTATGAATAAGTGGGCATCCTTGGCAAGCGAGGACAGCAGTCTTTTCCTCAAAGACAAGCTGGATCAATTAGGCAAAAGAAGAAAGGAGATTGAGACCGGCATCCAGGCATTAGAGGAGATGATCGAGGAAATAGAAAGGGAGTCCGTCACTCAAGAATTAGTGATGCTTGCCTTGAATAAATTTACGGATGTCTTTGATCACATCCAACCTTATCAACAAAAGGAACTCTTGAGCCTCGTCCTCCATAAGGCCATCCTTGCCCCGGACAGCATAAAAATAGCCCTATACGGGCGTCCACCCGAAATAGGGCTACTTTCTTTATGTGAATCTGAGATACGCTCTCAGACACCAATCTGGCTCCGGCGGCAGGACTCGAACCTGCAACCTAGTGGTTAACAGCCACCCGCTCTGCCGGTTGAGCTACGCCGGAGCGTCGGTTTTCGACAACAATTCTAATCAAAAGCTCTTTCCATTTCAAGT
>Ga0308419_1001394_pt1 | contig 16089 bp, 18 predicted proteins | sample HotsprSampleMS50_FD_203674 | JGI IMG/M metagenome (GOLD analysis project Ga0308419, IMG submission 203674) | Hot spring phototrophic mat microbial communities from Mushroom Spring, Yellowstone National Park, Wyoming, United States - 20090730_MS50 ... | reverse complement strand
TTGCCTTTCAGCCATTCGACGATCTTCTCCCAAAGGACTTTCAGGCCGTACAACGCAAACCCGATCAAAAGGACAAATAGAGCCAGCAAAATTTCCACAAATCACCTCCGATATAGATTACTGCTTGCCGGCATAAGGCAAAAGGTTTTGCCCCCTCACCGGCGTGGATGAATTTAGCAACAATTCGGGATATACCCTTTTCGCTTCCAGTTTGAGATTTTCGGTCCCCTGCTGCGGGAAATTGCCTCGCCCGGTGCACTCGCCCAAAAGGGCATTAATCCAATCATGTTACTCCGAACGAAGTGACACTCACCAGTGCTAACGGGAGTCTCCCTTCACGGCGGGAAATTGCCTCGCCTGCTACACTCGCTCGCAGTGACGTAAACCTGTCCTGTCACTCCGAACGAAGTGAGGAGTCTCCCTCTTGGGCGGAAGATTGCCGCGCCCGCTCAAAAGGACAGGCGGTGATTTATGCCTCAGCCACATTGTGCATACAATGCCGTTCAACGCAAAGGCGCGAAGACGCAGAGAAGTGAAAAGGAAATCTTTGCGTCTTGGCAATCAATCTTTTTTCACCTTGTCAAACGGTGTCATTGCGAACGCAGCAAAACTTACTGGTGTTGACGGGAATCACCCCCACCCCCCTCCCCCAAAATCGGCGCAGCGATTTTGGGGGAGGCGCAGGAGGGGGCATTTATTGATTCGGACTTAATTCGTTACGAACCTGGCATTTCATTTATTGCGTCTTAATGCCCTTACGGGCATTGATTGATTCGGACCCATGACTTCGTCACGACCGACGGAGTCAAGGGAACGCTCTGGGTCTTAATGCCCTTACGGGCATTTATTGATTCGGACTTCACATAAAAGGAGAAATTAAAATGAACAGGTTAACCATTGTCTTAATGCCCTTACGGGCATTTATTGATTCGGACATCCTCGAAATGAAAGGGGATTTCTTCTTCGGCGTAAAGGTCTTAATGCCCTTACGGGCATTTATTGATTCGGACCACCTTCTCGATAACCTCCACCGCGTCCACCTCCTGGCCGTCTTAATGCCCTTACGGGCATTTATTGATTCGGACTAAGTATGAGCGGCGTAATCGGCGCAGACCCGTTGAAGGTCTTAATGCCCTTACGGGCATTTATTGATTCGGACCGCTTCGGTTTCAAAGGCATACTGCTTGCCGCCAATTCTAAGGTCTTAATGCCCTTACGGGCATTTATTGATTCGGACTACAATCCCACCGGAATTTCGAAAACGCCTTTACTCAAAGGCGTCTTAATGCCCTTACGGGCATTTATTGATTCGGACCCTGTGTAAGGTTAATCCATGGGGGCGACCGGATTAGTCTTAATGCCCTTACGGGCATTTATTGATTCGGACAGAAAAGGAGAATAAAAGATGAAAACTAACGACAATGTGTCTTAATGCCCTTACGGGCATTTATTGATTCGGACGGTAAAGAGTTTGCTATCTCTCCCGCCTCAAAACAGAGTCTTAATGCCCTTACGGGCATTTATTGATTCGGACAAAGGGCGCTAAATTCAAACAAAAAGGAGAAATAAGTCTTAATGCCCTTACGGGCATTTATTGATTCGGACAAAAAGGAGTATGGAACGATGAAAGTGCAGTTCGAAATGTCTTAATGCCCTTACGGGCATTTATTGATTCGGACAGTTTGCCTCTGAACTCTTCAATGTAAATAAAGATTTGGGTCTTAATGCCCTTACGGGCATTTATTGATTCGGACCTTTTCCGGGTCCTTCAGGTTTGCCGGTGCTTTCGGGTCGGGGTCTTAATGCCCTTACGGGCATTTATTGATTCGGACGCGGTTTCGTTTCTTCCTTTTTTTGTTGTTTTACCGATTTTTTCCGCAAATTCTGCCTTCATTTTACATCCAATCTCCTTCTTTTTCAAGCCTTTGCGGAAAACTTTTTGCCTTTACCCACAATTCTCATCTTTTTTGCGTACCCCCCTCCCAAAATCGGTATTTTTTCGGTGGAATAGGGAGGGGGGTGCGCATAATCTATGCGAAACCCTCATACAATTACCACATCCGGCGGCGGCAGCGGCTTCCCCTGCCCTTCCACGCGGATTTTGGGGCGGCAGGCGGCGCACAGCGGGTATATCCGCAGGCTGTCTTCCCGCTCGTTCATCACCTTTTTGGCCTTTGCCACCAGCCGGTTCAGCTCGCCCGGCGTCAGCCAGGCCTCAAAGACGCTGCCCTGCACCCGCTCCCCCAGCGATTCCATCAGCCGCGCAATTTTTGCCCGCCGGCGGTCATCGCTCAGGTCGTATGCCAGCACGTAAAAGGCGCGTTCGTCAGCCATCAGCGGAAGCCCATCGAACGATAATAGGCCTCGCCGCGGGTGACCGCCTCGGCGACCTGGCGCGCCTGCTCGATCAGGCACTGACGCAGGGTCAACTGCATGCCGGCGACCGGGTGGGTAAAGCGGCGCTCCATGCGCTCTTCAAAGGCGCGCAGGAAGACCTTTTTTGCCGCTTCGCTCATCACCACCGGCCGGCTGGCATCGCCGGGCGTAAAATCCGGCGGGGTAACGGCTCGGCTGCCGGCCGCCCACAGCGCCAGTCCGTCTACCACCGGGCGGAACTCCTCCAGCAAGTCCAGCCCGAGCGCCGGGCGGTTGTATTCCACCTCGTGCAGAAAGCCGGCGTAGGGGTCCAGCCCCACTGTGCGGGCGGCACTGGTGGTCAGCCGGCCGAGCAGGGTGTAACCCAGCGAAAGCAGCACGTTGATACCGTCCGGCGGCGGGCGGCGCAGGCGGGCGTTGAAGTTCCACTGCGGGTCAAACAGGCGGCGGAAACCGCCGAAGTAAGCCGCGGTGGCGCTGCCTTCCAGCCCGCGCAGGCTGTTGAGGTTCATCTTGTTGGGCAGGCTGATCAGCGCGTCGCTCAGCCGCGCGGCGGCTTCGTCAATGTGCGGGTCGCCGCGTTCGCGGTTGTGGCGCTGGAGCAGGGCGCGCTGGTGTTCCAGCTTGGCGCGCACCAGCGCCTTGGCCATTTGCAGTACAAAGGCGGGGTTTTCGAGGGCGCGGTACTGGGCGCGGCGCAGCGGTACGTGCGGGGTCAGTTCGCCGCTCAACACACCGCGGAACTCGCCCTGCTGGGAGAGGAAAATCACCTCGATGCCCTCCCCCAGCAGGGCATCCATCAGCGGCGTGGTCAGCCCGATGTTGCCGAACAGCACAATCTGGCTGACCTGGCCGATGGGGATTTGGGTGAGGATGCGGGTTTCGCCGTTTTCCTCCATTTCCACCTGCACGCGGCGGTTATGGAGGCGCAGTTTTGCATTTTGTTGAACGACATATAAAGGCGGCATGAACACCTCCGGATCAAGAAAAAAGCAGGCTCAACCCGTCCGCGGCAGGTCATGCCGGTTGTTGATTTAAAGACCCGTTCCGAAAGAAACGCTATTCGGTTGTTAAGGTGCAGGTAAAACAGGATAACAGCGGCTCACTCCGCCGCGCGGCCGGGGGAAGGCAGGCGGCGCGCCTGCCCCAGCCCGTAACCCGTCCCGCTGCCCAGCCCGGCGTAGCGCGCAAACTCGGCCAGGTGGTACAGCGCGCTCAGCCAGAAGCGGTCGTACACGCTGGCGGTGTAGGTCACCTCGCCCACCGCGCCGATGCGCAGGCCGCCTTCCTTGACCGGCACGGCCAGACTGTTGAGGCGGTAGCGCGAAAGGTACAGGCATTCGGCCGCAAAGCGGCGGGTTTCGGCCGGCAGCGCCAGCGGGGCAAAGGCGTTCCAGCGTTCCAGCAGGCTGGCAAACACCTGCTCCGCCAGCGGCAGGGGCAGGTGGCGGCCGTTGACGTGAAAGGTGGTCGGGCTGGCCAGCTGCAGCGTCAGGCGGCGCGGGGGGGCTGCCCCCACCAGGTGCCCGGCGGCAAAGTCATCGTAGGCGGCCTGCCCGGCCCACGGGTGGCCGGCCGGGTCGAGGTGAACGGCTTCGACGCGGAAGGGCAGGTAGTCCAGCTGCAGCGCGGCGCCGGGCGCCAGCGCGCCGCCGGGCTGGACGGCGGCCAGCAGCAGCGCGCTCAGCCGCGCCGTGAGGGCGGTAAAGCGCAGCGTGTAGGTCTGATCGGTCAGCGGCTGCCGGCCGGCGCCGAAATGCCCCATCAGGTTCGAGGCGGTGTACGGGCGCAGCCCGCTTTCGTCGTGCAGCTCGGCGGCCAGGGCTTCATCGGCGCGGCGGACGACATCCAGCAGCAGCGCCTGAGCGGCGCGCCCCCACCATTGGGGCAGCGGGCGCTGCGGGGCGTCGGCGGTCAGCGGGCGCAGGATCAGCACCAGCGAGAGCAGGTCGGGGGCAGCACTCATGCCGGATTCTCCCCGCCGTTGGCGTAGCGGGCGGCGCGGGCGCGCTCGCGCACCTCGTTCAGGTTGAGGATTTCGGCCACCTCGTAGCTCGGCGGCACTGCCGCGGCCACCGGGCGCAGGCGCAGGATGGGCGGGAAGTAGCCCATGCGTCCGTGCAGCTCGGCCAGCAGCAGGGCGGTGATGAAGTTGAGCGAGGGCGGGTTGATCAGGATGGGCGCGCTCTGCCACTGCTGCGGGGTGAGCGGGATGAGCGCCATCAGCGCGCTCAGCTGCGGCAGGAAGGGCTGGTCGTTCTTGAAGTGGACGGGGAGATCGTAGGTTTGCTCCACCGGCCGGCCGATCAGCGCCTCCACCTGCTGGAGCTGTTCGGGGGTGAGCGGATGAGAAAAGTTGAGCAGGAGCATGGGAATACCTCTAAAATCGTTTCAAAGATTCAAGCAACTGGGTTACTGCCTGCTGGGTCACGTTCGGGCCGAATGCCAGGCGAACGTTGTCAGCATCTGCGCGTTTTCGGAAGCCGGGGCTCAATCTCGGTTGAGAAGCGGCAAACACCTTACCGCAGTAGATGCCGAACTTCTCACGGCTGGAGAGGGCTTCCAGCTCGTACAAATCGGAAATGCTGACCTTGCCGGATTTGCACGAACACACCGCCAGCATGCCGTTCCGGGTGACCAGCACATCCAGCTCGTTATCCACCTGACCTCTGCGACCGCGGCGGCGGATGTACAGATTGCGGCGAACATCGTCGAACTTGCCGGATTGCCGGGCAGCTTCAAAGACGGCTTCTTCCAGCGGGTCGCCTTCTTTGGGCGGACGGGAAGCCGGCTCGCTGCCGGGGCGGAAGGATGGATGCGGACTGACTTCGATGGCGTGGGCGCGCAGGTACTGCTCCACACTGATGCGAAGGTTAATCGGCTCACGGCGGGTTTGCTCGCCGTCGGAGGTGTAGAAAATCATTTCACCGCTTTCGCTGCTGACATATAGCAGCCGTACAGTCTGCCCGTAAGCCGCCTGCACGGCTGCCAGGGACATCAGCTTGGTGCCGCCGGTAAAATTCAGGGTGAGGGCATGCCCGGCAAGCTGTCCCTGAAGCAGGGAAGCGCGCATCTGATCGCGGGCGGCCGGCAGGTCATAGGGTGGAACGGAAAGCGTCGGCAGCACCTTGACGGCATGAAGATGAGGGTCGTTGGGCAGGTAAGCCGCCAGGGTTTCGGCCAGCTCAGAGGTGCGTTCCGAAGCGACAAACTGTACCGCGTCGAAATCGCGGTACTGCCAGAGCGGCATCAAATTCGGTAACGGCTGTTCGCCCAGCAGGGTGATTAAGAGATTCATAGCGGAAGGGAGTCCAGTTCTGTAATCAAATCTTTCAACTGTTTCACGAGGGAGTCCGCCTTTTGGGCATCTTCCCGTTGACCGGCATGCAACGTATCATTGCGGACTTTGGTCAGATTTGGCCAGAAGCCCAGAACCTGTTCGATTTTCGCAATTTGAGAAAGAAAAACAGGGCGATATTCCTGATTGGCTTGTTTGGCCTCGGTAAATGCCTTTGACTCTGCGCCGAGGAGATGTTCATAAATTTCACGTTTTGATTGATTGCGAATGTTGAAATTGCCGGTTTGCACCATCAGCCAGGAAATCAACCATTCGCGCGCCAATGAAACGGCCTGTACCCACCATTCGCGCTCATAGTACCAGTGAATCAGGGAGCGCTCGGCATCCAGCACCTTTTTTGCGGCATCCACATCGGCAATTTGATCGGGATATGGATAAGCAAGCGGTTGATAAGTCTGCAAAACCGTACCCAACAGGGCTTGAAAAGGCCTGGCAGAATCACCTTTAGTCAAGGCTTCCTCGGCTTGCCTGACCTTCTCGCCCAATTGATCGGCAAACTGCATGGCTTCGGACGGGCGGATCATCTGCAAACTTTGCGAAAGGCCGGTCAAATTGGAAGCCAGCCCGTTGAGAGGGGACAGCTGACTTAATTCAACTTGATCAATCCCTGGCCGTAATGCCAATTCCTTTTGATAATTTTTCAACAATTTGGCCAGGTAACGCGCATCGCCAGTCCGGTTGAAACGGTCAGCGGCTGCTGACCACTCCAACAGTGCCAGCATGGGGGTCAGATCGAAGACGGGGGTTTTGTTATCACCCGTTTTTGCTTCAAATGCGCCATACAGGACTGCGACCAGTTTTACCCCAAAACCCGATTTGAGAAAAGCAATTGCCAGCAAACTCAGCCACGGGGAAGAGCGCATCCCAAGGGTAATATCGAAGGCAATCTCATCTTCCTTCTCATCTTCCTTTTTGACGTTCAAACGAACCTGTTCAAAAATCTCCCACAGTTCGCTTTCGGTTCTGCCAAGCGGCACCTCAACCGGTGTAACTCTGACATGCGCCGGTAAAGACTTGACAAAGTCATCAAATACGGCTTCCTGCGCTTCTTTGGTCAGGAAAATGACCACCTCCTGCGGCTGGAGAAAGTGACAGGCAGCAATCGGCGCGTATTTGGTTGGAAATTCCTGTTCCCGCCAGCAGTAGCAAGTTTCCTGATAATTGCCTCTGCCTAAAAAAGTCAGTAGTTTCATGTTCCACCTCACCAATCCGGTTCACAAATCACTTTGAAGTAATTTTTCCCAACTTCCACCACTTCTTTGACCGTCAAACGGCAGCGCTGCATCTTTTTGGGAAAATTGGGGTACTGGCTGCGCAGCACCACAGCGTAAGCCTGGCTATCGAGATCTAACCCGGGGATCTCGTACAACACTTCGCCACTGTCTTCTTCCAGATAAGTTCCTTCAAACACTTCGCCGACCCTGGGGGTGCGGTCAAATTGTGGAATGAGCGCCTGGGGTTGGGGCTGTGGAGGAGGAACGGGTTTCACAGGCGCAGCGGCTGGCGCGGGCTGGGTTTGAGGCGTTGCCGGCTGCGCAGAAGAAGCGGGTTTGTCGGGCTCAGCCGGGCGCGGCTGCACCTTGACCGCCGGTTGATAACGAGCGAGTCGGGCGCGTTCGGCCTGCATCCACTCGGCTGCCGCTTCATCCGCCGGCTCAAGACGGACGGCTACCCAGCCAACCGGCAGAGCGTCCGTCTCGCTGCGGTAAATCACCTTGCGGGATTTGGGCGAATCGGCTGCCCCCAGCCAGTCGGCGCCGGGCTGGTTGCCGGGACGCCCCAAACCCTGCACATTTCGGAATGCGCGCAGTCTTTTATTTGGATCGGAAAACGCATTGACCACCGCTTCAAAGGTCTGCTCCGAAAACAGGTCGGTAATCGTCTTGGCATCGTAGCCGCTGCCCCAGCCCAGCGGCAGAAACACCTCATTCGAGTCGCCTTTTTCCAGCTGGCTCAGGGGTTTTTGAAACCACGCTTTCAGTTCCGGTCTGGAATGGCGTTCGTAAAACTCAATTTCCTGCTTCAGCAGGTTCATGGAAGCCTGGCGCAGAAAGTCATTCCAGAAAATAAGGACGGCTTCTCGATCGGCCTGCCGGATTTCATCAGCCAGCTGCGAAAGCAGGTAGGCCTGCCATACCACCGGCAGGGAGATTTTGAAACCAGCCGGCAGCATTTCTACAAACAGGTTGGTCACCTTGTCACTTCGCTCATCCAATTTCCACTGCATCTTGCCATTTGTCGAAATGCTCAGGATGCGCACCGCATACAAGCGCAGCCCGTCCTGTGCCTCAAAAGGACTGCTGTCGCGTATCTGCAGCAGGCGGTTGAGGTCATAATTTGACCATCGGGTGGGTTTGATCTGCGGCTTGACAAAGGCTTCCGCTTCGATGGCGGCGCTGTAAGTTTTGTTTTCCATTCGCAGCAGGCCTTGAGAAACCATGTTCTTGGCTTTTGTCCGCAGCTCATCCCTTTGGATCAGGGCGCCGCGCAGCAGCGCGCTGCGAAAGGCGCCTTTCAGCGAACTGCCCGGTAGAAAGGCAAGATTACCAGCGGTCTTGATGAAGGTCAGTGCTTCATTGACCTCGGCCGGAGAAACGCCTTCTGCCAACGGCAGGGCATAGCTTTCCACTTCGCGAGGCGGCACTTTCTGACTGCGGATAAACCCTCTCATTCCACCGTTTTTCGGGTTTTCCAATGAGCTGGTGAGCAGGTTGGCCAGCCGTTCCACGTTCGGCTGTCCGGCGATCCACCTCAACAGCGCATCCATGCTGAAAACGGAGAGATAATCTTTCCCATCGCGCTTTTCGATCTGGAATTCTGCGGCGGAGAGACGCTCACCGCTGCCGATGTGAACGGGCGCCATGACCGTGAGGGTCAAATTGAAGGGAAACAAAAGTGAAGAACTCAAAGCAGCCTCCTTTCAAAGCGGCAGCATCACCGCCGCGCCGGACTGGTAAATGGGCGGATAATCGGGGGAAGAAAGCAGCACCCAGCGCCCAAAAATATCTTTTTCCTCCACGGGGCGCGGGAAAACTGAACCGGGCTCAAACATGCGTACGGCGCGTTTGTAGATGAGCGGACGGGAATCGCTTTCCAGACCGTAACCAAAACGCTGTTCGCGCTTGGGGTGAACGGTGACAAGACGGTAGGCAAGCGGTTCGCCGTTCAGGTTGAGCTCCCCTTCGCAGGGCAGATAGCGCGAAAGGGTCATCACCGCCGGCCGTTTTTGATGAAACTGCTCAATTTCCAGCGGTTCAATTTGGATATCGAAAAAGCCGCGGCCGGTACTGCGGTCGGCACCGTAGCCGGTATCCGCCAGCAGACGCAGGGCGGGGGCAATCAGACTTTTCACATCACCCGAATCGGCGCGCAAAACCGCCCAGAGAGCGGCGCCCGGCGCGAAAAAGACCTCTTCTTTGTAGAAAAGCGCGCCTTCCACGGTTGCGCTGCCAACCCGGTCCACCGAATTGTGCTGCACCGCGGCCGTTTCCAGCAGACGCATCCGCCGAGGGGAAAGCGATTTGGATAAAATTTTGGCGTCTGCGCGGCTGCACAACAGGTTATCCACCTTCACCCACTCGGCGTCGGGCTGCTCCAGCCTCAACAGCTGATCGGGCGTCAGTCGGCCCTGCTGCAAAGCCGAAAGGGCTGCTTCGCTGACATACCCAATGCTCTTGATTTGCTTGCTCATTCTGGCCAGTTCAGCCCGCAGGTTCTTGGTAATTGGGTTTGCGCCGCCGCTGCGGCGAGTCAGATAGGCTTCCACATCCGCCGGCCGGGGATGAAAAGAAAGCGGCCGAGGATAAAAACGGATGGGTGCGCCGTTCCCCAACCAGGCAGGCAGCGCCTGACTGAAGGCAAAGCGCGGCTGTTCCTGCTGCCCGGCCAGCCAGCCGCTTAAACCTGCTTCGTCCATCAAGCCCAGCAGGCGCATACCCCAACAAACCGCGCCGGCCAGCAGGTCAGAAGAGAGCGGCCAGGTTGCCAGTGGAGCGCGAGGACGAAAGTACACGGCAAAGGTTTCCATCGCTCATCCTATGGTAGGAAATGGAATCTGATCATAGCGTTGAAGAACCTCGTCCAGGCTGCTGCCGGGCAGCTCAACCGCAATGCCCGGCGTTCCATTGCGGTAATCGGCTGCAGCGCGCCAGCGCACGTTCCAGTCCATAAACTTAATCTGACCGCTGCCGCGCGAGCCGCCGCCGCCCAGCGAACTCTGCTCAACCAGATTCAGGAAGGTGAACAAATCCCGCAGCAGCTGCACGTCTTGCGGCTGGTAAATATCCACAATTAGAGTTAAATCAAATTCAGCGCCGGCCGGCACGCGTTCAATCGGCCGCGGGTTTGCCTCCGAAGTGACGCGGTCCAGGGCGTTTTCGGTCTTGATTTCGGTATACACTCCCTCGCCGAGCACCCTTTGCAGATACTGCTCCGATTCGGGGGTGAGGCAGGCATCGCGCACGGTCAGACGGGAAGGCCCGCAGGTGAGCCGAATGTCGGGGTCATCACTGGCAGCCCCGAACAAACGCCCAACTGTATAGGCCGCCTGCCAGCGTTGATACTCTTTTGAACCCTCGCTCTGGGGCTTGGATTTTGCCAATTCAGCACAGTCGTAAGCCTGATAGGATTTGTGTTTAGGATGTTTTTCAATCAACCCAAAATACCACTCCGCCATGGAGCGCAGTTTGCCCTTCAGCGATGAGCCGGGAATGTAGGGTTTATCGGTCAGCGGGTCCTTGATGACCGGGTTATCCACTGCGCCGATTTCCAGGCCGGCTGCCGAACCGCCGATGTGCAGCCCGGTCACTGCAAAAACTTTTGCATTCAAAATAAATTTGCCAAGAAGATTTTGCGTTTCCATCGTCTACTCTCCTCTACTTTTTCCGCCTGCTTCAGTATAGTATTTGTGATACCCCATGATCGCCTCTAGAAAATTGGAGGCTTCAATAAAGTCTTCTCTAGTCCGGCATCGCTCCTTTCCAAAACAAATGGTCAAAATCTCGTAAAACCAGTGGGGAATATTTTTCCTGCCCGCAGCGTAAGCAAAACGCGGCATCAAGAGCGCCAATTCTGCAAGATTGAATTCTTCCTGTTTCCTTTCAACTTTCATCTTTGTATCTTTGAGATTATGGAAAACCCGCCGTAATTGAGTTGCACCTATTTTTTCCTCTTTACCATATATCTTTCCTCTAGCCACCACTTCGGCCCAGCCGCCTTGAGCGGCATATTTTTCCGCATCCAGGTCGCGCATCTGTTTGAGCTGCTTGAGTTCCTTGATCACATCTTGAATTTCCATTTTTTACTTCCTCCTTTCTCGAATGAGCAGACTGGTTATCGAAACGGGCACCAGCACTTTGCCGCTGGCAATCACCCGTAATAAACGATTCTGATAACGGCTGAGGGCTTCTTTGGTCAGGCGCCTGACCAGAGTGTAGTACAAGCGCGGCGTCCAAATCGGTTTCAGTTCTCCTTTGGCGGTTAGATGAGAACGGTACAATCGCCCAAGGTCGTAAATCATGCCGCGGTTCATTTCTTTACCGTTAATCGCTTTCCGCCACTCCTCCACCTGTTCCAGCAGCCAATCCAAACCCTCATCACCTTTCCAAACCACGCTCTGGTTGAAGAGGTGCAGGCGATTGCGCCCATCATTTTTGGCGCGTTGTTCCGCCTGTTTGGCCAATTCGGCAAACTTTTGCACCGGATAACGCGGTTTAACCTGCGCATAACCGGCTGAAATACTCATCTGGGGATTTTCGGCACAGTATGCATGAAATTCCTCGTTAATCTGTTTGGCAAGAAGCAAAACCTCGTACCATGGGCCGACGATGAACAGGTCATCACCGCCGGCGTACAGGATATAGAAAAGTCCGCTGGCCGCTCTTTGCGAATTTTGAGGGGAAACAAAGCTGCAAATGGTGTTCAAGTAACCCGAAAAGAACAGGTCTAACATGCGGCTCAGTGCGGCGGTACGCAGGATGGACGGACTTTGGCCATCCCGGCGCAGCCCCTCGCTCATCACCAGACCGAGCTGGTCGACATCCGCCACCAACACACCAAGGCGGTCATCCCCCTGTCCCAGTTCGGCAATCGCTTCAAAAGTCAATACATCGCCGGCTTCAATTGAGAGATCACCGGATTTGAGCGGCTGTATCGCTCTAGGAGCCTGATTGGCCAGAAAGCGGAAGGATGAGCCGACATGGGGCTGGATGTACTGATCGGTGCGGTTGATCGCCCATAACAGTGAATCCGGGTTATCCCTGATAAACTGTTGGATAGAATCCTCATTCCGAATCAAGCACACCCACACACCGAAGGGCTGCGAAAAATCCAGCGTCTTTTCATTTTCCCACTTGGGTTTGGCATAGCAATAAGCCAGCCAGGCAGTGTAAGGAAGATGTTTTCCCAATTCGAGATGCTGGTTGCAATCTTTACAAATCTGGTTTTCATTTTGCACCGGCGTTAAGCTGCAAACCGGACAGCGGTGCCACACATTGCCAAACGGCTGAAAGAAGCCGGGCTGATTAAACAGGGAGTGCCACTTGGTCAGCTTTTGGTTTTCCAACTCCTCGTTCAAACGGGCGTTGACACGGCTTGTATCGGCTAAATCATCCGGCTCGGCTCGCTGCGCCGCAATTAATACAGACAGTTCACCGCCGAAACGGTTGAGCATCCATTCGTCCAGTTCAAGGCGCATTTTCTGCAATTCTTCAACCGCCGAAACCGGCAGTATAAGGTCAAAACGGCCGCCGCCAACAAAAACAACACAAGTGTTCGGCAGGTCAAAACGGCGCAAAATCCAATCCACCATCACCTCACTCAGCGCTTGCAGATAAAACGAACGCCCGCGCAGCCTTTTGGCAATGTTTTCGGTGGTGGCTTCCGGCCGGGAGATGCGGTAGATAAAGTCTTGAATGCCGGAGAAATCGCCGCGCACCAGCAGGACGGCTTTACCGGCAGCACTTTCTGAGTGAAGATGATCATAAGCCAGGCAGGCAGCCAGACCCGAAATGAGCCGCGCATGGTCATAAAGGGAAGCATCCGTTGTTGAGGCTTTCCCCTGCTGCGGGGGGTAAATTTCAGCCGGCAAACACCACAGGTATTTGTACAAAAGCGAGGTCAAAGTAAACAGGTAGGAACGAATCGGTTGATTGTGCCAGTTTTTGCCGAGCTGTCCTTGCCAACGGCTCAAGTCAGATTGGAAGGCTTCCCATAATCCTTTCACTTCACTTTGGGCGGGCCTATGCGAAGTCGGAAACATCGTTTGTCGATCAAGCGGATTGAGGGGGGCAATGCGGCAAAAAGCGGCCGGCCGTTCAGTGTTGAGGACCTCCTCGCTGATCGAAATACCGCCAAGAATGCTGGTCAGCGCATCATCCGAGTTCGAGCTAGCGCCCAGCGTTTTTCCATTCTCAATCCAACCAACCGCCGAATCCACCCAGCCCTTGATTTTTTCACGGGACTGCAGATTGGATAGATGAAACGACAGAAGATTGATCACCTCCCCGCCTTCACCCTCCCCGGCCCGCAGGGCAAACTTGCCGATGTCGTGCAGCAGTCCTGCCAGCGCCGCCAGAAATACCTGATCATTTTTCTCCATTCATGCCCTCCTTTTTTGGTAAAAAAAAAGCACTGCTGGCAGCCGGGTTCCCCTCGGCTGCCCCCTGCAACCGCCGCCGTCTGTCAGCAGTGCATTTTGATTGTAGGTGATTTACGCGTCGTTGTCATGCGGGTTTTCCCCTATTTTGGTCACATAATAGCCTTGCAGCAGCGCCATCAGCTGCGTTCGGTTCACACTTTCCATCTGCCAGTGCTGCGCCGCTTTGGTGTATGCCGAGCGTAAATGCTGCTCCACCGTGCGCGGCGAAAGATGCAGCAGGGCGGCAATTTCCCGGTCGCTTTTGCCGGTGGTTACCAGAATCTCCACCACCTGCCGCTCGGCAAAAGTCAAGGTACCCATCACAAAGTTGTGCATGTCCTCGCGGCGGCGTTCCAGCTGCAGTCGGCGGATGGCATCCAGCGCTGCCCAGGGGTCGTCAATGCCGCGCAGGCTCATCCAGGCCGGAGAAAGCTCACCCCAGCGCACCACCGGGATGGCGGCTAACTGCACCGCATCACCCGGCTGCGGGTGCAGCCGTTTGCTGGTCAAAAAATCGCCGGCCGAGTACAAATGCCACAGACGGTCATCCTCATCAAAAAGCATTTGGGCCGCCACCATGCCGTAGATGGACATGGTTTTGCGCCCGCCGGCAATCAGCAGATGCACCGTTTCGCCGTTTTGCTTGGCAAACGCAATCCGCTGGTAGATGCAGCGCAAAACCGCCTGTCCGGCGGCCGCACTTTCGGTATCGGCAAACGGCTTTCCCCGCTCTTCCAGCGGGAAGAAAGAGAAGACGATCCCCCGCGGCTGATAATCGCCCAGCGCGGCTTGCAGGCGCTGCACAGCGTCCTCAATCGGCGTGCCGGGGGCGGTGGTATGCACCACCTCCACCCGCCGAACGGCAACCCCCTTGCTGAATAACAAATCCAGCCCGGCAGTAACCACCTGGGGTTCACTGCCGAGGGTAGCAATCAACACCGGAAAAGATTGAAAATTCATAAACAGGAATTCAAAATTTAAGAAAACACCCCAAACTTTTTCAATTATACAGAACTTTCTTCCCGCTCCAAACAAATTTTATTATAACCTTTCCTACACCAAAAAACCACTCAAACGCTGATCTTTCTTTTACACTTTGCTAATATTTTTCATAGACTGATGAATTATTAAATAAAACGCAAGCCCAAATCAACCATATCCGTAAGAAAGGAGGGATGGCTTATGTTGGAACCTCTCTTCCCCTGGCGTGAGATGCGCCGCATGGAGCGCGAAATGGACCGCATGCAGCGCGAGATGGAGCGGATGTTCGATACCTTCTTCCCCCGCCGCCGACGCTGGATGGAGGTCGAATTCCCGCCTTTGAACATTTGGACCAACAATGATCAGGCAATCGTCACCGCAGAATTACCCGGCATCAACCCGGAAGAACTGGAACTTTCTGTCAACAATGATACCCTCATCCTGCGCGGTAAGCGGCTGGTTAACCATCTGCCGGAAGGCGCCCGCTATCAACGCCGCGAACGCTTCCAGGGTGAATTTGCCCGCTCGTTGCAGCTGCCCTTCGCCATTGATGCCGACAAAGTCGAAGCGCACTACGAAAACGGCGTTCTGACCATCACCCTGCCGCGCGCAGAAGCCGATAAACCCAAGCGCATTGCCGTGCACGCTGCCGAATCCAACGGAAAGGAGGGATGAGCCATGACTGAGGAAACCCGCGCCATTCAGGTTCAACAGGAACAACGTCCCGCCGTCCGCGAAACCCGCAGCCGACGCGTTTTCGCTCCGGCGGTGGATATCGTCGAAACCAACGACGATATTCTGGTGCTGGCGGATATGCCCGGCGTCCGGCAGGATGACCTAGAGGTCGTCCTCGAAAAGAACGTGCTCACCATCCGCGGCACGGTGCAGCTGCCCGCCATGCAGGATTACGATCTGGAATATGCCGAATATGAAGGCGGCGATTACGAGCGTGTCTTCACTCTTGCCGATGACATTGACCGCGAAAAAATCGAAGCCGAAATGAAACACGGCGTGCTGCATCTGCGCCTGCCCAAAGCCGGTCCGGCTCGCATCCGCCGTATCCCGGTCAAAACCGGATGAGCAGTAAACCCGTGATCGAAAGGAGGTGAAAGGTATGCCGATCACCGACTTGATTCCCTTCCGCCCCAAACGCTCGCTGGCCGTCCGCCGCGAGAACGATCAACCGCGCGCGCTGATGCGGGACTTTGACCGCTGGTTCGACACCTTCTTTGAACGGCCCTGGTCGCTGATGCCGTGGCGCCTGTTCGATGAAGAATGGGACACCTTCACCCCGCGCGTGGACGTCAAAGAGACCGACAAAAAAGTCATCGTCACCGCCGAACTGCCCGGTCTGGACGAAAAGGACATCGAAATCTCCGTCAGCGGGGATGCCCTGATCCTGCGCGGTGAAAAGCGTCAGGAAGAGGAAGAAAAGGGCGAAGATTACTACCGCATGGAGCGGCGCTACGGTTCGTTCCAGCGCGTCATCCCGCTGCCCTGCGAAGTGCAGGTGGATAAAGCCGAAGCCAGTTACCGCAAGGGCGTGCTGACCGTTGAATTACCCAAGACGCCCGAAGCGCAAAGCGCGCGCAAGATCATCCCGATCAAGACCAGTTGATCCGCAAAACGCACCCCAGCGGGGGCTGTCCCACAGCGGGCAGCCCCCTATTTTTCATCCCGGTGCAATTCTTAAAAAATGGCCGAATGCCCTTTTTTCTCGCCCTGCCCTATTGGAATC
>Ga0308419_1001393_pt1 | contig 16098 bp, 10 predicted proteins | sample HotsprSampleMS50_FD_203674 | JGI IMG/M metagenome (GOLD analysis project Ga0308419, IMG submission 203674) | Hot spring phototrophic mat microbial communities from Mushroom Spring, Yellowstone National Park, Wyoming, United States - 20090730_MS50 ... | reverse complement strand
ATTCGAAACGATAAACCTAAATTAAAGATTCTTTTGTTAGTTAACCCAACGATGGATTTAGAAGATGCACAAGAAGAAGGACATATTTTATTCGAAACATTAAACACAGAAATTAGTAATGATTTATTGGAAATTCAGATGTATGTGGGAGATCGCATTACAAAATTTAAGTTTTTATCAGAAATACAAAATTATGATATTGTACATTTCGCGGGTCATGTGGTATATAACGAAAATTATCCTAATGGAGGAATTTTATTAGCAAATAACGAAGTTTTATCGAGCAAAGAAATAGAACGATTACCCAATACTCCCTATTTGGTTTTTTTGAATGCTTGTAGAAGTGCCATCAAAGAATCCAATATTGGCTTAGCAAATGCATTTTTAAAAGCAGGGGTTCCTAATTATATCGGAACAAACTGGAATATTCCCGATTCTCAAAAAACCATCGATTTTGCTATAAACTTTTATCGTCATCTTTTCGACGAAAAATCCATTGGCGATGCTTTATTCGAAGCGCGAAAATATGCAAGAGAAAATCACGAACTCCATGAATTGATTTGGGCATCATATAGTTTGCACGGAAACCCTATTACAAAAATCTTTCGATATCCAGAAAGACGTTCTTACGATGCTATTAGAACAGATTGGAATCTAAAAAAGGTATTCAACGAATTTCCTACTTTTATAGCTGTTCCATATAAAAATTTTACTCTACAAAAAGATCGAATAGATTTATTAACCGAAGTTTATACAAGGTTTATTTTACTCGTCAATGCAATTGTAATAGAAACTTACAATAAACTCAACCTAAAACTTAATGATCTTTTTGATCAAGAAGTATTTCCTAAAAATCCTATTGAAGTAAATTCTCGCGAAGAAATCCCCTTAAAGGAACTAATTCAATTTGGTTATCTGTGTGCCAAAAGGTTAAACTTATTAAACATACAGATTCCAGTTTTACAATTGGTAAAATCTTATCTATTACATAAAGAAGATATACAAAAAATGTTGGAACTGATTTTAACATTAGGAATCAATCAAAATCATCTTTCTAATTTACAATCGTTATCTGTCGATGACAGAGATACATTTATTGTAAGCTTTCAGTATCTATTAGAAAATTTGTTTGTAGATTTTTCTATTATTACAAAAATCAATTTTTTTTATAATAATGGTTTAAGTTTTCCTTCGATATTGTTTAAAGGAGAAGTCGAGAAGCCTTTTCATGTATTGCCCATCTTTAAAGAAGATTTGCCATTAAAAAAATTTTTAGAAGAACACATTGGAGAGGTTTGTTTAATCTACCAAGATTTTTATGTATCTCTAAAAGATTACATAGAATATGAACCAATATCAAAAAAGTTTAAATTTAAAGCAAAAATATGAATCATTGCCAGAATTACTATTCTTGTATAAGTTGTTGTGGTTTGTTCAATTACAAACTCACAACAGAAGAATTATATCAATTACTTCAAGATAGAACAAATCAAATAAGTCAAATACTAAAAAATAAACAAGATTTCCCTCGAATTGAATTATTGATGTATCGATACAATCAAGAACAAAAAGAAAGTGTTATCGAAAAATATAATGACCAAATCTATGTATGCCCTTTTTTAGGTTTTATTCATCAAGAAGAAAAAAGAATGGGTTGTTTAATCCATCCAACAATTACAGGCGAAGAAAAGTCTCAGGATGTCTCTTTTTATGGTAGTTCAATTTGTCTTAGTTATGATTGTAGAGTTAAAGAAGATGATGAAAGTTTTATCTATAAAAAAATTGTTCAAAAAATCATACGATTATTGTGGGAACAACACAAAGAAAAGATTCTTTGGATATTTTTTAAAAATGAGTCAGTAAAAAATGATGGATTTGTGTTAAATCTTTTGTATAGTCGATTTATCGGGGATTACATTTTTTATACATTCGTAAAGTCCTATTATGATTTGGAAAAAATCCATCAAAATCAGGAATTGATGCTTCTATTTTTAGAGCTTTGTTTGCTTCGGTTGGAGAAAAATTATTCTGTTACATCTTTCGAAATCAATTATGATCGATTTATAGAGAAATATTATTTCGAAAGCTTTAGAAAAATATTTTTTAATGAAAGCGATGATATTAATTTGGTTCAAAAATTTGAACCATTATTAAAAATATGTTAGTAAAAATACATCCAAAAAATCCAGAAAAAAGAATTGTAAAACAAATTCTAGAAGGTTTAAAGAAAGGAAAGATTTATATTTTACCTACCGATACGGTTTACGCTTTTGTTTGTTCTTTGGATCATCCTAAGGCGATTTCTCAGTTGTATAAAATCAAAAATATGGACGAGAAGCAGTATTTGAGTTTGCTTTGTAAAGATATTTCTATGGCAGGTATTTACGCTAAGAGTATACCAGATTTTGTTTTTAAATTTATGAAGAATTATACCCCAGGACCCTATACATTTATTTTACCTGCAAGTAAAGAGATGGATAGAAGAGGTATGGGAAGAAGAAAAGAAGTTGGTATTCGTTTTGTTGATCATCCACTACATAAAATGATGTTTGAATTGGGCGAATTAGATCAACCTCTTGTGGCAACCTCTGTTCGAGATGTGGATGAATTTATCACTTATCCAGAATCGTTGGATAAACTCTATGGTCATCAAGTAGAAGCGATTATAGATGATGGTCCTAAGAAGAATCTTTACAGCACAATATTGGATTGTACAGGCGACGAAATAAAAATTGTTCGCGAGGGTAAAGGACCTGTCTACGAATTAGGTTATGTTCCTCCCGATTTTGAACAGGAGTAGTTTATGATTATGATAGAATATAGAGTTCCATACGGAGATACTGATAAAATGGGGGTTGTCTATTACGCGAATTATTTTAGGTATTTCGAAATGCTAAGAAATGAATTAATTCGAGCATCTGGTAAGTCTTACAAGGAAATCGAAAGCGAAGATAAGTTGATGTTTCCTGTACTAGAAGCATATTGCAATTATGTTTATCCTGCAAAATATGATGATATAATTCAGATTTATGGTAAATTAGAACTTATCGAGGCTAATCGTTTTAAAGTTGCTTATAAAATCATCCATAAAGAAAGTGAGCAGTTAATTGTAGAAGGTTTTACATGGCATATTTGTATTTCTCTCGAAAATAAACCAAGGAAATTGCCAAACTACATAAAATCTTTGTTAAATAGTTGATTTTTTTTCACTTGATTTACATAATTATGTGCTAATCGCGTTGGTTCAGGAATTCTATATTTACAGAAGGGAAGGATAAAATCGGGAATTTGATCCAATGGAAACTTCCAACCAGGCGATAAATATATAGGTTTGGTGTTTGTTTTAGAACGAAATACCCAACCCACTTGTAGATTCTGGTACAACAAAGCACTTTTACTTCCTTTGTTAAGAGGTGGCTCTTGATAGTTTCCAACTAATTTTGTTTTTCCAATACCAATAGATGGAATATCTAACAATATGCCACCATGTGTTGCTATTCCCATAAATCGTGGATGAGCAATGCCTTGTCCATCGAAGCAAAGAATGTTCGGTTTATTCTGAATTTTATCGAATAACTGAATAATAGCATCCAATTCGCGAAAAGAAAGAAAACCAGGTATATAAGGAAATTTTGCTTTTGTTATAATAAATTTTTTTTCGGTTACATTTAGAAAAGAATCTAAAATCACTATACCAGCTATGATGTTATTTTTTACGAATGCTATATCAATTCCACCAATTGGTGGATTATTCAAATTACATTCTTCCCATTTTTTATAATTATTTTTTATAATATTTGCATATCGATTCTGAATTTTAATTGCTATTTTTAGACTTTTATTTTTGTTATATTCGTCGATAGCTTTATAGAACAATTGTATGCCTATTTGCCTCATAGATAGGTTCTGGTAATATTTCTAATGATTTTGTTAGTATATCATAAACAAGTTCTTTTGGAAGTTTTTCTATGGGATATTTTTTTAAATTTGTTAATTCTTTTGTTAAGTATTGCTTCCATTTGTTGGAATTCTTTATACCGCGAAACAAACCAAAAATATGTTTAACAACTGAATGCGGATAAATTCCTTGATCTATCTGATCCAATACATATGAGACAAACTTTAAAAAAATTTCTTTTCTTGATAACGAATTTTTCTGGTTTAAAAAAACCTCATCAATATCTATCAAAAAGTATGGATCTTCGTAAGCAGCTCTTCCAATCATTACAGCATCGACATATTTTAGATGATTTAGAATGTCTTGAATGTTATCAATACCTCCGTTGATTTCTATCATTAATTCTGGAAATTCTTCTTTAATTTGATATACCCATTCATAGATTAGGGGGGGAACTACGCGATTTTTTTTGGGACTATATTTACCTAAGTAAGCATGACGTGCATGGATAATAAAATGTTCACAACCACCTTCATTATAACAGATTTTTATAAATTCTTTTAAATCTTCGTAATGTGTTTTATCTAAATGATTAGATTTTATTCCTAATCGATGTTTAATAGAAACAGGAAGTTTACTAACCTTTTTAATTTCTTTGACGATATTTGCGATGAATCTTGGTTTAGCCATTAGGATTGCACCAAATTGATTTTCGAAAACCTTTTCGCTAGGACATCCACAATTGATGTTTATACCATCGTAATTCCATTCTTCTACGATTTTTACACATTCTTTGATTATAGGAATATGAGAACCACCAATCTGAAATATCAGAGGATGTTCGCAAGAATCATAATCGAGTAAATGTTTTAGATCCTTTTGAGAATTTCTTTTATGGTAGATTGCATGTTCCGAAATCATTTCTGTGTATAAGTTTACATATTTTGTTATAAGCCTTATAAAATACCGAAAGTGTCGGTTAGTCCAATCCATCATCGGAGCAATACTAACTTTTCCGTAGGGTAGAATCATTAATTACAAATAAATTCTTTGTTTTGTAGCATTCAACTTGTTTTAATTTTCAAACTTTTTTTAATGAGAATTAGTCTCAATATTTTTAAAAAAAATTTTCTTCTTTATTTATAATTATAATTTTGGTTGTTAATTTAAAAATGTTCATTTTTCTTAATAAAAATATTCTTATGATTTCGCAAGAAATAAAAGAAATGTGGAATGAATTAAAACATGTATATTTATTAAACACTACTCAGATTCGGATCATGTTTTTTGTTCTATTGGGTGGTTTCTTGATTCTTTTATTAAAGCTTTGGGCTTATTATATTACCGACTCGATGGCTTTAAAATCCGATGCATTGGAAAGCCTTATCAATATATTAACTGGTAGTTTTGCTTTATTTTCTTTGTTTTTTGGAAATCGACCTGCGGATAAAAATCATCCTTATGGACATGGTAAGATTGAATATTTCTCTGCTTTTTTCGAAGGTGGTTTAATTCTATTAGCTAGTATATTGATTGTCTATGAAGGATTCGAAAAGTTGTATTTAGGAATCCATTTAAAAGAAATTACCGAAGGGTTATTCATAAATTTTATTGCTGGTTCAATCAATGGAATAATGGGATATATTTTGATCCTAAAAGGTAAAAAATACAATTCTCAAGCACTTCAGGCAGATGGTCATCATATAATGACAGATTTTTACACTACCATCAGTATTTTTTTAGGATTATTAATCGTTTATTTTACGGATATTGTTTGGCTCGATCCTGTTATAGCTATATTGATGGGTTTTTATCTTATGTATACTGGAATTACGATAATGATCAAATCTACGAATAGTTTGTTGGATACAGAAAATTACGAAATCATTCATAAAATCATCGATGCAATCAATGATATAGATGAACCAACAATCATAACAGCACATGCCACAAGGGTAATGGTTTCGGGAAATTTTTGTCATATCGATATTCATTTTGTTGTACCAGAATATTTGACCGTTATAGAAGCTAATACGATGATTCATGATTTCGAAGTAAAAGTCTTAAAAAAGGCGAATTTAAAAGGAGAGTTTCATGCTCATGCTGATCCTTGCAAACAAAATTACTGTAGAATTTGTAGGATAAGAAATTGCCCTATAAGAGTAGATGAATATCAAGAAAGCCAGCCTTTAACTTATTCTCAAGCAACTAGCTGGCCAAAAGAAGATAAAGATAGAATTATTTTATAAATTATTTGTAATAATTTGTTTTAATATTTTATTTTTTTCCACAGCAAGAGAATAGCTTTTAATCATAGCCTCTCGTAATTCGGAGACATCATCTATCATAAAATCAAGAACTTGTGTCTTATAAGCATCGTTTTCTGCTCTGGATTTTTCGTTAAATTCTTTAATATAGTTGCTTCTAAGAAGTTCTGCTTCTTCGTCTTTTCCTTCTTTTTTTAGTTCAAAATATTTTTTGCCATAGAATAGATCAAAGGCAGAATCTGCTCCCATAACAGCCATAATAGAGCGTCTTAAAGAAAAAGCTATGATGCATGGCCGTAAGAATTTACTAAAAGCATGGATTTGTCTTCCACCATAGTTTTGGTTAAGTGTTACAGAAATAATCGGAATCGTGGATAAAACATTTACATCAAGAGAACGTCCACCAATTTGTTGAATTCTTAATCGTTCTTGTTTTGTTCCTGGAAGAAAACCGGGCGCATTAGAAAGCATAATTAAAGGGATTTGATTTCGTTCGACTAATTCTGTAAATATGCGAAATTTTTCTGTACCTGGTGCATCGGGTGCTCCTCCCATAATTATGGGTTGATCAGCTAAAATCGCCACAGTTTTTCCGTTAAGTTTTGCAAGTCCTGTAATCAAACTAGGACCTTTTTGGGGATCGTTCATTTCTTTCCACCATTCTACGAAACTATCTTTATCGAATACTCTTTGGATGATATTTTCGACGATATCGAATGGTTGGGTAGGATTTTCTGGTAGTTCTGGTTTTTTATCGGGAACGATGATTTTTGAAGATTCTTCTTTTTCGGATAGTAATTGGATTATTTTAAGAGAAAGATCAAAAGCTTCTGGAATGGAATTTACCACATGTGTAGAAGAATTTTTGATGAATTCATTATCCTTTTCCGGATAGTTTTGATCTTTGATAAAAATAACTGCATCTGCTCCGGAATGCAACATCACCTTTTGTAGTCCTTTAACAGTTGTTGCAATATGTATCCTTGTTTTGGATTTTATTGTCATCAGTTTTAGAAATTCTTGTCTTGCTCTTAGAGTTAAAGCATCTGTTTTGTAAGTTTCTCTAAACCATTCATCTCCTAATACAACAATTTGATCTGTATTGAGTTTTCTCGAAGTGATTAATAGTTCGGTTGCGCGAATTAATGCTTGATAAGAACGGAGTCCATAACGATTTCTTGGCCCCATGATTAAAATAGGTCTTCCAGCTAATTTTGCAAATCCTCCAATTAAAGCACCAGAACCATAATATTCTTCTTTAAAGGGTACATAACTATTGCCATCGGTATTTGTTTTAATTATATCTGGATTTAGAACTTCGTCTATATTTAATTTGTTTTGTGTATGTCCTATTTTTCTTTTAATTTCTTCTAATTTTTCTCGTTTAGCAAATAGATTATGCAATGTTCTGATGATAGTTAATAAGTGAAGATTACTTCTTGCAACTAGATCGACTGTACCAGTAATTCTACTCATAATTCTAGCACCACCAATTTCGTAATTCGTTAAATCTTCGCCTGTCACTGATTTTATCACAGCAGAACCTGTAAGAACTCGGTAAGATTGTTCATCATCCACCATGATTTGTATTGCAGCCTGAGAAGAACCATAGACATCAAGACCAGTAGAAGAACCAACTCCTACTGCAACAATATAATAATTTTGGTATGTAGAATTATTAAAATTATAATTAAATAATTGATTTAATTTATCAATAATTGATATCATTTTTTTGTCATCATGTATTTGTATCATTTCGTAGATTTTCTTGGGACTATAACCTGCACCAAGAAGTGCATTCATAAAGAAACCTTCGGCAGCTCTGTTTAAAGAAACCATTCCTTGTCTAATATTAGCACCTGCACCATCATTGAATACATATAACGGACAATTGTTTATAACAGCTAACCAACATGCAGCTACGTATTTTAATCCTTCTAAATCACCCGTAGCACCACCACTAATACGCGAATCTTTTAAGTATAAAACAGCGGGATTTTGGTTTATATTTCCAAAATAGATTTTGCTTCCAACAGTATTTTTTTTGAGTGTTTCTGGATCATAATCTACTTCTGGAATTAGAATTTCTTTGTAAGAATTTACATCTAAACATTCTCTTACCCAAAGATCTACTGTCCATTTACCTAAACGATAAACATGCGATGTTTTTGTATCTTCGGTGGAAGGATCGAAATAAGGAGATGTTGGATTATCATCTGTTAAAATATTTAATAGTACCTTTTTTTCTTTTTGGGTAACATAGAATTGTTTATAGATTAAATCTTCGCTAAATGGTGTTTTACATTTTACAGATATAATGTTATTTGCAATAGAAGGATCGTTAAAAAATGGAATTAAACGAAACATAATATTCATCAATACAGAGTAGTTAAAGATTTGATTGGAACTTGAAGGTATATCGATGATCAATTCTTTATCGACAACTAAAATATCGATGTAGTTTCCAATATTTCTTTTGATGGATTGATAAGAATTTAGAACTCTTACAGTATCAATATTAGTTTTTTCTACATTTTCGCTGCCTATTAGAATGCCATTTTTATCGTAAGTAGGAATTACGCGATCAACTAAACCAAAAACAAAATAAATTTCATTTGTTTCGTCTTTTAGTAAGTAAATTAAAATATTTTCTTTTGGAGAATATAACCTTTTAATATGGTATTTTTTTTGTAGTATTTTTAATTTTCTCTCTAGTTCTTCTTTTAGTTCTAATTTTAAAGTTTCTGGTATCAATAGATCGCTGGGATTTTTTAGAGCGTTTTCGATTTGTTTTTTTACTTCTTCGCGACTAATATGAGAATAAGAAAGGGGATCCGAGGTCATTTTTCTAAGATCTGCCAAATATCTTCTGGATACCCAATACATCAGTTCTATGTTCCAACGACTTATACCTAATTTGTTTAAAGTTTCGTTTATCTTGGTGGCAATGGTTTGATCTTGTTCTGCTTCTTCTTGGTTTACAAATTTTCTTAAAATGGTTTTTAACACACTCGAAGGTCTTTTGAAGGAGCTGATTAATTCTAACACAAAAAGGATTGGTTCATTTATTTCTCTTGTCGCATGGAAAGATCGAAGAATAAAATAAAATACTTTTTGAGATTGTAATCGTGTGTTTTCGGAGGTAGAACGCCATTCAGATAAATGATAACGTTTATAAACATTATTTAAAGTATAAAGATAATTCGAAGAAGGTTGATAAGAAAAGTTATCCCAGTTGTTGAACAATCGATAGGTTTCTCTAAAATACGAAGAATTGGTCACTAAAAGAGGAGAAAATAGTCTCTTCATATCGGTATAGCTTTGGATAAAATTTATAAAAAGTTTTTCGTTAAAGATTTTACTTAAATCATAATGCTGTGGGATTTCTTTAAGATTTTTTAAAATTATTTGGTGCAAATCTTTGTATTCGATGTTATATCCTAGATAAATTTTTTCTAACAAGTTGATTAAGGTAGGGAAGCTTTCATCAATGTTATTTACAAGATTATTTTCGAAATTCGAAGAAAAAAGATCGTTTTCTATTGTATTCTGTGGAGCAATTAAGCTATATTCTGGTAAAGGAGAGTATGTTTCTTGGGATTGACCAGTTTCTTCGCTTAATGATTTTACATAAAAAAGAACATCTCCTTCGCTTATGGGTTTTCCTATAATTTTACCGTCGGCTGTTGTTGTTAGAATAAGATTTTTTGCTTCTCCATTTTCGATTAAGAATTCTAACGTTCCATCAAAAGGAGCTTTTACTGTAGATTCCATCTTCATCGCAGAAAGAATTATAATCGGCTGATCCTTTTTTACGGTTGCTCCTATTTTGATATTATCCGCAAATTTTACAAATGTTCCTTGAATAGGAGATCGAACTAATCCAGGGGGATCTTTTTGCGAAACTTGTCCTTTGGATATTACCTTTATTTTATAATAATGAACTTTACCAGAATCATCGGGAAATCGTAAAATAGTAATCGATGGACGTTTATCAATTCGAACAGAATAGGTTTTGTTCATGTATCTTAGGGTAAAATCGTATCCCTGGGATAATGACGGCAAATATTTTATTTTACCATAATAATGATTGTTTATATATACGTAATAATCTTCCAGATCGAATTGAATGAACTTAAGATTATATTTATAGCCATAGACTTCTATATCAAAACTATCAGGTAAATTTAGTAAATCCATTCGATGTAAAACTTCTTCTAGATCTTTATATTTAAAGAGTTCTTCTACTTTTTCTTGCAATATCTGTATGAGTGATGTTAAGCCTCCAAAGATGATGGATTTAAGAATCAATTCTGGCGTAATTTCTGGTTGGCATAATTCTTTGTGATCTTCTAATAATCTGTTACTATAATCACCTTTTTTAAATTCTGAAGAACGAATAATCCTTAATAGTTGGTATAAGTTTGAAGTTACACCGCGAATATATAATTCATTGAGTGCTCGTTCCATTCTCAGGATTGCTTCTTTTCTATTCGCTCCCCATGTTATTACTTTCCCAATCATGGGATCGTAATCGGGCAAAATTCTATCACCTCTACGAAATCCAAAGTCACATCTTACGCCGTTAAAGGTTGGTAAGTCTAAATCCTCTATTTTACCAGGTGTGGGAATATAATTATTTTCGGGGTCTTCTGCATATACTCTACATTCTATGGTATGTTCTTGATTAACAAAACGTTTTTCTAATACTTTTGTGTAAGGAATTTCGTATTCTCTTCCATCGAAAAATAAAATTTGCCATTTTGCCAGATCAATCCCTAATGTTTGATCTGTTACAGGATGTTCGACTTGTAATCGCGTATTCATTTCTAAAAAACCATAAGTATCGGTGTCTGGATCATAGAGAAATTCTACTGTTCCAGCACCACCTCCTTCGCTATATCCAGAAATGCGAGCCATGTTTTCTGCAGCGGATAAAAAAGATAGCTTCGTATAATTACTTAAAAATACATCGCCTGTTTCTTCTATAATTTTTTGGTTTCTTCTTTGTACGGCACATTTTCTTATTCCAATTGCCAATCCATTAAAAATTTGTACTTCTATATGCACAGGGTTAACAATAAATTTTTCTAGGTAAAAGCTATCGTTGTTATATAATGTCTTCCCAATTCGCTTACAAGATTCAATTGCATCTGGTAATTCTTCTTTTCGAAAGACTGCTTGCATTCCTTTCCCACCACCTCCAGCATTTAACTTGATAATCACTGGATAACCGATTCTTTCTGCTTCCTTGTATGCATGTTCTAAACTTTCTATGGAATCACTTCCTTCGAATAATGGAATTCCGTATTGTTTTGCTAATCTTCGCGCATCGAGTTTATTACCAACTTTTCTCATAATAGAAGAATCAGGACCCATGAAAATGATTTCTTTGTTAAAATATTCAGAGGCAATTTTTATTGCATCGACAAAATCGGGATCTTCGGAAAGAAAACCATAACCAGGATAAATTGCATTTGCATTACTAAGTAAAGCTGCTGCAATAATTACTGGAATGTTGGTATAATTTAACGCATTACCAATAAATAAAACTTCGTCAGCAGTTTCGTACCAGGTTTGACCTCTATCTGGATCGGTTACAACTGCAACAGAAGGAATCGATTCTTCTTTAAGCGATAAAAAAAATCGTTTTGCAATTTCGCCACGATTAGCGATTAATACTTTTTTTAGTCTACCATTACGAATTGTTTTAGTTGAATCGGATTCTATTAAACCTGGGTTTAATTGTTTAAGATAGTTTATCTGTTCTTCGATGGATTGGATTAGTTTTTTATGTTGAGTCGTGTTTAATTGAACCATATTCATAAGCTCCTAAAAAATAATACTATATAAATATTACTAAAATCTTGAATTAATTTTATAATAATATTACAAAATATACAAATTAAATAATTTTTATTATATTTTTAATGTCAAACCAAATTTCTTGACAGATCAATTTTATTAAAATTCATGAACTATTTAAATATGATTCCTTATTTTTTATGTAAAGCAAAAAAAGAGAACAAACGTTTTTTTATTCAGTTTGGTGGACAAGGGAATTCTTTTTTTAAAGAAATGCAAATCCTTTACGAAAGAAACGATCTAAATGAATTTTTTGATGTTGCTTTTGCTGCAATTGAATATTGTTTAAATAGAGATGATATTAAATCCCATTCAGATATTTTTTATCCCGAAGGTTTTCCTTTAAAAGATTGGTTAGAGAAGCGTAAGCATCCCAAAGAGAATCATCTTTCTATTTGTACAATTACATTTCCTGCCAATCAAATTACACAATTGGGTAATCTTTACGCGTTCATAAAAAATGGATATGATCCAGAAGAATTTTTTCCTTATATTCATTCAACCACTGGGCATAGTGGTGGTCTACAAGCTGCTGTGATTTTTGCATTAGGAAAAAAAGGAAAAGATTTATTAGAAATCATTTATAAATTTATTATATGGTATACAATTGCTGGTTATCATGTTCAAAAGGCTTACGGATTTAGAGAGGTTCCAAAAGATTTATTAGAATGGAGTTTAAAAGTTGATCGCGAAAAACCATATCCTATGGCTGTTGTATCGAATATTTCTTTTTCGCTTTTAGAAGATCTTATAGAAGAATTTCATGAAAAATTTCCAGATACAAGAACGTTCCCTATTAAGATTTCTCTTATAAACGGAAAAAATATTTTTGTTATTACTGGTCATCCAGATAATCTTGCATTATTTCGAAAATTTTATTATAAATATTTTATAAATAATAATTATAAATGGAATTATATTCCTGTATCTGCTCCATTTCATCGATGGGATACAATGAAAGAAAAAATATACGATTTTTACAACGACGAAGCTTGTAAAAATATCACCATTACTGGTAAAGATTTAAAGATACCAGTGATCTCTTTTACAGATGATGCTGTAAACCTTCAGAAAATTCAAAATATAGCAGAATATTTAGCAGATGCAATGATGAATCAGGTTTTATATTGGGATAAAGCGATTTCTCCTCTTTTTGATGTAGAGACAAAAATCGATTACGTGATTGATTTTGGACCGGGAAAGATTACAACAATTCTTACGAAATTGGCTTTGGAAAATTACCCAACAAAACATATAAAAATTCATTCTTGTGTAGGAAGGGCTGGATTAAATCATGTATTAAAAAAAGTAAACCCAGAGCATTGTGATGAATCATAAGAATTTTATTTATTCTATTGATAGGTTTGTATCTAATTATAAAAAGCTCGTTTCCTCAAAAGCAAGAGTAGGCTTAATAGCGAATCAATGTTCCTTTTCTTTTTATCATAAAAAATATCTTTTTGAACTTATTAAAATCGATAAAATATTTTTGTTAGAACATGGTTTTTTTTCTGAATTACAAGATCAAATTCCAATAAGCAACATAGAATTTTATCGTTATTTTTCGGATATACAATGGATATCTCTCTATGGAAACAATTTCGAAAGTTTAAAACCGTCTTTGTCAGATTTAGAAGATTTGGATATTTTAATTATTGACATTCAAGATATTGGAAGTCGATATTACACCTTTTTGACTTCTGTATATTATGTACTACAAACAATGATGATTTATCGTTTAACGTTAAAAATCATTCTTTTGGATCGACCAAATCCTATCATTCTAAAAAAAAGAAGATGCGAGGGCTCGCCATTACAAGAAAAATACGAATCCTTTGTTGGTATTTCGGGAATTTTACATCAACATGGTTTAACACCAGCAGAACTCATTTATTATTATTGGCTAAAAATAAATCAAAATAATAAATCATCTCTATATTTAATTCCTTTTAGGACAGATGTTCCAATTCAAAAGATTTATCCCAAAAAAGAAATTCTACAAGAAATTAGTTTTTCTAGTCAACTTCAACAGGATTTTTTCGATATTTATCCATCTCCGAATATGCCAACGATTAAAACAGCAATGGTTTATACTGGACAATGTCTAATCGAAGGTACAAATTTAAGTGAAGGAAGAGGAACGACGAAACCTTTTGAAATTTTCGGAGCACCATTTATAGATTACAAATTGCAAAAATTCATTTCGGAATTAACTTATTGGAATCGATTGGGCATTGTATTAAGAAATCTAAGGTTTGTTCCAGTTCATAGTAAACACAAATATATGGAATGTAATGGTTGGCAGATTCATATTCTCGATACAAAAAAATATCATTCTCTAATGGTTTCTTTAATTCTTCTAAAAGAGCTTAAAAAAACATGTGTTGATTTTGATTGGTATAGAGGAATTTACGAATTTAAAAGTGAGTATTTAGCAATTGAATATTTAGTAGGGGATGAAGTTCTTATTTCTTTTTTAAACGAGGATCGATATTCTTACGAGGAAATTTACCAATATCTTAAAAATCATGAAAAGAAATGGCTCCAAGAGATAAAAAAATTTTATTTTTATAAATAGATTTTTGTTGATTTTTCATCACTATTTAAATTTATAACCATAAATTTACGATATATAAACAAACATATATATATTTAAGGAAAGGAAAATGACTAGGATTTATAAATTTATTTTTTTTATTTTTTTACTTTTAGCAGTATCATTATTTTCGAATACAAATAGACTTCGCGTATCAATTGATAATAAATATATACAAACCTATAAAAATAAACAAGGGCGGTGGGTTTTAAACCAAGGCTATTCTTATCCCAAAAAACTGATGGAGTTAGCGTTAGAATATCAAACCACTGCGGAAGAAATTAAAAAAATTAATAATAATTTGAATAAACGTTATATATTTGTTCCTTTTGGAGAACAATATTTACAAAATTTATTAAGACAAGGTTATGGAAGACGGATCTTCGATATTGATCCAAGAAAACTACTTTGGCCCGTAGAAAAGCCAGACTTTACTTCTCGTTTTGGTAGACGTTTTGGTCAAGATCATACAGGATTAGACATGGCTGTTGCAATTGGAACACCTGTTGTTGCAGCGCATGATGGCATTGTTAAAAAGACGGGATGGATGGGAGGATATGGTTTAACTATTGTAATTCAACATTACGATGGAAGAGAAACATTGTATGCTCATCTATCGGAAATTTTACTCGAAGAAAATGAAGAAGTTTCGATGGGGCAAATCATTGGTCTATCTGGTAGCACGGGACGATCTACTGGTCCACACCTACATTTCGAAGTTCGTTTCGAAAATATAGCATTAAACCCAGAAGATTTTTTGCCAGAAAGTTTTTTTCGAAATGATGTAATAATAAGAGAAAGTTTAGACGGAGTTGCAATTCAAGAAACAGTTCCCGAAATAGAAGGCACTTCTTCTAATTTTAACATCAAGTTATGAAGTTAGTAGAAGAATGGAACCAGGAAACTAAATCTGTTATAGAAGATTTATTAAATTCTGAAATACAAAATCCCGTCGCTGTTTTCGATTTCGATAATACCTTGATTTATGGAGACCAAGGTACAAATTTAATGAATTTTTTAATCTTAAACCTACTTATTAAAGGTAGTGAGGATTGGTTTTGGGACGAATCTCATTGGCAATATGTTGATAAAAAAGATTACGAAAATGTTAAGTTAAAATTCAACCTTGCATATTTAAACAAAGATGACGTAAGCTATGCGATTGATTTATTAGATGAAATTTATAAAGTTTTTTATAAATTAGAAAAAATTAATCTAGAAATTGCTTATAGATGGACTAAAATACTGTTTGCTGGGTTTACAATCCAAGAGCTAAAACAATATTCAGAAATTTCTTTTAGAAATGCTTTGAACGATAATATAGAAGATTTCATGTTACCTTCTGGAAATACAATACAACAAGGGATAAGAATTCATCCTCTGTTTTATCGATTTGTACAAGAATTAAAAAAAAGGGAGTGGAAGATTTTTATTATTACAGCATCTCCAGAACCAGCGATTCAAGCTATCTC
>Ga0308419_1001391_pt1 | contig 16106 bp, 12 predicted proteins | sample HotsprSampleMS50_FD_203674 | JGI IMG/M metagenome (GOLD analysis project Ga0308419, IMG submission 203674) | Hot spring phototrophic mat microbial communities from Mushroom Spring, Yellowstone National Park, Wyoming, United States - 20090730_MS50 ... | reverse complement strand
ATGTTGCATCAAAGGGCGATGCCCGTGAGGAGAGTTATTATTCCTGCCTTGAGGGTCTGTTAAAGGGTTATATTGAAAGAATGCAGTTATCTCGCTTGCTGTCTATCACCACACTGCCAAAGAAGACCGAAGCCGGAAATCCTGATTTTAGAATCTGGGATGGTAAAGGGCATATAGTAGGCTACATAGAGGCAAAGGCCCCAACAGTTGAAAATTTAGACATCATAGAGCGTTCAGAACAGTTAAATCGCTATCTTAATACATTTCCGAATCTGATACTCACGAACTTTTTTGAATTCAGGCTCTATAGAGACGGCAGCTTGATAGACAAGGTGCAGATTGCAAGGCCATTTATCGTGCATAGGCTGAAAACCGCTCCACCAATAGAAAGGGAGGGCGAATTTCTTAAACTGCTTGAAGGTTTCTTTGCCTTTAAATTGCCAAAGGTGTATGATGCAAGAAGCCTTGCCATAGAGCTTGCCAAGAGGACACGCTTTTTAAGAGATGAGGTCATAGCTCAGGAATTAAAGGAGGAAGAAAAGGCAGGGAAGGGATTTATCAGGGGTTTTTATAAGGCCTTTAAGGATTATCTAATAAGCGGTTTAACAGAAGGAGAGTTTGCAGACCTGTATTCTCAGACCATCACCTATGGGCTATTTGCAGCCCGAAGCCGTTCTGAAAAGGGTTTTAATCGGAGGCTTGCCTATGACAATATCCCGCAGACCATAGGGATCCTTAGAGATGTCTTTCAGTTTGTATCTTTGGGTTCACTTCCGGAGCAGATGGAATGGATTATTGATGATATTTCAGAGATTTTGTCTGAGACTGATACAAACGAGATACTGCATCAATATTTCCATGAGGGCAAGGGCAAGGACCCTATAGTTCATTTCTATGAGACCTTTCTGTCTGAGTATGACCCAAGGACGAGGGAGATGAGGGGAGTTTACTATACCCCTGAACCTGTTGTCTCATACATAGTCCGTTCACTGCACAGTATTCTTAAAGGGCAGTTCAATAGGCCTGACGGATTTGCAGACACTAATGTAACAGTTTTAGACCCTGCAGCGGGGACGCTTACCTTTTTGGCGGAGGTAGCCAAATTGGCAGTTGAGGAGTTTACCTCAAAGTATGGCGAAGGCGGTAAAGAGAAACTTATCAAAGAGCATATCCTTAAAAACTTCTATGCCTTTGAGTTGATGATGGCCTCTTATGCGGTAGGTCATCTAAAGATGTCCTTTCTGTTAGAAGAATTAGGCTACAGGCTACAAAAAGACGACAGGGTCAAGCTCTATCTTACCAATACACTTGAGATGGAAGACCTTGCACAGACAGAACTGCCTGGGATGTGCTCATTATCTGAGGAATCACACCTTGCAGGGGAGGTCAAAAAGGATAAGCCTATACTGGTTATTTTAGGCAATCCGCCGTATTCTGGACATTCTGCTAATATTGGGAAGTGGATAACAAAAGAAATAAAGGCCTACTATCAAGTTGATGGGAAACCCATTGGAGAGAAAAATCCTAAATGGCTTCAAGACGACTATGTCAAGTTTATCCGTTTTGCACAATGGAAGATTGAGCGTGCTGGTGAGGGGGTTTTAGGATTTATCACCAATCACAGCTACCTTGATAATCCTACCTTTAGAGGGATGCGTCAATCGCTGATGCAGGGCTTTGATGAGATTTATATATTAGACCTTCACGGCAATAGCCTCAAGAAAGAGAAATGTCCTGATGGCTCAAAAGATGAGAATGTCTTTGACATACAACAGGGGGTTGCAATTGCTTTATTTATAAAGAAACGCCCCCATCAGTCCACCCTTAATAAGGAGGGGAATAAAGGGGGGTGTAAAGTTTCACACTCTGAACTTTGGGGTATCAGGGAAGCTAAATATAATTGGCTCCTTAAACATGATATTAAGACAACCAAGTGGAAGACTATTAATCCAAAATCAGGGTTTTATCTTTTTATTCCAAGAGATGAAAGGCTTTTGAGTAAGTATGAATCATATCCTAAGATAACGGATATTTTCCCCGTAAATAGCGTAGGGATAGTTACGGCAAGGGATAATTTTGCCATTGATTATGACAAAGATGCTTTAAAAAGGAGGGTTAGACAGTTTATTAGTAAAGGTTTACCTGATGAGGTGATAAGGGAGGCATTTAGACTGAATGATACATCAAAATTCAAGCTGACCGATGTAAGAAAGAAGGTCATGAACGATGATGAATGGGAGCAGTCAATTACAAAGACCCTTTATCGCCCTTTTGATGAGCGATGGATCTTTTATCATGATGCTGTTATTGAACGCCCCAGAAAAGAGGTCATGCAGCATATGCTTTTAGGGGAGAATTTGGGCTTGATAACATCAAGGATCATAAAAGGTGGTAACTATCACCATTCTTTTATAACAACAAATATTACTGATGCCTCTTTATTGGCACCTAATACGGCCTCAAGTTCTTATATTTTTCCCCTCTATCTCTACCGAACAAGTGCTTCCCATTCAACCTCTTTTAGTAAAGGCATGATGGGAGGGTTTGGTTACGGCACCATGTTGCTTTTTGAGTCACCTGCTGAATATGGTGCAAAAGAGCCAAATCTCTCTCCTCAATTCCTTGAAAGATTAACAAGACAATACAAAAGACCGCCTACTCCTGAAGAGATCTTCTACTACATCTACGCCATTTTATACTCAAACACCTACCGTACGAAATACGCTGAGTTTCTAAAGATAGACTTTCCAAGAGTGCCTTTTACAAAAGACTATAAGCTCTTTAAGAAAGTGGGAGGCTATGGGGAAAGGCTTGTTAGCCTGCACCTGATTAAATCTCCAGAACTTGACTCTCCGATGGCACGGTTTCGTGGAAGTGGAGATAATAGAGTTGACAGGCCGAGGTATGAGAGCAATTCAGTATATATCAATCAAGGGCAATACTTTGAAGGCATCTCACAAGAGGTGTGGAGCTATTATATTGGAGGGTATCAAGTCTGTGAGAAATGGCTCAAGGACAGAAAGGGTAGGACACTTTCACTAAATGAGATAATGCATTACTGTAAGATAGTGACAGCGCTTGAGCATACAATAATGATACAGAAAGATATTGGTAAAATATTTGGGAATATTGAGGAGACAATATTGGGATAGTGTCTGTGAAGGTTCTAATGCCTCTTATCTTATCCTTGCTATAGGCAGTGGCAGTTCTCATACTACCTGCTCATCTCTGATTCCCTTTATCTTCCCATTTGCTTTTATGACATCTTGCGGTATCTTTTTCCAATAGGGGCGGCCTCTTTTGTTTTTTCAGATAAAACATTTTCACCGAGGTCGCTCCCCACTTAAACTATTTTAGGGACATCGTCATAATGCCTTTCATATCCACTGCCGCTCCCCACAAATTATATAGGTGTAAATTTGCACATTTTGCCAAAAACCTACTCTTCGGAATTGTGGGGTTATGTCCTATTTTAGGATCCCAAATAGTCTTGCGATGAATTCAAGGGAGTTCTGGTTAAGAAAAACCATTACCGCTATGAGGATAATGGTTGTTATTTTTAAATCCTTTCTCACTAAATCTATTTCTTTTTTCACTAAATCTATTTCTTTTCTCACTAAATCTATTTCTTTTTTTAGTTCAGTTTCGGTTAATTTCAAGTCATACTTATTGGCGAGCTCTTTTTTGAGATCCTCTGATATGGTTATTCTGAGTCTATCTCTGGAGTCTTCTATGGCTGCACGGATAGATTCTTCCAGAGCCTCTGTCACTACTGAGGCTGTCTCTTTGCCGAGCTTTTCTTCAAGCCTTTCATAAACCTTTACAGGTATTGCATATGCCATAAAATTAATCCTCGCCTTTAGAAAGATTATACCATACTTCATTCTCTTAGCCCAACTTGTTAATTTTCTGAAAAAAACCATGACTACTCAAGCGAGAGGGATTGGGAAAGGGTGAATAGTTCACCGTAGAGGTTACTCCTCCCGCAATGGGAGGGGGATTTTATTGGGAGAACAATCTTCTATCTCTGTTTTGGGCAGGCCATTTTGATAGCAATAATGAAAAAATATGTGGTAGAATGGATACCATGATTGCCATAATTGACTACGGCATGGGCAATATCAGGAGCGTCCAGAAGGCCTTTGAGAAGGTCGGGGCCTCGGTGGTGGTGACCTCAAGCGATAGGGTTGTCAAAGATGCAAAGGCCGTTGTCTTGCCTGGCGTAGGGGCCTTTAGGGATTGTATAAATAGCCTCCATGCCTTGGGTCTTACGGAGGCCATTGTAAGGTCTATTGAGGCAGGTAAGCCCTTTTTAGGCATATGCCTTGGGCTTCAGTGCCTCTTTGAGGAGTCAGAGGAGTTTGGCCACTCAAGGGGTTTAGGGATTTTAAAGGGCAAGGTGGTGCGGTTTACAGGGGAGGGCCTTAAGATACCCCACATGGGTTGGAATCTGGTGCGCTTTGTAAATAGGCCACCTTTTATATCCAGCGAATTAGATAACTCCTACTTTTATTTTGTCCATTCATATTATGTGATCCCCGAGTCTAAAGATGTCATCGGAGGCGTTACAAACTATGGTGTTGACTTTACTTCATTGGTATATAAAGACAACATCCTTGCAACGCAATTTCACCCTGAAAAGAGTCAGTCCTCTGGTTTAGGTCTCATTAGGGCCTTTAGTGGCCTCGTCAGTTCCGCATAACCCTATGGCAAAGAGCGTAATACTTGGCACAGCCGGACACATTGACCACGGAAAGAGTTCTTTGGTCAAGGCACTCACTGGCATTGACCCCGACAGACTAAAGGAGGAAAAGGAGAGGGGTATCACCATTGACCTCGGATTTGCCAATCTCCACTATCCTGAAAGCGATCTGGTGGTGGGCATAGTGGATGTGCCCGGCCATGAGAGGCTTATCAAAAACATGCTTGCTGGTGCAGGTGGGATAGACATCCTCCTTATGGTCATAGCCGCCGATGAGGGGGTAATGCCACAAAGCCGTGAACACCTTGCCATATGCAACATGCTTAAGATCAAAACAGGCATCATTGCTCTGACTAAGATTGATACCGTTGAGCCCGATTGGGCTGAACTCGTAAAGGACGATATAAGGGATTTTGTAAAGGGCACCTTTTTGGAGGATGCAGAGATCATCCCTGTGTCGGCAAAGACAGGGGCCGGCATAGACAACCTCAAAGAGCAGATCAGACAAAAGGCCCTATTGGTTAGTCCAAAGCTCACTAATAGTGTCTTTAGGCTTCCCATTGACAGGGTCTTTACCCTCAAGGGCTTTGGGACGGTAGTCACAGGCACGGCCCTTTCTGGCGAGGCCTTTATAGATATGCCTGTTGAAATACTGCCAAGCGGCCTTAAGAGCAAGATACGGGGTCTGCAGAGCCATGGCCGAGCTACTGATCGGGCTTACGCAGGGCAGAGGGTGGGGATTAACTTACAGGGTGTAGAAAAGGAGCAACTCAAAAGGGGGGATGTGGTCGTTGTGCCCGGCATATTTAGGGCCACACGGACTATTGACGCCTCTTTAGAGATGCTCAGAGATGCCCCTATACTTAAACACCGTTCATTGGTGCATTTTTACTGTGGCACCGCTGAGACCACTGCAAGGGTTATACTGTATAACAGGCAGGAGATAGGCCCATCGGAGGCTTGTTATTGCCAATTTAGGCTTGAAGAGGAGATTGTCGCCCTTTCAGGTGATAGGTATATAATCCGCCGATTCTCGCCCCTTGAGACCATTGGTGGTGGCGCTATTCTTGACCCCTTACCTGAGAGGCGTCGGCGAAAAGACGAGATGGGGGACCTCTATGCCCTTGATAAGGGCACGATGGTGGAAAAGATAGAGACAAAGGTCAAGAAAAGGGCCCTCTTGGGTATAACCTTAAATTTTATAGAAGGTTGGCTTTATGGTGACCTGATGGATATTAAAAAGTGCCTTGAGGAACTCCAAAAGGGCAGTAAGATCTACCATTTTAATGGCACCTACTTTCATGCAGGTTTAGTTGACACTGAAAGACAAGACATTAAAGACCTCCTTAGAAAGTTCCACAAAGACAATCCGTTAAAACCTGGTATTCCAAAGGAGGAACTGAGGTCAAAGATCGCATTGGCCCTAAAGACCCCTGTAAGTGACAGTGCATTTGAATTGCTCATAAAGGACAGCAGTTTTACAGTTGAACAAGACATCCTGCGGCTCAGTGAATTCAAGGCTGCCCTCAGTAGCGTCAATAGCGGTATAAAGGACAAGGTGCTCTCTATACTTGAGGGGTCCCATTTTGCCCCACCCTTAAGGTCTGAGTTACAACAGATGATAGGATTACAGGAGCAGGAGTTCAATGACCTATTAAGGCTCATGGCAAAGGAAGGCCTTATTGTCAAGATAAACGACTCTATTTATATCACCAAAAAGAGATTAGACGAGCTTATTGCCACCTTACGGGAGACCTTTTCAAAAAGGCCCGAGCTAACAGTAGCTGAATTGCGCGATATTTTAAAGACCTCAAGAAAATACGCCTTACCACTGATGGAGTATTTAGATAGCCAAAGGATAACGATTAGGGTTGGGGATGTGCGGAAGTTCATGCTAAAATAGGGCAATGAAGCGACAGTTTTTCTGGATACCCGCCTTCCTTTTGCTCGGGTTTCTCTTAGGAGGGCTGACCTATTACTACTTAAGCAAATCAAAGACACCCCATTCATTTACCCCAAGGGCCCCCAGGCAGATTGAGGAGACGGCGAGGGCATTTTCAGAGATAGTTAGGGCCGTTTCCCCGTCCGTTGTAAACATATCAAGCACTAAGACCGTTAGGAGACAGGGACAGGAAGACTTTTTTGATTTCTTTGCCCCTGTGCCTACGCCTGAGACAAAAACAAAGAGATGGAAGGAGCAAAGCCTTGGTTCAGGTGTGGTAGTGTCGCCCGATGGGCTTATCGTTACCAACAATCATGTAGTTGAACAGTCCGATGACATTAGGGTCATACTCTATGACAAGAGGAGCTTTAAGGCAAGGGTAATCGGCTCTGATCCAAAGACCGATATAGCCATCATCAAGATAGATGCAAGGGGTCTTCAGACCATCCCCTGGAGTGACTCAGACAGGCTTCAGGTTGGTGAATTTGTGCTTGCCATAGGTAATCCCTTTGGATTGACCCATACGGTAACGATGGGGATCATAAGCGCGGTTGGTAGGGCCGATGTGGGTATCTCTGACTATGAAGACTTTATCCAGACCGATGCAGCCATCAATCCTGGCAATTCAGGGGGGCCTCTGGTCAATACAAAGGGGGAATTGATCGGCATTAACACTGCAATATTTTCCCGTACTGGAGGCTATCAGGGTATCGGTTTTGCTGTGCCGAGTAATATGGTGCGGAGCGTCATTGACCAATTGCTCAAGGAAGGCAAGGTGACAAGGGGCTGGCTTGGGGTGACTATTCAGGAGCTCACGCCAGAGTTGGCACAGAAGTTTGGTCTTAGTGCACCAGAGGGCGCACTGATTAGTGATGTGATGAAGGGTAGCCCTGCCCATAAGGCAGGTGTGTTAAGGGGTGATATTATAACAAGGTTCAACGGTAAGAGGCTTAGGGATGTGGCCTCTTTAAGGAACATGGTGGCCCAGACAAGGATCGGTTCAGAGGTGGAACTCATAATACTGAGAAAAGGCAAGGAGTATAGTGTAAGGGTCAAAATTGTAGAGATGCCTTCTGAGCCTTCCGAACATAAACCGAGCTCGGGTAAGTCGTCAGAAGGTATTGAGTCGGCCCTATCAGGGGTGGCGGTAATTGATATTACACAGGCTGTGGCAAAACAGCTTGGCCTCTCTGCCGACGACAAAGGGGTAGTAGTCATGAAGATAGAGCAGGGCTCTATTGCAGACCAATCAGGCCTAAAGGAGGGCGACCTGATACAGGAGATTGACCGTCAGAGGGTTAACAACCTAAGCGACTTTAACCGTATTGTCTCAAGGCTCAGGGGTGGTGAACAGATACTTCTCTTTATAAACAGGGGTGGCAAGAGGTTTTACCTCGCCCTCCCCTCATAGTGCATGTCTTCTTTCATTTACAGAGTTCCAGTCTTTCTACTCCTATTGGGGAGTTCCTTTTGGGTTAGTAAAGGGACGGTATATGTGGCGCTATTGCTTTTTGTCCTTACTGCCACGCTCTTTGTCTTGCTTGAGAAGTCTCTACAGAGGATCTCTTGGGTAATGATATTCTGCGGCATAGGTGGCCTACTTATAGGTACCGTCACAGGGCTCCTTTTGGTTTTACCTTTTAAATACATACTAAGTCAGGAACAGCGAGATGTCCTCACATTTTTTTCACTCCTGCTTTGTGGCTTGGCCTTCATGATCGTTGGGGCAATTAGGGGGGCCTCTTTGATGCCCTCATCGCTCAGAGGGCTATTTTCTCAGGCAAAAGAGAGACAGGAGACCTTTGTTGTTGATGCAAATGTGTTGATTGACGGAAGGATTGCAGACATTGTTGATGTAGGTTTTTTGGGCGGGGTCTTTTTGATCCCCCATTTTGTTCTACAAGAAATACAGTATATTGCCGATTCGCCCGATGCAGTGAGGAGGGCAAGGGGTAAGAGGGCCCTTGAGATAGTGAAGCGACTCCAGAAGACATCAGCGATACAACTGACCATTTCAGAGGAGGACTTTCCACACCTCAAGGATGTGGACTCAAGGCTCATTGCCTTGGCCCGTAAAAGGGAGGCCAAGGTCATTACCAACGACTACAACCTGCAAAAGGTCGCTCAGATACAGGGGGTAGCGACCCTCAACATCAACGAGCTTGCCAAGGCCCTCAAGACCTTAGTGATCCCAGGTGAGGAATTGAGGCTCTTTATAATCAAAGAGGGTAAGGAGCCCAATCAGGGTGTTGCATATCTTGAAGACGGGACTATGGTGGTAGTAGAAAATGGCAAGAGGTTTATAGGAAGTACAGTTCAAACAGAGGTGACAAGTGTGCTACAGACTACTGGAGGCAGGATGATCTTTGCAAGGCCAAAGGATGACCAATAATACCATCCCTATGCCAAAGGCCGCTGCAATAGTTGCTGCCGCAGGCACTGGCAGTAGGTTTAAGGGCGACAAAATCTTTACTAACTTAAAGGATATGCCAGTGATTGTCTGGACCCTTAAGGCCCTTGAATCGGCAATTATGGTTACGGAGATAGTGCCTGTGGTTAGGGAGGATGGAGTAGAGAGGCTAAAGGAACTTATAAAAAGGCACTCTATCACAAAGGTCAAGGATGTTGTTGTGGGTGGTGCTGCCCGTCAGGACTCTGTGTATAATGGACTGAAGGCACTTTCTGGGGATGTAGATATTGTGCTTATCCATGACGGGGCCCGTCCATTAATTAGGACTGAGATGATTGGGGCCTCAATAGAGTCGCTAATTATGAGTGAGGTTGAGGGTGTTGTAGTTGGTGTCCCGGTAAAAGACACGGTCAAGAGGATTGATGTGGATAGTCAGCACCTGATAAAAGAGACCCTTGACAGGGGTAGTCTGTGGCTTGCACAAACGCCGCAGGTATTCTATAGGCAGAGACTCATTGAGGCCTTTAAAAAGGCCTACAGTGAAGGCTATTACGCCACCGACGATGCGGCCCTGATGGAATACTATGGGGCACCGGTAATGATGTTAAAGGGAAGTTATGAGAACATAAAGATCACCACCCCTGAAGACCTCTTAGTGGCTATGGCCTTTATAGCCAAAAGAGATGAGGGTGAAACTGCTAAGCATGCTCAAGATGAGTTAGCTGCCTTTGGATCGTATTCACCTTAGGGGATTGTGACAGAATTGTCCAACCCTTCAGAGATGTCTTTGCAAGGGGCAGCTGAATTGTGTGTCTAAAATCCGTAATTGAGGTTAGAACTCGTGTCCTAATCGGTAGATTGTGGTGTACCACATCCCCACCTGGTAGGGTCTGATACAAGGTGGGGTATGGACGCTTTTATTTTGGTATAGGTAGGATTTATCTCCTCAATTTCTCATCAACCACTTTACCACTGCTATCTATGACGGTTATCTTCATGGGCATATGGCCTATGGCATGGGTTGAGCAGCTGAGGCAGGGATCATAGGCCCTTATAACGGCCTCTACCCTGTTTATCATGGGCTCTGTTATCTCATGACCATTCATGTAGTGTTTTGCGACCTGCAGGACGCTCTGGTTTATAGCGAGGTTATTGTTGCCTGTGGCTACAATAAGGTTTGCCCACTGCATTAGGCCATTTTTATCCACCCTGTAATGATGAAAGAGTGTGCCCCTCGGGGCCTCTACACAACCAATACCCTCGTATTCATTGACGCTTGCAAATGCCCTGATGTGTGGGTCAAGTATATCGGGGTCATTAAGTAGTTGCTGTTCCAATTCCAGGCAGGCCAGTATCTCAATGAGTCTTGCATAGTGGTTATAAAAGGAACTAAGCACAGGCCCCCTCTCAAGGTCCTTGAACTCTGCCCACTCACGGTTTGCAAGGGGTGTGCTAAAGCCGTTACATACATTGAGTCTCGCTGCCGGTCCCACCCTATATATCCCCTCTGGATAGCCAAGTGGCTTGAAGTATGGCGATTTCAGGTACGAGAACTCCTCTACTGACTCACCGATAAAGTCTTTGTAATCAGCGGGGTCAACCATATCGGCCACTATATTGCCCTTAGGGTCTATAAATCTAAGGTATCCGTTCGTCACCTCCCAGTTGCCCTCTTTGTCCACCAGGCCAAGAAACATGGTGGGGAAGTTTCCAAAGGTCCTTATCTCCTTACGGAAGTCCTCTAAGATACCCTTAAAAAATGTAAGGGTGTTTTGGATAATCTCCAGTGCCTCTGGTATCTCTCTAAGCATCATGTCACGATGTTCTATAGAGAGGGGCTCGTTAACGCCACCAGGGACGACCCATGCAGGATGCACCCTCTTTTTCCCGAGCCACTCTACGATATGGCCGCCTATTTGTCTTAGCCTTATGCCAGCCTTGGCAAGTTCTGGATTTTTGGCAGCAAGCCCTACGATATTTCTGGTAGTTGGGTCTGAGTCAAATCCCAAAAGCAGGTCTGGTGAGGATAGGTGAAAAAAGCTTAGGGCGTGGGACTGGATGAACTCACCGCAGTTCAGTAGCCTCCTGATCTTCACTGCTGCGCGGGGGATCTTTACCCCTAGTATGGCATCGCAGGCCTTTGATGCCGCAAGGGAGTGGCTTACGGGGCAGATCCCACAGATCCTCTCTACTATTGAGGGCATCTCTGTAAAGGGGCGTCCCTCAACAAACTTCTCAAAGCCCCTAAACTGGGTCACTGCAAAGTGTGCGTCCTTGACATTGTTATTATCATCCAGAAAGATCGTCACCTTTCCGTGCCCTTCAATCCTTGTTACTGGTTCTATTACTAATGCCTTTGACATATGTGCCTCCTTATTTGCCGAAGCGGGTCTTGCCAGTTAATTCTGGTATCTTACCCTCTATAAGCTCGCTTATGGCATAAAATATCACATCTGCAGGGGGTGGACAGCCAGGCAAAAATACATCCACAGTAACTACCTCATGGATTGGTCTTGACTGTGGCAGCAGGTGTGGTATCCCCACAGAGGGTGTCTTTTGGTTCACATCTGCGTTTTCAAAGTAGGCCCTCTGAAAGAGCTCGGTTTGAGGGAAGTAGTTGCGCATACCTGGTATGTTGGCTGTGATGGCACAATCGCCAAAGGAGACCAGTGTCTTGGTGCAATTCCTTATTTTGATAATCTTCTCCTCATCCTCATCACTGCTCACTGCACCCTCAACCAGTGCAATATCAACCCCTTTAGGAAAATCCTTAAAGTCTACCAATGGACCATACACTATGTCTGCTGCTGAGAACACCTCAAGCAACCTCTCATCTATATCAAGTAAAGACATGTGGCATCCTGAACATCCGTCAAGCCATGAAGTGGCAAGTCTTATCTTTCCCATTACCTTATCTCCTTTCGCGCATGAGTTTCAGATAGGGCAGGAATTGTCTGCGCTTTTCCATCTCTGCTACGGACTTGCCCTTTTCTGTAAGGGCCCCAGTGGGGCACACATGTACACACTTGCCACAGCCTGTGCAGGTCTTTGAGTCTCCCCAGTTGTCCATCAGGTCTGTGATGATCCTGGCGGTGATACCCCTGCCCATTATATCCTTTGTGTGGGCACCTTCTACCTCATGACAGACCCTTACACATCGGCCACAAAGGACGCATCTGTTGTGATCAGCTATAAAGCGGTCGTGGGTTGCATCTACAGGCATCCTTGGAAATATGTATGGGAACTCTACATGGGTCAGTCCTAAGGTAAGGGCGAGGCCCTGAAGCTCACAGTGGCCGTTTGATACACAGGCAGAGCATATATGGTTGCGTTCGGTAAAGAGCAAGGCAAGTATCCCCTTTCTGTATTCCTTTATCCTCTCAGAATTGGTAATGACCTCCATACCTTCACGGATCAGGGTGGTGCACGATGGCGTCAGTCTTGGCATCCCTTTGATCTCTACGATGCACATCCGACAGCCACCATATTCAGTCAGTCCATCAAGATAACAGAGGGTAGGTATGAAGATATCGTTTTCACGGGCCACTTGAAGGATCGTCTCATCGCTCCTACCTCCGACCTCTTTACCGTCAATTATCAGTGTCTGTATTTCCGATAACCTTTTCATCAGTGACCTCCTCTTTTCATATTACACACACCTGCAGGGCAGGTCTTATCATGGACATGGGCGAGGTATTCATCTCTAAAGTAGTGCATTGTGCTCATCACTGGATTGGGCATGGTCATGCCAAGGCCGCAGAGACTCGTGTTTTTGACTAGGTCGCAGAGCCTCTCAAGCATGTGGATATCTTCCATCCTGCCCTGTCCTTTAGTTATTTTATTGAGGAGGTGATACATTTGGGCTGAGCCGTCACGACAAGGTACGCACTTGCCACAGGACTCGGTCATACAGAAGTCAACAAAGAACTTTGCCACATCAACCATACAGGAGGTGTTGTCCATTACTATCATGCCACCTGAGCCCATAATTGAGCCCAATTTAGTGAGCGAGTCATAATCAACAGGGATGTCAAGGTGCTCTTCAGTGATACATCCCCCTGAGGGGCCTCCAGTCTGCACGGCCTTAAATTTACTGCCCTCTGGGATACCGCCTCCTATATCAAAGACTATGTCTCTAAGGGTAGTGCCCATTGCTACCTCAATGAGCCCTGTGTTATTTATCCTGCCTGCAAGGGCAAAGACCTTAGTGCCCTTGCTCTTTTCTGTGCCAAAGCTACTAAACCAGCTACTGCCATTTCTTATGATGGCAGGCACATTTGCAAAGGTCTCAACATTGTTAATGAGCGTTGGACAGCCCCACAGGCCATGTTCAGCAGGGTAGGGTGGCCTTGGACGGGGATTGCCCCTGCTACCCTCAATGGAGGCGATGAGTGCAGTCTCTTCACCGCATACAAAGGCCCCTGCACCAAGCCTTATCTTTATCTCAAAGTTGAAGGTGGTGTTGAATATCCCCCTACCGAGTACGCCGAGCTGTTCGGCCTGTGCAATGGCCTTTTTGAGTCTCTTGATCGCAAGGGGGTACTCTGCCCTGACATATATAAATGCCTTGTCAGCACCCACCGCATAGCCTGCAATTGCCATCCCTTCAAGCACCCTATGGGGGTCGCTCTCAAGGACGCTCCTGTCCATGAAGGCACCTGGGTCGCCTTCATCGGCGTTGCATATCACATACTTTTGGGTCCCTGAGGCCTTCATGACCGTTGTCCATTTCAGGCCTGTTGGATAACCACCGCCACCCCTTCCCCTGAGACCGCTTTTTACGATGCTGTCAATTACCGAAGAGGGTGTCATATCCCTTAGGGCATTAAATAGTGCCTCATAACCACCACGGGCAATATACTCCTCAATCCTCTCAGGGTCAAGCCTACCAAAGTTTTCAAGGACTATCTTCTGCTGTCTCTTAAAGAAGGACATCTCAGAGGGACAGGCAAGCCTCTTTAAGGGCTCACCACTTAGGGAGTCTATTATCTCAGGGATATCGGCTACAGTAACGGCCTTGTATATGACTCCGCTTGGTTCTACTGATATAAGCGGGCCTGCGGTGCATAGGCCAAGGCAGCCTACGCCCTTTGCATTACACCACTTCTCAAGCCCCCTCTTTTCAATCTCGCGTTTAAAGGAGTCAAGGAGTTCTTGACTCCCGCAGGAGAGGCAGCCTGCGGCAACACAGATATTGATGGTGTGCTCAAACTGACCCTGTCTCTCATTTTCAATCTTGGCTATCTCATGGAGTTCTTCAAGAACCATTTTTAAACCACCTCCCCAGAGTTTTATTAACCGACTCAGGTGTCTGTTTACCAGCTACAGTGCCGTCATAGACTACAGCGGGGGCAAGCCCGCATGCGCCCAGGCATCGGGCGGTCAATAGGGATAGTTTGTTGTCCTTTGTCGTCTCGCCTGGGGATATCTTGTATTGCCTACCTATCTCATCAAGGATGGCCTTTGCACCCCCAATGTAACAGGCTGTCCCAGTGCATATCACACAGGTATGTTCGCCCTGAGGCTTGAGGGTAAAGAAGTGGTAAAATGTAGCTACGCCATATACCTTGCTTAAGGGCACCCCAAGCCTTTCAGATACATACCTCATCATGTCAAGGTCAATAAAGCCGTAGGATTCCTGAATAGCGTGCAGGGTCTCAATAAGGGCATGGGGCTCATTGCCGTGCATACGCATTGTCCTATCAACGATACGGAGGCGTCGGTCCTCTTGTCTTTTAGGCTGTGTCTCTTCCTGCGTCATCATTTCTCTCCTCTTTTTGAATTTTGCTTTTTCCACTCCCTCTTATTACCCACGATGTAAATAGGGCAGGAACTACAACCCTCAGTATTTGCGTTGGCACAGAGTTGTTGTTTGGCCTCCCAACAATTCTTGTTTTTGTTTATAAAGGCAGTACAGTCCTTCCTGACCTCTTCAGTGCATTCCCTGATCTCCCAGCAGGGGGCATAATTCAGGAGCTTTATTAGACCTTCTATGCTTATCTTATCTTTGTGTATGGCATCTCTGATACAGATGAGCCATGAGACATCGTTTTCAGAGAAATACCTGTGTTTATTGCGTCTCACAGGATGTATCAGGCCCCTTTTTTCATAAAGCCTAATGGTCTGCTCTGTAATGCCAACCATCTCTGCCACTATGCCAATGGGATACACGGGCCTGTCTTTTTTGTCTGAGGTTGTGTTAGATGTCTTTCTATTAATCTTCCGCATAAAATTTACTCTCCTTAGAACGGCATGAATAAACAAAATTGCACAAGTGTTATTGTTGTTAATAAACGAAGCCTAAGACCTGCGGCTAACATAAACTAATGTACATTGCCTACAATTTGTGTGATTCATATATGCCGTAATCCATGTTCCAATTACTGCCCTACTGTCACCCTCATGCTACCTTGTGTGAGGCAGGCTGAGGTGTGTTAGTCGGTTTTATGCCTCCTCTGGATAATACAATTTAGATGATAATCTTGATTATAAGGTGTCTTAATAAAACATTTATCAATAAGGGCTGTCAATAGCCATTGGGTTTGACTTTAAGGGATATTTTGGTTATTTTATCCCTATGTCATCGGCAATAGGCACACCACTGCTTGGCCAGTTACTCCTAAAGGCCAATCTTGTAACAGAGGCCCAGCTCAACGAGGCACTGAGGATTCAGAGGCTTGAGGGTAAAAGGCTCGGGTCAGTTCTTGTAAAACTCGGTTACATCAATGAAGAGAGCCTTATAACCTTCCTGAGCAGGCAATACAGCGTGCCTGCGATCAATCTATCAGATCAGAAGATTGATACTACTCTATTGAAGATGATCCCTTATGACACTGCAAAACGATACCAGTTGATACCCCTTTCTAAGGAGGGAGGGGCATTGAAGGTAGCCATATCAGATCCCTCTAATAGTCTTGCCATTGACGATGTAAAGTTTATTACAGGGATGAAGGTCTCAGTATATGTGGCCTCAGAGTCCTCTATAATGGAGGCTATTGAGAAATACTATTCCCAAAAAGGGGGAGTGAAGCTCACACCTGATCAAAAGGGCA
>Ga0308419_1001390_pt1 | contig 16110 bp, 14 predicted proteins | sample HotsprSampleMS50_FD_203674 | JGI IMG/M metagenome (GOLD analysis project Ga0308419, IMG submission 203674) | Hot spring phototrophic mat microbial communities from Mushroom Spring, Yellowstone National Park, Wyoming, United States - 20090730_MS50 ... | reverse complement strand
CAGCTCCTGCACAATTGCGGTCAGGCTGCCCTCTACGTCCAGGGCGCGCCCCTCCCTGCTGGGAGTGATGGCTTCCAGGCGTTTCGTCCTCTCGTTGAAGTGAAAGCGGGCATCCACCGGCTCGATCGCCAGTGTGGTGCTCAGGCCGGTCAGGAAAGAACGGAGGGGCTCCTTATCTAATGTAACGTGCAATGCCCCGTCCCTGGCTTCGACCGTCAGCATGGTTGCCAGTTGCTCAGGTGGGATCACCCAGGGGCCGGGGTCATTCTCCAGCGGCTGTGCCAGGGTCAGGGTGAGTGGGCTACTCAAGATCATCGCGGCCTCAGCGCGGCCCGGTTCGGCGTCGCTGATGGCAGGCTGTACTTCCCGGATGACCAGCCTGACACCGTCAGGCGAAAGGGTGGTCAGGGCTGGATATAGCGCAGCGAGCGTCGCTTCCACGTCCAGAGCCCGGCCAGCTCGCGCTTCCCTGATCATTGGGGTGAGATCGTTGAAGGAGAGGGCAGCGTCTGTGGGGGGAAAGTCCACCTGTCTGGCCAGCGCCTCCAAATACAGGCGTGCGAGCTGTTCATCATAGACCAGAACGGGGGAGACCTCTGCGCCGAAAAGAAGCAATTTAAGATGGTCGGCGATGCTGCGGGGCGGGGTTGATGCACGACCGACGGCGTAAGCGGCGGTCACTGTGGCCTGAGTGTGCAGTTGAAGGCCCAGGTCGGTGACGCGGGCGGACCACGAACGATCGGGTCCGTACAGCATCAGCCGGGGCATTTTAGAGGTCAACCCATTCTCCAGAACGGCGGCCGCCTCCTCTGGCCTCATCCCACCCACTGTGATCCCCCGGATCGAGACGCCCGGGTAGATACGCTCTGCATGATACCACTCGAAGGCCGCTACCGATCCCCCCAGGAGGCATGCCGCCGCACATAAGAGCAGGCCGAATGCGAGATTAATCTTTTGATTTCTCGTCACCTGCACGGTAAGGAACAGGAATGTATTGCACCGAAGGGCGGCGTTGCGCGGGCTGGCGGTAGAGTGTCATCAATTTGTACACCGTATCCGGCATATCTGTGCTGACCGGTAACCCCAGTTCGCGGGCTTCTTCCACAGTGATGGGGTAGTCGTGAGTCCAGCGCCCCTCGGAAAGCGCCTGAGCCACGAACTGTGCCCGTTCCGGTGGCATATGCTCGGACAGAATTGCCTCCACCCGTGTGCGGACCTGGGTGATGGCCTTGCGAGCCACATCTGCCAGGATCAGCGTCTTGTCCTCTACCTCGTTGATATCTTTCTGCTCTATCACCTTCAGGATCGAGGCAGCCGGATACTCTCCCAGTTGCGGATCAACCGGCCCCAGCACCGCGTTCTCATCCATCACTATCTCGTCGGCTGCCAGTGCCAGCAGCGTGCCACCCGACATAGCGTAGTGGGGCACAAAGACGGTCACTTTGGCCCGATGGCGGCACAGTGCATGGGCGATTTGCTCCGATGCCAGCACCAGACCACCAGGTGTGTGGAGGACCAGATCAATGGGAACATCTGGATCGGTCAGCTTGATAGCCCGGAGGACTTCCTCGCTGTCATCAATGTCAATATAGCGAAAGATAGGGAAGCCCAGCAGTGCCATAGTTTCCTGGCGATGGATCAGAGTGATGACGCGGCTTTTCCGTTCCCTTTCCAGGTCGTGGATCAATTTGATGCGGGCTGCCTCCAACATCCTTTTCTGGATGGCCGGCAGGAGGCTTGTGACGATGAAAAACAGCCAGAAGAAATCGAATATGGACATCTTTACCTCCGCTGAGTTTTTACCACGGTCTGTATTCGTCGAGATATGTACGGCATGGTGGAGGGCATATAGGCCTGATAATCATCAAACCGAAGACGAAGCCCCCTATATGTGCCCACCAGGCCACACCGCCAGTCTGGAAAACGTTGGCTGCGGCCAGGGCAAAGATGCCGTTAAACAACTGGGAGATGAACCAGAAGCCCAGGTAGAGCAACGCCGGTAGCTCGACGATGCGAATGAAGTAGAAAAATGGCACGAGTGTGATCACGCGCGCATAGGGGTACAACACCAGGTAGGCTCCCAGCACGCCCGCTATCGCCCCACTGGCGCCAACTGTAGGAAGCGGAGAGTTATGGTAAGCTACCAGGTGAGTGACACCGGCTACAAGTCCGCTGAACAGGTAGAATAAGGCGTAACGGAACGACCCCAGGCGGTCCTCGACATTATCGCCAAAGATGTAAAGAGCGAGCATATTGGAGATCAAGTGCCACCAGCCACCATGCAGGAACATAGAAGTAAACAGGGTCAGCATTCCCCCTATAGAGACTCCAGCCCAGAAACGGGTCGGTATCAACCCCCAGACGCGCAGGAAAAGCTCCTGTTGTTTGGGAGTCAGGGCGGACTCGAACAAGAAGACCAATACATTCAGCACGATGATTGTAGTGTTAACAATCGGGAAACGCCTGGATGGAATTGTATCACGTAATGGGATCATCTCACTCCTTAACTGTTGCTTATCTGAACACTACAGGCGGCTGTTTGCCATGTACATCTGATCCGGTTTAAGTTTAAGTACAGACCTGTCCACAAAACGTAACCAACGCATCCCTCCCTTGTCGGTATAAGCGGCACGGGGATGCCGCCATACGGTTTTTCGGAGAGGCTCTACAGGAGCTACGCGGTTGATCCGGTGGGCTTACCACAAAGAACTACCCAGGAAATGCGTTTGCCTCTTTGGGGACGGTTCATCACTGGTTGACACTTTGCGTTACGCGCCGGATGCCGCCCGATTGAAATCGGCCTCTTTGGGCGCTTCGCGCCGCGCGTCGGCCTACGCCGACGTGCTGGTCGGCGCAGGCTGACCATTGGCCTGCGGCCCTACAGGCTGTACGGGCGAGATGCATCTCGCCCCTACAGTCAGCGTTGCAGGCGTCCGATTTTCGAGGCAGCCCAAAGTGTAAACCAATTTCGAGGAGAAGATGAACCATCTCCCTCTTTGTGATGAAAATGCCATTCTATTGCGTAAGTCCTGTTATTTGATAAAGTATTGAGCTTAAGTATACTATATGAAGCTATAAGTGCAACTGGCAGGTGTGTGTCGCAGGTGGGCTACGAATCGTTGGTCATTACTCCTGGGACCGAATAAAATAGCCTCAAGATCGTTAATTAACAGAAATCACGTAGCGCAGGCAGCCAGTTTACGCCATTAAGTGCCTGTCCGAAAAACGTAACCGACGCGTAACTACTCAACCTGCCCATGCAGTGCCGTGCGGACCACCTGCTCATGCAGTGCCGTGCGGACCACAGTCCGCACGAGGCAGATACTGCAAACGCTGGCTACACTGAGACACCCACAAATGGCTCAGATGGCCTTCGGTAGTCCGTTGGGCACAGGCTGAATAGATACACCGACCGCATCCCTATGCGTCGGTATAAGCGGCATAGGGGTGCCGCCTTTACGGTTTTTCGGATAGGCTCTAAGCTGTGTGAGCCTGCTGGTGGATCTGGGAACGGTGAAACGTGTCTGCCGCACCGGCAATGCAAGACGAGCTTACGCTTATCGCTCAGGCCCAGCATGGGGCTCGGGAGTCTTTCGGCGAACTGGTACGCCGTAACCAGGAGGGAGTGGTGAGCCTGGTATACCGGATGTGTGGAGATATAGAGCTGGCCGAAGACGCGGCGCAGGAAGCTTTCTTGCGTGCCTGGCAAAATCTGTCCGGCTACCAGCCGAAGGCTCCTTTCAGGAATTGGCTGTATCGTATCGCTGCGAATGTTGCTCTGGACGTGTTGAGGCGCGAGCGCGCGACGGTGGATGTTGATGAGCTGCCGTTGGTGGCAGTGGAGGATTCACCGGATGACTCGCTGGAGATGGCGGAGCGACAGGAGTATGTGCGCCGCGCGGTGCTGGCATTGCCGACTACCAGCAGGGTAGTGTTGCTTCTGCGGGAGTACGAGGGATTGTCGTACAAGGAAATCGCTGATGTGCTGAATATCCCACTCGGCACGGTAATGTCCCGCCTGAACTATGCTCGCAGCAAATTACGTGAGGCGTTGGCACCTTATCTGCAGGTGGAGGTAGAATGAGCGGACATGATGTGTCCCTGGCAGGTCTTTATTATGACGGAGAGTTGCGAGGGCATCGCCTGCACCATTTCGAGGCTCACCTTGACAGGTGCCCCACCTGCCGCGCGGAGCTGGAGACACTGGGCAGGCTGACACGGCTATTGCAATCCTTCACCCTCCCTTCCGACCGGACATCACCGGAGCGATTTGCAGCCCGGGTGAGATTGCGCCTGCCAAAAAGCCAGCCTCAGCCGGCATGGAGGTCCCTGCTCAGAGGTCTCTGGCAGGCAACTCCGGCGCTTCTGTTCGGCGCATTGGCCTTTGGTCAGGCAGTGTTCGCCATCTCAGGGATCGCACTGCTGATGTCTGGCCTGACAGGGGGAACAACTCTGCTGCACGATTCCTGGTTGGTGCGCCTTGCTCTCTTTGCCGGTGCCGTCCTGGATAGCTCAGCCCGCGCTGTGCTGCAGCTTGTGGGCACCTTGAGCTGGTATGTGCTGCTTAACCTTGTCTTTTTGAGTGTGATCGCTCTGCTTTACTGGGGATGGCTGGCCTCGTGGTGGGCATATCGAAGAGCTGTCTTGTAGCCGGCATTCCGGAAGCCTGGGGCAAAATTCCGGCTCAAGTCTTTACCGGGTGATGCATTGAAATTTCCAACAGGGGGTGGCTCAATGGATTACTTGAAGATACTGAGACGTGCATTGGAAATCACCTGGCGTTATCGGGCGCTGTGGATCTTCGGTATCATCCTGGCTCTGACTGCAGGGGGTGGTGGCTGGAACGGAGGAGGTGGTGGAAGCACTGGCGACAGGAATGTGGAAATTACCCCACCGCATATCCCACAAGAGCTGTGGCTGGCATTGGTTACCGTCGCCATCGCGGTCGTGTGCATGTTTATCCTGCTGGCGATCGTCGCAACGATCGCACGCTATATAGCGCTGGCCGCGCTCATCCGTATGGTCAACGACTATGAGGCGACCGGGCAGAAATATAATGTGCTCCAGGGTCTCAGGCTTGGGTGGTCGCGTGCCACACTGCGTATGTTCCTGGTAGCGCTCTTGATCGGTGTGCCGTTAGCGGTGGTGTCTATCACCATGTTACTTATCTCTCTGTCTCCTCTGCTGGTATGGGTGATAACCTCGGAAACGGTGTTGTTGATGATCGGCACCGTCGCCGCCATTGGCCTCTTTTTTGTCTTCCTGGTATTGATAATCGCCGTCTCGGCTGTGGTCAGGCTGTTGCTCCAGTTTTTCTGGCGGGTATGCGCGCTGGAGGGGTTGGGTGTGCTCGATGCCATCCGCAGCGGCTGTGCTCTGGTATGGCGACATCTTAAGGATGTGGCGATCATGTGGGTCATTATGGTGGGTATCAAGCTCGGCCTGACTATTGCCTTGATCCCCGTCACAATCATACTTGTTGTTGTGGGGGCGTTGCTTGGAGCTTTGCCGGGTCTCATCGTGTGGGTTATCACCAGGATGTTGTTCACAGAGGCGGTACCATGGGTTCTGGCAGGACTGGTCGCTTTGCCGGTCTTAGTCCTGGTGGTGGCGATACCATCCGTATTCATCGGCGGATTGATGGAGGTGTTCAGTTCATCCGTGTGGACGCTTACCTACCGGGAATTGCGTGCCCTGGATGAGGGAGCCGGGGAGGCGGGAGGGAGCGAGGAAGGAGGGGGAGAGGCGGCGGACAGCGCGCCTCAAGAGCTGCCAGCCTGATACGCGGGCAGATCTATGGTGCGGCCGTCTTCCAGTGTGACGCGCCACATTGGCACCCAGGCCAGCCCGCAGAACTCTACCGTCACGTCGGCACGACGGGGCTTAATCTGGACTTCCTCAATGTGTTCCAGGGTCTCGGCCCAGCGGTCGGAGATGGCGCCGGCCTGTTCCTGCCACTGTGCTCGCAGCTCTTCCAGTTGCCGCTCCAGGTCTGCGAGCGCTTCCAGGGATTCCTCGACCTCGGCTTCGGCCTGTTCGGTCAAGGTGTGTTTACGCGTGGCGCGGGAGACAACAGTTGTGGAGCGCCTGCGGGTGACCAGATTGAACACCGACTCGCCCAGGCTGAGCAGTTCTTCTCGCCTGCGGGCCTCCAATTCCTTTTGGTCAGCAGCGAGTTCTCGCTCCTCCCGTCGCATCCTCTCCTGTACCAGCGCCATACGCTGCTCCATGCGCAGGCGTGCTTTGCTCAGCTCTTCGTCGCGCCTGCGGCGGGCCTCGGCTTCGCAACGTCGGCGAAAATCACGCCGCCCCTCTCCTGCCTGGCCGTACATGCCCAGGGCGGGGTTGTACAGGATGGTGAGAGAGACGTTGTAGTACAGGTGATTGGCAAAGTCCCTCTCCAGTTCTCTCAGCCTGCCTGGATGGCTTAGCGTTGCATCAACCGGGGTGTACCTGCCCTCCAACACCGGCCCGGGCGAGAGAGCATCGGTGCTTACGGTCTGGTGTTCCGCGCTCCAATCCACACGAGCCGTCAGCCTCTCCGGCTGCACCAGCCGTACCACACTCTCGCGGTGATCAACCCCACGCTTCTGATCCAGGAGTCGCACGCTACCCGCTGCAAGCAGGCAGGGCTTATATATTAGCTGCCTGTCCCGCGCCAGGGTGATTTGTCCGCTGTGCTCTTCGTACTCCCTCAACGCCCACTCGAAGGTCACCGTGGGCCTGATGAATGTCTGTGGTATCGTCGGAGGTAACGCCGGGGGTCTGGGGGATAACTCGCTTTCTTCGTGGAGGCTTTCCGGCGCCTCCGCCGTTTCTATTTCCTGTCCCTTCATCAGCTCCCGCACCTGTCTGCGGGTCAGTGGCCCACACAGGTAGGACATGGCCCAGCGGGTATGGAGGAAAACGGGTGTTCCGGTGTGTATATCATGGAACAGAAAGACACGGGGTCTGAGTGCACTGAGTGCTCTTTCGAGCAGGCCGGTGTCCAGTGCAGCGCCGGCCTCGGCAGTGGCCCCTTCCAGCCCCTCCATGATACGCTGTTTGTCCCGCTCGGTGCGTAACAGGCCGATTGCCCAGGTGCCGGCGTTGGTCAGCCCTTTGTAGTCCAGATCGGCCGGGTTCTGGGTAGCCACCACCACTCCTAACCCCGCCGCGCGACCCTGTTTGATCAGGGCCATAAGTGGGGCCTTCGATGGCGGGTTGGCCGGATAGGGTGGAAAGTAGCCGAACACCTCGTCAAAATAGATGAGCGCACGCAGATTTGCAGTTCCGCTCTGGGCGCGCAGCCAGTCGCGTGCCGCTTCGAGAAAGAGGGTGATAAAGAACATGCGCTGCGCGTCGTCCAGGTGGGCCAGATAGAAAATGCTTGCCTGAGGGCGGCCATCGTCTGCATAGAGGAGCCTGCCGATATCCAGGGGTGACCCTGTTCGCCAGGTCTCAAATCCGGGTGCCGCAATCAGGTTATTCAGCAGGCGGGCCAGCGCCAGGCGCTCCTTCTGAGGGAAAAAGGTCTCCAGCTCGAAAACGCCCACCTGCTGGAATGGGGGTTGCTGCAGCATACTGATCAGAGCAGGAAGGTCCAGTGACTGACCGGCACGCCATGCGTGCTCGACGATACGAGACAGCAGGATGTGGGCATGGCTCTGAAGCGGGTCAGCGTCTACGCCAACCAGCCCTAACAGCGCCGATACGATGCCCCGGATACGTTCACGCAGTATCTCCTCGTCCTCCAGATTCGCCACCGTGGGTGCAGCCAGGAAATGGAGCACGTTCACCGGACGTCCGCTTTCTGAGCCAGGGGTAAAGACGGTGAACCTGGCTGTCTGGCGCAGCTTTGCGATGCGCTCGCCGGTAATGTCCCATCTGGACAGCCCTTCCTGCCAGGTGCGGGCAGTTTCGGCGGCCCGTTCCTCAAGGCTGACCCCGTTCCGTCTGGCATCCTCCGGGTCTATCCAGGGGAGGAATTCTTCTGCCTGGAGGTTCGGAAAGGTGAGCAGCAGGTTGACCAGGTCCCCCTTGGGATCGAGCATAAGCACCGGGATACCCTGAAGCAAAACTTCCTCCAGCAGTACTATGCCCAACCCGGTCTTACCGGAGCCCGTCATTCCCAGGATGATGCCATGGGTGGTGAGGTGGCGGAGATCGTAAAACACATGCCGGCCAGTAACCTCACCTCTTTGTACGTCGTATTCGTTTCCCAGGTAGAGCTGTCCTTTTCGCTCGATTTCTGCCAATCTGCCTCCTTCGGTCAAAAGCAGGTGAATTGGTCAGCCTTCGCCGACCCTTCTGGTGATGCGCAGGCGAAGGGTGCAGGTGTAGGGGCGATCGCCAAATCGCTCCGGCCGGCACGAAGTGCCCGGAGAAGACGATTCCAATCGTCCTGCACAGATGGGATTGCTCTCCCCTGGCTCGGGCCGGTCTCCAGAGTCTCAGGTCCGGTGTACATTACTGCGCGATCTGACATAGATTGTACTCAACTGCGAAGTAAGTGCAAGCAGGCGCCCCCGATTCCCGCAATGCCGGCACGAGTATGCCGGTTGTCCGGCGCTTTTGTTCAGAGAGGATACGGAGCAGCAATTGGCCGGGCGGACGAAATACAAAGCTTCAGGTCCGGCAGTGCAGGCCGGACCTGAAGTCGTATGGGGCTGTCGGAAGGTGCAGTTACAGCCCACTGTTTGTTATGGCACAGATCTGGTTGGGCTTTCGCCTGTCGGCAGAGGAAGCAGCGGCGTCAGATTCTCTCCCGGGAGAATGCCCCATCTGACGTTTTGCAGATTGCGCACGAACTCCCACTGGACCAACTGGGGGAATTGCTCCAGGGCCTTGCCACGTGCCTGAATGCTGTAGGCCTCCGCATCGGCCAGGAGACGCTGGCGCTCTGCTTCGGCAGCCGCCTGCAGCCTGATACGTTCCGCTTCAGCGGCTGCCTGGAGTTTGATCCGTTCCGCATCAGCTTCAGCCAGGCGAATCTGCTCCTCTTTCTTGTATCTGGCCGCCTCTGCCTCATAGCTGGCTGTCTCGATCGACTCCTGGGCAATCTGCTGTTGCTCTATGGCGCGGATATAGTCCTCGTCGAACTCCACCTTTCTGACCAGGAAAGATTCCAGGATCACCCCGTATTTTTCCAGCTCGCCGGCCAGTTCCTCCTGGACTTTCATCTCGTAGTTGAAAATGCCCTCACCGCTGTACAGATCCTCAGCCGTATAGTTCTGCGCCCACAGGCGTGCCAGGTTTCTGGAATGCGCTTTAATGACGTTCTCCACCACAGCTTCGGTGCGCCCTACGTTCTGCATAATCTTCACCGCCTGCTGAGGGGGTAACCGAAAGAGCACGGTATATTTGATGATCACCTGCTGACCGTCTATGGTCTGTGCATTCACCGGATAGTCCGGGTAGTTAGCCCCGGAAGTCTGGGGGTTGTCGCTTGTCTCATAGGAGAGGACAACGGTAGGGACGACTACCACCTGGTCAATGAAAGGTGTGCGCCAGTTCAGACCCGGCTCCAGGACTGTTCCGGTCAGTCCACCAAAGCGCTTGATCAGCGCTACCGTACCGACCTCGACCGGGGTATAGGCCGATCCAATGGTGATCAGGGCCAGGAACAGTACAAGCAGTACGATCAAGATTACTAACGATGTGATTGTCAGGCGTACAGGTCTCCTTCTGAATGATGTTGACATTTTCGCTTCTCCTTGGTTAAGTTTTGTGGTAACTATTGGCCCGAAGTGCGCAGGGAGGCCGACTTCAATCGGCCTGAAAGGGTAACACCAGCAGGGCATTATACCACGCGATGCAACGGAGCCCAAACGGATGGCCTCCATCCGCACCAGACTCGGCCAGGGGCATCAGCCAGCCGCTCATGCACGCGTTTTCGGGTTGCGAATGCCGATGGCCACACCCGCCGTGGAGCTGTGGCCTCTATCCCCCGAAGCCCGGGATCAGCCTTTGGGCATTTCGGAAGTACACCTTCTCCAACACGTCCCCGGGCAGGCCAATGGCGTTCACCTTCCAGCGCTCGTGAGGTGAGAAAAAGGGATGCTCGATCTGGCGCTCATTGGTCTCAAAGAAGTGCCGGTGGGTCTCGTAAAACCGTTGGACCCCGGCCACCTTCCCGTGTTCTGCCTCTTCCATGTCGGGCCAGCCCAGGATCAGGTCAGAGCCAAAGATCACCCGGTCCTGATGTTTGAGGAAGAATGCCCGCACCCGCTCTGGAGGATGAAGGCCGATCTCCCCCAGGCGGGCCGCGGTGTCCACATAGAAGTTAGGATAGCGGTCCAGGCAGCCGTCCACATAGTCCAGGTCCTCCGGGTATCCACCTAGGTGGGCGCCGATGAAGATGGTATCGGGGTGCCGGGCGAGGACGCGGTCCCGCTGGGCCAGCAAAGTATCGTGGTCGGGAAACTCAGGCCCCCAAAAGCACCACTCCGGGTGCGCCTGCAACTCCTCCCGGTACTTGTTGTGCTCGTCAGGCGGCTGGAAAAAGGCCACCGGGTCGGCGGTGTGGATGAGCACAGGCACCCCCAGCTCGCCAGCCTTGGCCCACAGGGGATCGAGGCGCGGATCGTCCACCGGGATCAGGTAACCCTGGGCATCCCGGTGGCGCAAACCCAGTTCCTTGAAAATCTTCAGCCCGCGAGCACCGGCTTCCACCTTGCGCTCCAGTTCCTCTGCCATACGCTCCCCAAAGCCGGGGGAGGTATCGCGGAAATCGGGTGTCGGGAAATAGGCCATGCGCTCCCCCAGGACGCGGCGGAAGGCGCGCATCCCTTCGTCGAAGGGGATGCCGAGCAGTTCCAGGATACCCAGGTTGACCACCCGCGTCAGGCCGCTGGCCTCCATGATCTTAACCAGGGCCTCCGCCATGTGCGGATGTATATGCACGTGGACGTCAATCATCTGGTATCTCCTACTCCAACAGGCTCCTGACCGCCTCACATAAAGGCGCTTTTATCTCGGCAGCAAAGGCGCGTAGGGAATCCCTGTTGATCCCCTTGTGGATGGTGTGGGGCGAGGTCACCGAGAGGGCGGCGATCAGAGAAGCCAGTTCCTGGGCCTGGGCCATGGAGAGGCCGGCGACCTCGCCAATGACCATGCCCGCCAGATAGGCATCGCCAGCACCAGCCGTGCTGACCGGTTTCACCTGGAAGGCAGGGACGTGGGTGAGAGCCTTCCCGTCCCAGCACCAGCTCCCTCTCCGGCCGGCAGTGATGGAGACCTGCAGGCCCGGGTATGTGCGGTATAGCCTTTCGATAACTATCTCGACGACTGAAGTGGGCTCCTCCTCCCCGATGGGCACTCCTGCCAGCGCCGCCGCCTCATCTATGTTGACGGCCACCAGGTCAGCCTGTTGCAGCATCCCTCCGGCCAAAACTGAGCGAGCCTCTTCTGAGGTAAAGGCTGCCACACGGAAGAGCTGATGCTCCGTGGCCAGTTGGAGCAGCTTCTCCCGGGCCTCCAGGGGCACTTCGGGGAGCGCGACGGCGATGCCGCGGCCCCTGAAGCGAGCGAATTCCGGTTCGGCCTCGGCGACGAACGCGGCATTGACTTTAGCGCTGGCCGAATCGTCGGTCGTCAGGTTCCCACCGCTCCCATCGGGGTAAATGAAGCAGATGGAGAAGAGGGTCTGATCGCCTGGAGACAACCGTACGTAGCGCATGTCCAGCCCCACCTCTCCCATCTCTTGGAGGAGCCTCTGCCCCTCCTCGTCATCGCCCACTTTGCCGATGGGGATGACGGTGAACTCAGGGCCCAGCAAGGTCTTAACGTAATGGGAGACGATGTGCAGCTTGCAGTAATCGCGGCCTTCCAGAAAGCGCCCGCCGCGGCTTTCCTCCCTTCCCAGGGTGTGGTTGCCTCTCAGGGCAAAGAACCTGCCCGCCCCAATGCCGCCGACGCCGATCATGGCCTGGTAGCGGCCGTTGCCAATGGAGATTTTGAGGGGTTTCATTTCATCCATGCCGTTGGGCCATGGCTGCCCGTAATTGCCGCAGGTGCTCCCCGTGCAAGGGATAGAAGACCAAAGAGAGCACGGCCAGGAGCATGCCCACAAAGGTGGGAATGCTCATAAACACCCGGAAACCCATCTCCACGCTGGGAGGCTGGAGGGCCAGAGCACTATTGTAGCCATAGGCGCTGGTAACCAACCCAAACACGACCGCCGCCAGTGACTGGCTGAAGGTGTTGATGAAGGCGCTCATCCCGAAATACATCCCTTCGCGGCGGCAGCCAGTGCGCAGCTCATCATCGTCCACCACGTCGCAGAGGATTACCTCGCCCATCAGAATGAGGCCGGCCACACCCGCGCCCAAGATGGCAGCCACTCCCGCCGCCTGGTAGATGGTCTCGCTGCGGGCGACCAGCAACCCCAAGGCAGCCACGCCGGTGAGCAGGTAGGCCAGCGTCAACGTGCCGCGCGGCTCCAGGCGGTGGGATACCCAGCGCCAGAAGAATAGGAAGGGTATCGCCGTCACAAAGACCATGGCGAAGAGGAGGGAGGTAACGCTCTCATCGGCGTGCAGGCTGTACTTGGCATAGAAGGCCATCCCGGTAGTCAGGATATTGGTGCCAAAGAACCGGAGTGTCTGGGCGATCACCGCCGTGATGAAAGCGCGGTTGGTGAAGGTTGCCCTGAGCGCCTGGCCCAGGGGCAGGGAGGCTTCAGCGTATTCCGGCCGCTCGAACAGCCCCCTGACACCGACGACCCAGGTCACCAGTGCCAGCACAGCGAAGAGGGCCCCCATCGCCGGCCAGCCCAAACGGCTATAGATAAGGGGTGGCAAAGCCATGCCAGCGATCAGCGCCAGGATCTGCATCAGGTTCATCTGCAGGGCCACCAGGGTACGCTCCCGATAGGTGGTGAACATCTCTGGCAGCAGAGCATAGTATGGGGTGATGAGTGCCGTCAGCAGCCCCTCCCAAACGAAGATGACTGGGGCGAAGTAGGCCAGGAGAGCCACGGGCTGCTCGCGGCCGTCGAAGGGGGCCAGCCAGACCAGGAGGAAGAAGATGGCCAGGGGAATGGCCGAGTAACGGATATAGGGAATACGGCGGCCCCACCGGCTGCGGGTGCGGTCGGACAGGTAGCCCACGATAGGGTTGTTAACCGCGTTCCAGATGCCGTAGAGGGTCATCACCGCTGCGGCCCAGGGAGCAGGTAGATGGCGCACGTCCACGTAGAAGAAGAGGACGTAGGCCGAAAAAGCCTGCATGGTGATGATGTTGCCGAAGTTGATCAGGCTGTAGAGCCAGCGCTCTCGCGCGGTAACCCGAATGAGCATGGGAGCCTCTCCTTGGCTTCAGGCGGAGTGCATCAGATTGCGCAGCGTGCGGTACTCCAGCATCCTGACCCCTTCCTGCGCGAGGATACGGGGCAACTCCTCACCGGCGAAGACCTCCCAATCGGTCACGCGGATCGGCCATTGCTCCCCGATGATGCCTTCGATCTCTGGCCCAGGCCGGGCCGGGTGATAGGCCAGGTGGGTCAGCCCGGCCGGCAGGCCGCGGACGACCTGGATGTATTCCTCCAGGCGGTTGCCCCGCGGCATGACATACATGTTCACCACGTGGTCTATCACGGGGAGTGTCCCGCTCTTTTCGAGGCTGGCCAGCATGGCCAGCAACTGGGGTATGGCTTCCGGAGGCGCGCCCAATTCGCTCATCTGTTCCGCTGAAAGGCGCGGGATCAGCGCCGGGATGCGATACTCCAGGGCCAGGGCGATGTAGATGGGGACCAGGGCAGGGTGGAGCAGGGCCCCCATGTGGGTGTCAAGATGGGTGACGTCCACCCCGGCCGCCAGGGCTCGCCCGACCTGCGCCCGCAATTCGGCCTCCACCCGCTGGGGCTGCATGTGTGCATGCAACGGAGGCACATCGGACCAGAAGTAGCCATCCCCATCCAGCAACCCGCTGGCCTGATCGCGGGTGGAGAGAGGCCCCCACCGGTAGCTTTGCCACTCACAGGTGAGGGTCAGGTGGACCCCCAGGTCCACCTCCGCAGCGCGCTGGCGGGCGAAGGCGGCGATCTCGGGGAACCAGGGGCAGGGGACCATGATGGACCCTGTGCGCACCGTGCCGCGGACAACTATGTCGGCAAAGCCCTGGTTGACCGCGTGACACATTCCCAGGTCATCAGCGTGGAAGATGACCACCCGCTCGTGCGGACCAAATCCCAGCCGTTCCAGAAATGGGTTCATGGTTCGTGCTCCTTTTAGTAGAGAGGAGTTACGCAGTTGCGCTACGCTGTGCCCCCACTCCCCAGCCCTTGCCCCCAATCGGGGGAAGGGGAATCCTTTGAAAGGGGTGCTTCGCCGCCCAGAATACCCTTAATCTCGCTCCTCCTTCCCCGCAAGGCAGGGAAGGAGGGAGGGAAATGGGGCGATATGCCCTAAAGTGCGTAACTCCTGTTATTAGAGCATTACACCCCCAGATCCCATTCGGGATGCTCGCTGATGGGGTGTGAGGCGGTGGCAATGGTGGCAGTGATCAGAGCATCGGGATGTTCTTGAAGCAAAGTTATAGGATACTCCGGGGTCACAGGGCCAAACAGGGCTACACGGAGAGCAGTTTGTTTCCAGGCCCCTGTGTCGCTGAACACCCGGACCTTCCTGGCCGAGAGACATTCTTTCATCCCCAGGGTCACCGACATGGGCGGGACGAACTGGTATGCGGTGCCGAAGGTGCGTTGCGCCAGGGCCAGGATGGTATCAACGTTGTTCTCCTGAATGCGCACCGTGGAATTGTGCAGCTCCTCAAGGGTAATGGAGATAAAGGGGTGCCGCCGGGCCTGGTTGTAGGCGATGTGGCCATCCTGGCCCCACCCACCGTAGGTGAGATGGATGGGAGCAGACCAGATCCGCTCGCGCACCTCCTCGATGTTGGTGGCATTGAGAAAGACCCTGTTTTCTTCCGGCACAGCCAGCTCGGGATCCACGGGACCATAGAAATGCTTCTCCATGAAAGCGCGGAAGTTGTAAGGGTGGCCGCGGGGAAGCTCACGCCCCTGCCAGTCAAGGCATTCGTCCATGTGGAAGACCACCAGCTTCCTCAAGTTCACCTTTTCCCTGTTGACCAACTCTGTGAACGGTTTGTACCAGCATGTGGGGCCGCAGGGAATGATGGCCCGCATAACTTCGCCCCTTTCGTTGTAGGCTTTAATCTCATCCACCAGCTCGCGGGCCATGATCTGGCCCATCTCCTCTGAATCCCTGCAGAGGCGGAAGGGCACCTTGAGCCGCGGGTGGTTTTCCAGCTCGTAGTAGGGAATCTTACACCATTCGTACAGCTCCTTTGGGGTGATCATGGCCTTTCACCTTCCCGGCACTCGGGATGTCCTGTCACATCCTGAGCCCACTCATGGTAATACCTTCGATGAGATAGTTCTGGACGATGATGAAGACAATTAGCATAGGCACGGTGGCCACCGTTGCAGCAGCCATCATAACCGCGAAGTTGGTGACATACTGGCCCTGGAAGTAGTTGATACCCACAGAAAGCACCTGCATCTCAGTGCTACTGGTGACGATAAGGGGCCAGAGGAAATCGTTCCAGGACCAGAGCACGACCAGCAGGCCAAAAGCGAGGATGGTCGGCCGGACCAGGGGCAGGGCGACATGCCAGTAAACCTGGAAGGGATTGCACCCATCCAAAACAGCGGCATCATCCAGGTCGGAGGGCAGGGTCATGAAGAACTGGCGCAGCAGGAAAGTACCCAGGGCGCTGAACAGGCTGGGAACGATGAGACAGGTATCCAGCCAGCCCAGGTACCTGAGCAGAACATCGACCTGTGCAATTACCTGCCTCTTTTGAATTGTGAGCCATTGTGGTATCATATCCAGCAAAACTGTACGCTGGAGGAGCGGAATGACCAAAAACTACAGAGTCAAGGTTCAGGTTGAGATTGAAGCGTGCAAGGAAGAGTTGAGTCGGGCCTTGAAGGGCCGGGAAATCCGGAACAGTCTTTTAGAAGAGTTGTTGCCCTGTCTCTGGCACGGCTGTGTGGACCGGGCGATCGCCCGGTCACAGGCAGTGGAGCCCCTTCATATCAAGGACGAAAAGGCTCTCAGCGACCTGATCGGCTATCTGGAGCGCAACCGCCCCTATATCCCGTGC
>Ga0308419_1001386_pt1 | contig 16118 bp, 12 predicted proteins | sample HotsprSampleMS50_FD_203674 | JGI IMG/M metagenome (GOLD analysis project Ga0308419, IMG submission 203674) | Hot spring phototrophic mat microbial communities from Mushroom Spring, Yellowstone National Park, Wyoming, United States - 20090730_MS50 ... | reverse complement strand
CAGGAAAAACACCCCCCAACTGCATAAAACGTTTCCCGGCAAGTGTAACAAAATCGTAACCCCTTCGCAACACGCAGGCAGGGCGTCTCGTGGTATGCTTAAAGGCGATGGCGCAGGCCCTGTGTGCGGTATTTACCGGAGCACAGTATCATCTGTGCGCGGCCGATGCCGGAGCTATCGGTGCAACAGAGAAAATACCGCTACATAGTGCTTCGCCCCTTTGCGTGCTGACGGCGTGTTCCCTCTCCTATGCTGCGAGGGAGAAGTGCCGTTATTCCTGGTTAAACGCAGCGACTCGCAGCCTGGAGCCGATGTGGTGGATGACGATCACAGGTTGGTTTGAGAAGGCCAAGACATATGTGGGGTGGAGCCTGGCCGATAGAAGCAGGATCGCCCGGCTTCGCCGTTGCATTGAACCAGACCTGGATGCAGTGCTCGAGAGACTGGGGAGAGAGTTAGCCAGGTTCAAAGAAGCCCAACCCTTAATGGCCAATGTGCGCTTTGTCCAGCGTCTCCACAGTGTGCTTCGTGAGTGGCTGAGCGGGCTGCTGGAGGGAAGTTTTGATCAGGATTATGTCGTCAGGCGTTCTTTATTTGGCCACAGACTGGCTGAGATAGACCTGAGCTTTGAGGACATTATCCTGCTCGAAGAGCTGACGCGGCAGGAGTTGTTTCGAATCGCGGCAGAGAAATTGGGCAACAGTCCTCAGGGTCTCTCCTCCACGTTGCACGCGCTGGACAAGGCGCTCAATCTTGACCTGGCGCTCATCTATACCAGCTATCTGGAACTCCGTGATGCCGAGATGGAGCGCGCCCTGCTGGAGCGCTTTCTCGCCGTCACCGGCTTCAGCCGCACGCTCTACGAAAATCTGGCCGATGCTCGGGGCTGGAGACGCTCTGCCGGATAAAATTGCCACCCGTGCAGTTGGTAGAGGCCCTTTGAAAAACCGCAAGGCGTAAAGAAGAAACTTTTGCGTTTTGCGGTGAATTCAATCCAGCCGCAGCGGGCAGTGTCGGCCCGCACCGACACCCGGCGTGAAGTGCCCAAAGACGGCTACCACTCCACAATCTTCTGGCTGATGATCCGCTCCATCTCATCCACGCGGCGATCCCATGAGTGCTCCCTGGCGACGGCAACGCGTTGCTGCTGTCGCCCCACATCATCCTCGGCCAGCGCCTGCTCAACGCGCTCGACAAAGGCCTGTGGCGTGGCGGCGATATAGACTACCTCACTGAGTTCGCGCGCTTCCGGATGGTCGGTGCTGACAACCGGCCTACCGGCAGCCAGATATTCGTAGAGCTTGAGCGGACTGCGGTAGTAGCCTCGCTCGTCGGCCACATAGGGGAGCAGGCAAACATCCATCCCTTTGACAAGTGCAGGCACCTCGGCGAAAGGATACCTGCCCAGAAAATAGACGTTGGGCAATGCACGCAACCTGCGCAGCGGGGGGGCATCTGGCGTCCAGGGATACGTGGCGCCGACGAAGACCAGCGACCAGCCAGGGCGGGCAAGTGCCAGATACTCAAGTATATCGTAGTCCAGCCGCTCGTTGATGTGGCCAGTATAACCGATGCGGGGCCGGGGGAGGCCAGCAATGGCTGGATGCACCGACACGTCGCGGGCGAAATGCTCCACATCGGCGCCGCTGGGGATGCGGTAAGTGTGTGGATTAAGCCGACGCTTGGCCTGATAAGTCGGGGGGGAATTGGCAAACACGAGGTCCACCCGGTGCAGCAGATCGGTCTCCAGCGCGGTGATGGTGGCCCTTTTGCGTCCCGTTGTGCCGGCGGTGAACTCATCAATGCAGTGGTAAACGCTCAGCCGTTCGCCGAAGCGCCCAATAAGCGGCCCTTGCTCGGGATTGTACAGCCACAGGATACGCGGCTGCGCAAGTTTGTGGGTATATGGGCGGAGCGAGCAGACGGTGAGCCACTGGTTGATGCGATTGATGGTCTGCGAATAGTAGCGGCCGGGGAGGAGCGGAGGCAGGCTGACAATCCAGAGGTTCTCTGCAAGCTGGCGCAGCCCCTCGCGCCAGCGGTGGAACTTGCGGTGGCGCAGCTCGGGATAGCGCAGCAGGTGCTCAAGGCCGGTGGGCTGCTCGATAAAGAACACGTGGTAGCCCCGGCGAGCGAAGCGTAACATCACCTGCTGACGGCTGCCCCAGACACCATCCCAGTCGGTGGAGGAGAAGCAAATGATGGTCGGCATTCAAAAACCCATCGCCGTACGTGCTGCCCGCCACAGGTTGACACGGATCTGTTCCTGCGCCTGGCCAAACTGGCGCAACATGGCTTTGATCTGTGCGCGCCTGGAGGTCAGGCCCTGAGGACACGGCGGAGGTTCGGGGTAGCCGGCCACGTTTCCGTAACGGGCCAGTTCCTTCTCCGGTATGTAGATCAGCGGGCGGATCACGGTTATAATGCCATCGAAGAACGGCACGCGGGGCGCCATCGTCTCCAGGCGGCGGTTGAACATCAGGTTCAACAATACTGTGGCGGCTGCATCGTCGGCGTTGTGACCGAAGGCCAGCTTGTTGCAGTGCAGCCTGGCCGCGGCGATGAACAGTGCTTTACGCCTGTTCCATGAGCAGCGGAAACAGTCGAGCGGCAGCGGCTCTTGTGGCGGCAATTCCAGCGGGACGAAGTGATACTCGACGCCCAGCGTCTGAAACCACGCTTCCAGCCCGGTGCTCAGGTCGGGAAAGCCGGCTGCGGCGCCCGTCACATGCAGAGCAATAAGCTGGAAAGGGGAGCGCGCCCTTGTTTCCCGATAGGAAAGAAGCAGCTCCAGCAGCGCACGGCTGTCTTTGCCACCGGAGACGGCTACTGCCACCCGGTCGCCCCCGGCGATCAGACCGAATTCTTTACAGGCGCGGGTTACTTCGCGCAGCATATACTGGAACGGCGGTGAACGGTGGGTAATGGCCGCAGGATTACCGCTGACCATCCGCCGGCAGCTCTCGTCCCTCGTACTGACGCCGGTAGTACTCGCGGTAAAGCTCTCCGCTTTTGATCGGCCGCCACCACCATTCATTCTCCACGTACCAGCGCACTGTTTTTTCGATGGCTTCCTCGCAGGTGTGAGTGGGGCTCCATCCCAGCGCACGGATCTTGCTCACATCCAGACTGTAACGGCGGTCGTGGCCGGGGCGGTCGCGTACCGGCTGGATCAGGCTTTCCGGCTTGCCGAGCAGGCGCAGCACGAGGCGGGCCATATCAATATTGCGCATCCCGGTGCCCGTGCCAATGTTGTATATGCCGCCGCTCTCACCTTTCTGCAGCACCAAGTCTATGGCCTGGCAGTGGTCAAGCACGTATTGATAGTCGCGCACCTGCAGCCCGTCGCCGTAGAGCGGCAGCGGGAGATCATCTATCGCGTTGGTGACGAAAAGCGGTACCACTTTCTCGGGATACTGGTACGGGCCGATGTTGTTTGCGCCGCGTGTGATGGTGACCGGCAGGTTATATGTGATGTGGTAAGCCAGCACCAGCAGGTCGGCACTGGCCTTACTTGCAGCGTATGGGCTGCGCGGCGCGACCGGGTCGCTTTCCCGCGAGGCTCCCTCCGGTACGTGGCCGTAAACCTCATCGGTAGAGACCTGATGCATCCGCTCCAGCCCAAATTCCCGGGTTGCTTCCAGCAGCACGTATGTGCCGTAGACATCGGTCTTGATGAACGCATCCGGGTCCATGATGGACCTGTCAACATGCGTCTCTGCGGCGAAGTTCACAATCGTGTCTATCTTGTAGGTACGGATCGTCTCGTGCACAAGCCCGGCATTGCAGATATCGCCGCGCACGAACGCGTACCGGTCGGCAAATCTTTCCGCCACATCCTGCAGATTCTCCAGCCTCCCCGCGTAGGTGAGTTTATCGTAGACGACGATGAAGAGGTCAGGGTATTGTTCCAGCATATAGCGGACGAAGTTGGAGCCGATGAATCCGGCCCCCCCGGTGATCATAAGGTTTCGCATGTTATCCCCTTTAGCCAGTGATGAGCATCCGCGCGATTCATTCTACCATAGCCGGCCGGTGGAGCAATCCGCATCTGAAAGCGCGCTATCCCAGGATGCGGCGGATTGTCTCCGAATCAGCGCGGAGCAGACCCGCCTCCGGCAGATGGGGTAGCAGTCGGGCCCAACCATCGTGTCGCGCGAATGTGCGGTGGAAGATGGGCAACGCCTCATCTACACGTCCCAGGTCGGCGAGGGTGACGGCATACCAGAATGACAGTTCATCAATCTCGGGTGTCATCCCGGCAGCAGCCCGGTACTCATGCAGTGCTTCCTCCACCTGGCCTGCGCCCAGCAATTCATCTCCCTGATTCATGTGCTGATAGGCCCGCTGCAGTCTGACCAGGCGTCGCAGCTCACGGATCGGTTCAGGGTGATCCTCGACACGCAGCTCCATGACCGTATCGGCCCAGGGGCGGCCGGTGGGGGTCCCCCTCACGATGAGAATGGCAGCGCTCTGCTGCCCCCTGATGTCGCCTCCGGCAGCCTGACCGGCCTCCAGCGCAGCCAGCAAACGCTCCGCCAGGTCGCCCTCTGCTTCGCGGTAGGCCGCCGCCATCGCCGGCCAGACGGCGGGCGAAGCCATCATGTTGGCCTGGACAGAGAACCCCTCACCGGCCTCATGGCCGGCATAGGCGATACAACGGGCGCCGGTGTGAACTGCAACCTGCCCCCGGGCATCCACCATGGCCACCTGGCGCAGCTCGCGCTCCTGGTCGGCGGCAAGGAGCGCCGCCAGGGCAGATGGCGCGGGCTTACCGGCCCGCATCAGGGCCAGCCCCAGCGGCCCATAGCTCACGTCTACCAGCGCCTGGGTGGCTACTGCACCGCTGCCGGCCTCGGCCCAGGCCACCAGCCTGCCGACCGAGAACCAGTGGGATTGTACGGCAACTCCAAGCTCACCGCTCTCAGGATCGCGCGCGACGATAGAAAAGGTATGCGTGATCATCGAAACCTCCCGATCTCTGCTTTTCTCTGCTGTTTCCTGACACGGCGGCTGGCCCAGGCGGCGCGGGCATCCTCGATCTGCCGCGAAAGGCCCATCCAGTCCTCAACCAGGAAGACCAGGCCTGGCCCCTGCGGGTACAACAGGTAAGGGCTGAGCCACAGGCGAAGCCATTTTTCGCTGACCGGATACCGTGAGAGTCTGGCCACCAGCACGGTGTGGCCCCAATAAGGGTTGAGCCACCTTCGGCGGGCGCCTCTCTCCTTAGCCGGATTGAACACATCGCCGAAGGAAGTGGGGAGCACTTCCTTCAGCCTCCCGTAGGAGATGACCAGCGGGTACAGGGGGGTCTGCACGCGCAGATGATCCGACCTGCACTCTACCCAGGCACGCCGGCGGGCCAGATAAGTAAATGCCAGAATGACCAGTGCGATCAAAGCGGGCAGGATGGCTATGGAACGATACCACTCGTTGTCCGTAACACGCGGCATGCTCCACCACAACGCGAGCGAAGCCGGTATGATAAGCATACAGGGAGCAGCCCACCGCCTCCACATCCGCTCGTAGATCAGCAAACGGAAACGTTTCCTGGTCATTGCTCCTCTCCCCCGATAGATAGATGTGTGTCATCGTTAAGGGTGATTAAGCGAGCCTGTCCCCCCTCTATGCTGACGTGAGTCAGCCCGCAGTTGCTGACGTTGTAACCCCACCATTGAGCAAACTGGTCGGGCAGCAGGTAAGCCAGGCAGGCTCGCAGGGTTCCCCCGTGGGCAACGACGAGTACCATTTCGTCAGGGTGTTTCAGGATGATGGCGTCGCAGGCACGGGCAACCCGCCGGAAAAAGTCGCTTCTTTTCTCCCCACCTGGCCACCGGAACTCCATATCGCTTTTATCCCTCCAGCGGGCAAAAAGGGCCGGGTACTCGCGCGCCATCCGCTCCAGCGTTATACCGCTCAGCTCCCCAAAGTTGATTTCCTTCAGGTTCTCCACAACGATCGGGCACAAACCGAGCACCGGGCCGATAATCTGTGCTGTCTGGAGGGCACGGTTGAGTGGGCTGGAGTAGAGCGCCGTGATCCTGCCTCCGTACTCCCTGACCAGCCGCCTGGCCAGCGCCTCGGACTGCATCCGTCCCAGCGGCGTCAGCTCATCGTCGCTCCAGCCGTCCCAGCGCCCGGCGATGTTGGCATAGCTTTGTCCGTGGCGGACGAGGAGAAGTTCGGTCATTGCTCCACCATCTCCAACCTTACAGCGATGTCCTTCTCGAAATGTGGGAGTGTCAGCCTCATCTGTCCGGTCCGGTCAGCGCTGGCGCGGTATGCTGACAGATAGACACCCTCCCAGGTGTCAAAGGGGCGGACCAGGTACTCGCCTGGGGCCAGTTCTGTTATCGTGACCTGCAAGTTCTCTGCCACAGGCTCCCTGAGCTGCGCCCAGAATACGGCCAGCTTCCTGTCGGCGCTGACCAATCCCCAGCCACCGAAATTGCCATGCCTGAAGCTGATGCCCAGGTTCAGCGGGGTGGGATTCAGGTATGCCAGAGGCAAATCCGAGACGAATGTTGCCAGGTAAGACATATGCCTGTACATCTCGTCGGTCATCCGCCCCCAGGAGCCCTGGTCATTCCACTCCATCGGCGTTGCGGCAGCGCCGGCGGAGAGCGCGGCCCAGATGCCGTTGTGCAAAAGCTCCGGATGGAGTCGCTGGTCGGTGGTGCCGAACTCACCGATGAAGTTTGGTTTCGCCTGGGCCTCCCACATTCTCCGGGTCCATCTGGCGATGAGTGGTCCTGTGCCCGCAGCATCATTTTGCGAGTTGTAGGAGTGCATCTGGGCCACATCCATCACTGCGTACCCTGCCGGCCACCAGGCATCGCCGGCCTTGCTGGCAGTTGTGGGGTGGCGGTATGGGTCATGGGCGACGAAATAGCCGTTCACACGCTCATGCCAGCTATCGGCATAGATGCCGGCATTGGTGCCCTCTATCTCAGAGACGGTCTGCCACAGGCCGATTGCAGGGCTGTACCCCCAGCGGGCGATGATGTAGCGATACAAATTCTCCTGCCAGGCCCAGGCCTCCTCGTCGGTGAAGAAAGAGCGCAGGTCAACCAGCTCACGGAAGCCGTTATGTGTCGCCCAGTCCCCCATGTTGGTCCTGGACCAGGGATGAGTCTCGTCACGCAGCAGGTCGTGGTTCCAGATGGTGAAGACCAGGTAGATGCCTTTTCTGGCCGCATCCTCCACCACCAGGTCAATCACCTTCATGTCCGGAACCGAGTACTGATCGTAGCGTGAGGCGAAGAAGGGGTTGGAGTAAATCGGCCAGTAGACGAGCATGTTCTCACCGTGAGAGGCCATGGTGCTGAACAGGGTGAAGCCCGTCTTCTCGTCCCAACCGTAAGACATCAGGTCGAAGGCGTTGCAGTGCCCTATGCCATAGAAGGGCGAGCCGTCATGGTAAACCAGGTAGCGGGGGCTGTAGGATGCGTCCAACCAGTTGCCCACCTGCAACCAGCCGTGGTGCTCAGAGTGTGTACAGGAGAACCGCCCTGTACGGGGCTCACTTTCGCCATACCGGTCGCGCACAACCAGCCGATAACTCCATTCCCCCTCAGCCGAGGGGGTGAAACGCACGCGCCAGGCCCCCTCACCATCCCAGAACCCCGGCACCACCCACTCACGTCCTGCCGGGTCGGTGAAGGTCGCCGTAAGCTCAACCTGACGGGCGTCGTAAGGATTGTCATAGGCAGGTGGCGCATCCGAAGCGCCCCCTTCAACAGTCAGGGCAATCTCAAATTTCTCATAACGAGGCACCTCTGTCTGCTCCTGTCTCAGTTCCAGGATCCGCGGCACAGGAGCATGCGCAACGGGGGTTGCCCTGGCTGCGCAACCCGCAAGCAACAGGGAGCAGGCCAGGCAAATCATAAGCTCAGGACTGGGAAAGCGGATTGGTCTGTAGACCATACTTTACGTACCTCCCGCGGGGCTCCTGCACCAGATGGTGCAACAGCATCAGCCCGGTCAGCTCGATGACACAGGAGATGACGAAAAGGACCCGGTACCCCCTTAACTCGGCCAGCCATCCGCCGACCATAGGGGCGACAGCCGAGATGGTGCCGAGGAGGGTATTGCTCAGCCCGATGTAAGTGGGACGCACGTCTGGGGCGCTCAACTCGAAGACGATCATCATGCCCGACATGTAGAAGGCGGCTGTGCTGGCCCCCACGAGCGCGAATACAAGATGAAACCAGGCCGGCACAGGGGCCAGGCTCGCCAGACCCACGGACATGGCACTGAGCAGCGCGCCCAACTCGAGCACTAACTTGTGGCCTTTGCGATCGGCAAGCATGCCGAACACCAGGTTGCTCAGCGCCTGGCCGATGAGCATGCTGGCCGTGAAGCTCCCGGCCTGGCTGTCGGGGAGTCGCCAGCGCTGGACGGCGTAAACGGCCAGAAATCCCAGGCTCATCCCTCCCATCGCTGTAATGCTCTGGCTGAACAGGTAACGGCGGAAGTTCCGATCGGAACGTAACAGCACCGGCAATCGGCGCCAGAATTCCTTTTGCGAGACGGGTTCTCCCTGGGGAAGCTGTGCCGGCTCGCGGGTGAGGGCGAGAAAGGACCAGGAAATAAAGGTGAGCACGGCAGCGGATGCAAAGCAGAGAACGTAGCCGTAGGGGAAATCATAGCGGTCGAGCAGCCAGGCTGCTGCAGCCGCCCCCAGTATGCCCGTGGCCGTGCCACCGAAGTTGGTGATGCCAAAGAACCTGCCGCGCCGCTCGAGGGGTATGATCCTGGCCAGCATATCCTGCCAGCTCACGGCCACCGCGCCTGCCCCGACCGTCTGCCAGGCAAAGAGCACGAAAAACAGAACCAGCGCCAGCATCGGGAAACGCACAGATAGCAGGGCCGCCGGCACCATCAACAGCACCGGCAGCCGTTCGGTGAACAGCCCCACGTTCACCACCATCACTTTTTTGCGTGGCAGCCGTTGCACCAGGTTGGCGGTAAACAACTGCGGCAGGAGCCAGCCGGTGGAAGCGATCACCGAAAGCAACCCAAGCGCCAATTTGCTGGTGGTGAAATGGCTTACGTAGAGCGGCAGAATGGTGCGTGTGGCAATGAAACTGGCCCCGAACCAGAAAAAGGTGCCATCCAGAATGTTGACGATGGCGTTAAAGCGATAGTTTCGGGCGATTTCTTGCTCGAAGTCGTTGTCGGCAGTGGTCATAGTGGGGTCCCTCTATGTAGCCTGCGTCTGTGCATTGTGTGAATTCCGTCACTCCTGACGCGTCGTGTCCTCTGCATCCGGTGGAGCGAAGAACTGCTGCACTTCGGCGAGCCGCCAGGTACGCCGTGCGGGGGGGAGGCTGCTGATTATTTTCCGCCCGTAGCTTTTGGTGTTGAGACGTGAGTCGAGGATCGCCATCACGCCACGGTCCGTTTCAGAGCGGATGAGTCGCCCGACCCCCTGCTTCAGCGTGAGGATCGCCTCCGGCAATGAAAACTCATTAAAAGGATCGCCACCGCTTTCCAGAATGAGCTGCTGGCGCCGCTGATTGACCGGGTCCTGATGAGGAGCGAAGGGGAGCTTATCAATGATCACCAATGACAGGGCCTCGCCCGGGATGTCCACTCCTTCCCAGAAGCTACGGGTGGCGAAAAGGACGGCTCCGTCCGGGTCGTTGCGGAAAAGGTCGAGCAACTCGGCACGGGAAAAATCCTCTCCCTGGCAATAGCAATTATATTCCAGGTGAGGGCTGACCAGCTCGTATAACTGCCTCATACGTCTGGTACTGGTGCATAATACGAAGGCCCGGCCCCGGCTGGCCTGAACGAGCCGCCATATCTCCCGCCCCAGTTTCAGCAGGTATTCATCCTCCCCCTCGTCATAGCGCGGCTCCAGCCCTTGCGGGATGTACAGCAGGGCCTGGTCAGGGTAATCGAAGGGGCTGGCTATGACCCGTTCTATGGCGCATTCTGCAGGCACCCCTACCCGGCGACAGAAGTAGTCGAAGCTGTTGCCCACAGCCAGCGTGGCGCCGGTGCAGATCACCCGCCCGACCGGCGCGAACAGGTTTTCGTGCAGAAACTCGCCAACGTGGAGCGGCTCCAGACAGAGGAGCACTGCATCGGGTCCTACTCTGCCAGGCTGCTCCTCGCAGTAGCGCACCCATTCGGGCGGTTCTTCGTTGGCGAGCGCCAGAGCCTGCTCGGCCAGGTTCCTGGCCCATTCTATGGTGACCTGATGACGCAGGCTTTCTATGTTTTCCTCTTCGCTCCCCGTCGGTGGCCGATATGAGCGCAGCAGTTGTTTGTGGATCGTGGCAAGATTGCGCGCCAGCGCGGCCCCTTCCTCCAGCTTCCCGGGGACAGCCCACCGCCGCTCGCTGCCGGGCGGTCTGGTGGACAACCTGTCAAACAGCATATGGTTGATCTGCACCGTCTCCTGGCGCAGCTTCTCCTGGACGTTGCGCATCACCACGGTGTCGTTGATAAACTTGAATACGGTGGTATGTTCAAGCTCCAGGCGCAATGCCCCGATGACGTACCGCTCCAGCTCATGTGCCTCATCTATAACGATCACCGGCCTCGGCAGGAGCAGGGGACGTATCAGGTTGTAAGCCAGCAAGGCGTGGTTGATGACCACGATGTCGGCCTTCTCCGCCAGGGCCCTGGCCTGCTCGTAGTAGCAGCGGGCCACGTATGGGCACTCCTGTCCCAGGCACTCATGCTGCGCCGCAGTGACCGCCTCGCGCAGGGGACCGAAAAGACGCATTTCCTCCACGTCGCCGGAGACACTCTCCTGAAGCCTCTCCAGCAGCCCGTCAATGCCGCTTTGCAATCCGGGCAGGGCCAGTTGTTTGCGCGCTTCCCCAAGCTTGTAAAGGCAGATGTAGTTTGAGCGGCCCTTGAGCAGTGCCGCAGTGAAAGGGCGCGGCGCGATCTGCCTCAGCGCGGGAATGTCCTTTTCCCAGAGCTGAGTCTGAAGGGTCTTGTTGGCCGTGCTGACGATAGCCCTGGCGCCAGACCAGATAAGCGGCACAAGGTAGGCGAAAGATTTGCCACAGCCGGTGCCGGCCTCAATCACGGCCGGGCGGCCTTCGACCAGCGCCTGGCGCACCAGTTGGGCCATCTCCACCTGTCCCTGGCGGTAGCGATACCGCTCGCCCAGCAGCCTGGCAATGGGGCCTCCAGGAGCAAAGACAGGTGTAATGTCCGGCACATCAATGGGCTTCTCATCAGGCCCGGCCGGGTAGCAGGATCGAGTTATGCCATGCTTTTCCAGAGTGACTGTCACCTCCGCATCACCAGAGGCAGATAGAGCCTCTCAGGCAGGTCCAATGAGACTGTCATCGCTACCGGCAGGGTTGAGTCTGGCCGCAGCGGGTCGTTGGTGTGTATGTGGAGCATGGCGGTGTGCCGGCCGAATGTCAGCGTCGTACCACCGGCATCGAATGTCACGCCGACCACCCGGCTGGCCCCTGGCAGCACAGCGCCCGAGACCGGACTGAAGGAAAGCCACGGAAGGTCCACACTCCCCGCCCCCTCCAGCCGCACGTCGTCCAGCCCCACCGGGGCGCCGTTCTGGCCCAGGTACTGTAAGCCAATGCGCACCGGCCCACCGGGCAGTTTGGAGGTCAGGTCAAAGGTGCTCTGCGCCCAGGTCCGGTCGGAGGGCCAGGCATCATCGGCCTTCCCGATGTAGACGTCGTCCATGCCACCCACGTCCCCCACGACCAGATATACGAAGAGGTCGCAGTAATTGTAGGTATCGCGGCAGCGGACCGGGTCGCCGAAGGACCAGAAGGAGAGGGTGGCGGTGATCAGGTTCAGTTCCGGCGAGAGCAGCCATTCGTCCTGCGGCTGGCCGGAGGGCTCCACCGTCGCTGCGTACGCGCCGGAGCGCGCGCCCGCGGTGAGCACTTTCCAGTTGGCGCTGGTGTTGTTGACCACCTCGCTCCAGCCGGAGGGCGGCACCTGGCCGCTCTCAAACCCCTCGGCCAGCAGCGTCGTCCCTGCCCCTGACCACTCTTCCAGTTCAAAGGTGAGGGTGAGCCCGCCGGTGTTGGTCAGCGTCAGCGGGAGGGTAGTGCTGAGCCCCCGGGTGAGGACAACTTTCATGGAGGCCGGCGCATAGGCCAGGCGGGGGGCCGCCAGATAGAAGTCCTGCCGGACGGTGCCGCTCAGGACGACGTTCGTCGTCGTGACTGCGGCGTAGCCACTCAGCGTGGCGGTGAAAACGTGCGAGCCAGCCGGGGAGAAGAGGGTGTAGAAGGAGTCGTCCACGGCCGGGTCTTCGGTGAACGCGGTAACGGTGGAGAAGCCGCTGTCGTTGGAGACCGTGGCGCCGGCGCGGGGGACCCCGGCATCATCGTAGACGTTGCCGACCACCAGCCCCCCGGGCCGGGGCCGGCAGCCGCCCCCCAGCACCACGTCGTCAATGTGAATGTCGTTACCCCAGGCGCTGATGCCCAGGAACCCCACCCGCAGGTCCGTCTGGCTGCCGTAGGCGCTCAGGTCTACGGTGTGCTCTTTCCAACCTGTGGAGCCGTCGTAGCGGTAGATGGCCGAACCGACATTGGTCCAGGTCGCCCCGCCGTCGGTGGAGACCTGAACCTGCACGCGATCATTGAGAAGGCTCCACTCTGTATCATGATACATCCAGAACCGAAGGGTAGGGGCGAGACCCCTCATATCCGTTCCCACTGTACGGTAGAGGCGGGTCTGGCTGCCGATATCGGCGCTGTATGAATTGAAATACGCCAGGTTGGGCGGGCTGTGGGAAGGCACTCCCGAAGGATGCACGGTCCCGGCGCTGGTGGCCCAATCCCCTGCCGTCCCGCTCACGTCCACTTTGGCCCAGTTGGCAGGCAGGTTCGGCGGCGTGACCGAATCGAAGTTTTCCGCAAACCTCACGCCGCCGTAGTAGCCTGGCGCAGTGCAGGCCACACTGTCCACGGTCAGGAAAAAGTTCTCCGTCCGGTCCGCCGTGATAGGGCCGACGATGCGGGTGGCCGGATGGTAGCCGTTCACCCAGGCATCAACTTTGAAAAAGTAAGAGGTCCCCTCGGGCAGGGTAACGCTGTAGAAACCGGTGACCGGATGGTTCCAGACGTGCAGGCTGTATCCGGCATCGGTGGTGATGGTCAAACGGGCGTAGAGCGGCCAGCCGGCCAGGGCATCGGAGACGGTGCCGGAGACGACCCGGCGCGGGGCGGGCGTCAGAGAGAAGTTCCGGGTCGTCGTCATATTCGCCGTGACCACGACGCCGCTGGCGGTGGACGGCAGGTACCCGAAGGCGGAGGCCGTCACCACGTAGGTGGCGGCGGGGAGGGTCATGGAGTAGGTCCCGCCTGCACCGCTGAAGGTGACGCCTGTCCTGGTCGCGTCAGCCCGCGCCTCGATACGCGCGCCCACGATGGGTGAGCCGCTGCCGGCCACGGTGACCGTGCCCCTCAGAATACCTGTCAGCGCTGTGGTAGCATTGTAGATGACCAGGGCGAAATCCTGGTCGGTGGGGTCGCCGTTGCCCGGGACGCCGTCACCGGCGATGTTGGCGGCCGTGACGACGACGGTGAACCCGCCGCCCGTTCCGGCGGGCAGGAAGACGCTCTCCACGTTGTTGCGCGGGTCGGCGCTGCCGCCGGTGACCGAGGTCCCGCCAGAGAAGACGTTGCCCCGGTAGGTCTGCCCGCCCACGGTGACCGCCAGGTCCAGGTTGTTGACGTAGGCGTTGCCAACGGTTGAGCCAGGGGCATCCGTCCAGGCAAGAGTCACCCGGAAGGGCCTGCCGGGGTCCGCTATGATGCCCGAAACCCGGTAGGTCTGTCCGGTGCTGCCGAAGGTGTGCGTCTGGTCCACCAGCATGCGAGGGGTGCTGTCAAAAGCCAGGCCAAGGTTGACCTCGCCGAAGCCCTGGGAGTTGGAGGGCAGGTTGCCCCCGGCGCCCACGCCGGTCAGGTAGCGGGTGGCGTTGATCAGGCAGGCCTTGACCATGGCCGGGCTGGGGGGCTGGCCGCCGCCGTAGTGGGTCTGATACCAGTGGTAGACCAGAGAGGCGGCGCCGGCAACGGCAGGGGTGGAGTGGCTGGTGCCGGAGGAGGCGGCGTAGAGGGTCTGGCCGGAGGGCCGGTACTTGTCGCAGACGCCGCTCCCGTCGTAGTTGGGCGATTGAGAGGCCGCTCCCTGGATGTGGGTGCCCGGCGCGACGAGGTCCGGCTTGACCCGGCCGTCGTCGGTGGGGCCGCGGCTGGAGAACGAGGCAATGTCCTGGGCGTTATCGGCGCCGGAGGAGCCCACCCCGCAGCCGTCGGTCCAGCCGGGCCGGTAGTTCTCCGCCGCGCCCACGGTGATGACATTCTTGGCCGTGCCGGGCGTGCCGACGTTGTTGTCGTAACTGCGTGTACCGTCATTTCCGGCAGCAAAAACAATGACCATTTCCTGATTGCCGGTGACACCCGGCCGGGCGTCCCGCACCCGCGCATCGTAATCCTGGGCCCAGGCATCGTAGGCGCCCCAGCATTCCGTCTCAGGATAACCGCATCCCCACGAGTTGGAACTGATGCGCGCACCCAGCAGGTAGGAGTTGTTGATCAGTTGGGTGGGAGTGGCATAAGTGTCCCACTCGCCGGAATTTTTGAATACCTTGGAGCCGGCCACCCTTCCGTAAGGGCTTATCCCCAGGCCGTAGTTGTAGCCGCTGGCGTCCTTGTAGGGGAAACCGGTGCGGTCGTTGTAGCCGGCCACAATGGAGGCATTGATATTCCCATGCCCGCCCCCGCCGTCGGCCGATGGGTCGGAGGTCCAGTTGTGGTTGTAGGCCAGCCGGTCGGGATTGGAGGTGTTGCCCAGGACGTAAAAGTCAGCGTGGGTGGGGGTGGCATCGCCGTCGTCTATGCCGTCGTCGGTCACGTCCACGATGGGGTAATCGGCGGCGTTGGTGGAGAAGCCCCGGGATTGGAGCCAGGTCAGGTAGCCGGTGCCGGAGGGCTGGGTACCGGCCGCGTTCAGGTTCCCGGCCATAATCTGGCACTGGACCTCGTCCAGCAACTGGTAACGGGGGTAGGGCTCCACGTTGACCACATCCGGGAGGGCAGATAGCCAGGGGAGGTCGGCAGCGGCAACCCGCACCCCCAGGTTGGTATAGACCAGGACCGGGTAGGGAGGACGGAGGACCGTCCGGGCGCGGTCCAGGATGGCCTGGACTGTCGTCTCGGCCCCGGCGTGGTTATAGACCTGGACGATGACATCCACCTCATCGGGGAGTTCCTCCGGGGCGGCCAGGGCGGGGTGGAGGGCGTAGTAGGGATGGTAGAGGCCGGCCCAACGGAGGGGCGCGGCATCGGCCAGCCGCTCCACCGATGCCTCGTCCCCCCAGACCAGATAGGCATAATCGGGGATATAGGTGACCACTTCCAGGCCGGCCTTTTCCATGGCAGCGTACCATTCGTCCTGGATGGGGCCGGGGAACTGAACCAGACGGAGGCCGGGCTTATTGGCAGTCGGGGTGCGGCGCATATCAGCAGGGATAGGCGGCTCGCCGGCCAGGGGGTCGCAGGAGCCGCTGCGCATATTGAGGAGCGCCGCTGTATTTGATGGGGTGCTCGCCGGTGGGACAGCATGAGCCTCCATAAGTAGCTGGCCTGACAGGATTGTCAGGCAGATCAGCAACAGGCCTGTGGACAAGAGAGTTCGTACCGATAAGTGACCAGACACAGGGGGTTCTCTCCGATCGGCCTGCGCATAAGCCGCCCGCAAGCGAGGGAGCGAAGCGGGTCGGCTTGATGCGCGTGTTAGCCAGCGCTTACTGGTTCAGCCACATCTCTACTTTCAAGTTATCAATCTCTCCAAAGTGCGCATCCCGCGTTGCTACAATCAAATCGTGTTCCAAAGCAATCGCCGCAATCCACAAATCATTCTCGGGTATCGGACGTCCTTTGATGTGATTTCCATGCCCCATAGTAAAGCTCTCCGACCGCAATGCTGGGAATGAAAACTTCACTCGCTTGCGTCAACGGCCTGCGCTTCACCTGCGCCGCGCAGCGCAGCGGAGCGGCGTCAGGTGCAACTTCCCCTGGCTGGCGAGGCCAGCCTTCCAACCGGATGAAACAGACTTTCGTCGCCTCCCAATTATGATATACTTGGCGCGTCAG
>Ga0308419_1001371_pt1 | contig 16181 bp, 12 predicted proteins | sample HotsprSampleMS50_FD_203674 | JGI IMG/M metagenome (GOLD analysis project Ga0308419, IMG submission 203674) | Hot spring phototrophic mat microbial communities from Mushroom Spring, Yellowstone National Park, Wyoming, United States - 20090730_MS50 ... | reverse complement strand
AAATGGGGTGAAGATGGAACCGTTCAATCAATTCTTGATTTGAAGGGTATTAAATACACAGGCTCAAAAATGTTATCAAGCGCAATAACTATGGATAAAATTCTTTCTAAAATTTTGTTTGATAAATTTAATATTCCAACACCTAAATGGATTTCCATTTACTCAAATAATTTCGATAATAAAAAGATTTCCGCTCAAATTAATGAAAATATTGGTTATCCTATAATCGTAAAACCCAACGACCAGGGTTCCACTGTTGGATTATCAATTGTTAAAGAGGAGGATTCGTTAAAAGAAGCAATAGAACTTGCAAAAAAATATTCTAACAAAATATTGATTGAAAAATTTATCGAAGGGCGAGAATTAACTGTTGGAATTGTCGGAGATACTGTCTTCCCTGTTTTAGAAATTTTACCCAGCCACGAAATTTATGATTATGATTGCAAGTATACTTCAGGTATGAGTCAATACATTGTCCCCGCAAAAATTGATGTTAAAATATCTGAATATTTAAAATCAATTTCTCTTAAAGCTTTTAATTTGCTTGAGTGCGAAGGCTATGCAAGATTGGACTATAGACTTGATTACAATAATAATTTTTATTTACTTGAAATTAATACATTGCCCGGGATGACTTCTTTAAGTCTTTTACCAAAAATGGCTGAATCCGTAAATATTTCTTTTGATGATTTAATTGAGAAAATTATAAAACTTAGCTTATGAAAAAATTCTTTTCTAATCCTAAAATAAAATGGAAAATATTTTTTGTTTTGGTTTTTATTGGTTTACTTTATCTTTTTTTTAATAACTTCGGTGTAATAAAGTATATGCGATTAAAAAAAGAGGTAGATTCATTAACAAAACAAATTGAAATGATTAAAGCAGAAAATAAAAAACTTGAGTTAGAAATTGATTCATTGAAAAATTTAATTCCCGAAAAAATTGAACAAATAGCACGAGAAAAACACAATCTAATTAAACCAGAAGAAAAAAAGTACAATGTAATTATTGAATGAAAAAATTAAGTCTCCCTCAAGTCCCTTTAGCTGAGCGAATTCGCCCCGAGAATTTTGAAGAATTTGTTGGTCAAGAACACTTATTAAGTAAAGGAAAACCCCTATACACTATGATTAATAGCCATAATCTCTCTTCTTTCATTCTTTGGGGTCCACCAGGAAGTGGTAAAACGACTATTGCAAGAATTATAGCCAAACAAACTGACTCCGATTTTCATACTTTAAATGCTGTTTCAAGTGGAGTTAAAGAAGTAAGACAAATTATTGATATTGCACAAAGAAATAAAATATTAAACAGGAGAACAATTCTTTTTATTGATGAAATTCATCGTTTCAATAAAGCTCAGCAAGATTCATTATTAAATCCAATCGAAACGGGACTGATAATTTTAATAGGAGCAACCACTGAAAATCCATCTTTCGAGTTAATTCCTGCATTGCGTTCAAGAACCAGAATTTTTGTTCTCAATCGACTTTCTTTTGATGAATTAAAAAAGATAATTTCATTAGCACTAATTAAGGATGAGTTCTTAAAATCACTTAATATTAAAACTATTGATGAAGAATTCTTGATAAATCTTTGTTCAGGGGATGCAAGAGTTGTGTTAAATATTTTAGAGGCTGCTGTTTTACAAGAGATTAACTCTTCAGAAATAAAACTGACCAAAGAAGTTTTTGAAAATGTAGTTCAGAAAAAAAATATCATTTACGATAAGAGTGGTGAAGAACATTATAATTTAATTTCTGCGTTTATAAAAAGTGTTAGAGGAAGCGACCCTGACGCTGCAATTTATTGGTTAGCAAGAATGTTAGAAGCAGGTGAAGACCCACTATTTATTGCTAGAAGATTAATTATACTTGCTGCTGAAGATATTGGTAATGCTTCACCAAATGCATTAGTTTTAGCTGAATCTACTTTCTCAGCGGTTGAAAAAGTCGGTATGCCTGAATCAAGAATAATTCTTGCACAATGTACAACTTATCTTGCTTCTTCCCCAAAAAGTAATTCTTCATACCTTGCAATTGAAGAAGCATTAAATGAAGTTAAAAACGGTCAGCAATATCCAGTTCCAATACATTTAAGAAATGCCCCAACAGACTTGATGAAAAAATTAGGATATGGCGAGCAATATAAATACTCTCATAAATTCGAAAATCATTTTGTAGAACAAGATTTCCTACCCAACAAACTAATTGATAAGCAGTTTTACTTTCCAACCGAGCAAGGTCAAGAAAAGAAACTAAAAGAATATCTTAAAAACTTGTGGAAAAACAAAAAGAATTACAAATAAAAAACAAGATCACTTAAATAGATGAGAATATTTTACCAGGAAGCTGTTTAACCATTCCTTTGAATTCCAAAGTTAATAAGCTCACAAGACAATCAGATGTAGAAAAATTAGTAAGTTCAGAAATCTTATCGATATGTAATTGGCCATTCTCAATTAGCAAATTAAGAATTTTTTCTTCGAATACATTTAAATCATTTTGGGGTTTGGGGATATTTTTCCCGATGATAGGTTTTAATTTTATCTGAAGTTCATTCAATATATCTTCTGAATTAACTACAAGTTTTGCCTCACCCCTTTGTATTAAAAGATTAGTACCTTCTGATTGTCTGACACCAAGATTACCTGGAATTGCAAAAATTTCTCTATTTTGATCAAGGGCAAACCTTGCTGTTTGCATAGCACCACCATTTATAGCAGTTTCAAATACTATTACACCTAAAGAGATTCCTGAAATAATTCTATTTCTTCGAGGAAAGTTAGGAGCATCAGGTTTTGTCCCTAACTGAAATTCAGAAATGATAACTCCGTTTTCAGAAATTTTGTTAAATAAGTTTTTATTTTCTGGCGGATATATGACATCAAGACCAGAGCCAATAATTGCGATAGTTCTACCACCATTTTTTAGTGCTGTTTGATGTGCAATTGAGTCAATACCTCTGGCAAGACCACTTACTATTGTTATTCCCTGTTTAGATAATTCAGATATAAATCTTTCAGTCTGAATTTTTCCATAGTTAGTTGGATTTCTTGTGCCTACTGCAGCAATAGAATAATCATCTTTTTCAGAGAATTTGCCTTTAATGTATAGTATTAATGGAGGATCGTAGATTTTTTTTAATAAAGAAGGATACTCTTTATCCCAGTATGTAATAATTTCGGCATTTAACTTTTTCAATTTTTTAAGTTGGCTTTCAAGAGATTTTTTAATTTCATCTTGATTTTGTTTTGCCAGTTTAATTCTTTTGGCAAGCTCAAGCCCAATTCCTTCTATATTGGCAATTTCATTTAATGATGAGACAAAAATATTATTAAAGTTTTTGAATTTTTGAAGGAGAGATCTTATTCTTGTTGAGCCAACTTTTTCTATTGAAAGTAGGAGATACAAATCAGAAAGTTGGTCAAAAGATAATTTACTCAAAAGTGTTATTAGAGTTTGTTATTTACATTTTCGTTTCTATTCTTTTTTCTATAAAGAATAGAAATAGGGAAAATGATTATATAAGCAATAAAAAGAATTATTGGTGAAACAACTAAAGATGTTGTGCTATCCCATTCTCCTATGCTCATTATAAGATAACCAATAATAAGCAAGAATATTCCAACGGATAATAGAATATAATTAGTTTTTTCCCAATAAATTAAAAATGTAGATTGTAATTTTTTCGTTTGAGCTGCGTTTGATTTTTTAATTACTTTAGCCATTTATACCTCTTAAAATAAAAATAAAACCCGGTGTTGGGGAGACACCGGGCCTGACTTATAATTTTTCAAAGGGCAGGGGAGGACCCTCTGAAAAAAGTCAGCAATAAAATAAAACAATATTTTTTAATTGTCAATACCTAATATTTATTTATTGATCTGATAAACAATTTTTCTTATTGTATCGAACTGCAAATATGGATATTCTTCTCTGATTGCATCAATCGCATCGCCAGCACTTACTTTACTAGCCCTTAGTTGTTTGAACTTTTTTCTAATCTGATAATCCCTAACTGCCTTCTCATCTATCAATCCATGGGAGTTGAGTAACTCGTAAATATCATCACTTATTAGTTCAGATAATGGATTTTCTAATTTTGCTTTGATTTCTTTCATCGTTCTTTTCTCCTTTGTTGTTAATGGGTTCTTTAACTTTGATATCGTATCAATTTATTCGGTTAAACTCCTTTTTAGATTCAAACAAAATTCCGAATTAAAAAATTCATTTTATCGGAATAATCAGAAGATTTTTAATTTTTTTAATTGTTAGACGAAATATATATAAAAAAGTAACAAATGATTGATAATTTTCATTACGAAAAATAATTATAAAAAAAATAAAATCAAGTCCTTTCCTTCTTGAAAAACAACGAACTTTCAATCATCTCTTCTAAAGATGAAAATTTAATACCCAAATTCTTAAGTTTATTAACATTTAATGAAACATCTTGAACAAATGGCACATTTTGAACATCTTTTAATTTAATAGGAATGAGTAAATTTTTATCAAAATTAAATTTTTTAACTAAAATTTCTCCTAATTCAAACCTCGATACCCTCTCTTCACCCCCTAAATTATAAACACCTTTAGGTATATTCATCTCAATGATATTATTGATTACATTAGATGCTTCAATCAGTGAAATAGGTGTTCTAAATTGGTCAATGAAAAGCTTTGTATGCTTTTGCTCAACTAAATTTTGATATAAAATTTGAAAATGACAGATAGAATGATTAAGCCCGACTCCAATAAGCAGTGATAATCTTAAAATAACAAAATCATCAACAAAATTTTTAACATATTCTTCAGCAAGTAATTTACTTTCAGCATAAGGTGAAGCAGGGTTTAACTTAGAATTCTCGTCAAGAAATGAACCTCTATTTCCATCATAAACCAAATCAGTTGAAATATAAATCATTCTAACATTGTAAGTTGCACACAATTGGGAAATATTTTTTGTTACCACTACATTATTCTGGTAATAATCATTTAATGTATAATTATTATTTATCAAAGTTGAAGTTATAGCCGCGGAATGTATCAAGTAGTCAGGTCTAAATGTTTCAAAAACCTTTTTCAATTCTGTTGAATTTTTTAAGTCTAATCTGTGAGAATTATATTCTATACAATTACCAGAATTTTTATTATAAAGAGAGAAAATTTCAAAATTTTTCGATAATGTAAGATTTAAATACTGTCCTAAAAGTCCACTTCCACCAGTAATTAAGATTCGCTTTTTATTCATAATATTATAGTAATTTTAGTTATTTGCTAATTTATATCGCTTATGTAAATTTAAAAACAATAAATGAATAATTATGAAAAAATTTTTTCTTGTTTATATATCCGTCTTTAGTTTTAGTTTTGCTCAATCACAAACATATTTTGATTACCCATTTGGTGGTGGCGGTGGTTTTATGCCCGGTGTTCATTTCGTAAACTTATCTGAATTAAATAAAAAGTTATCTTTAATTGGTTTACCAGAATTCTCAAATAAAACAATATTTACTACGGGTGGAGGAGGATATATCTATATTGGATTTATTCCTCAATTAAGAGTTGGTGGGCTTGGTTACGGTGGTTCGAAAAGCATTTCACATTATTCTAATGATATAAATTATCAAGTTGATTATAATTTGAGTGTAGGTGGTTTTTCCTTAGAATATACCTTACCTTTTGTAAAAAATATTGCGATTTCAGTTGGTGCAATAATTGGTGGAGGAGAAATTATTGTAGAGTATTATGAAAATCTTAAAAACTTTTCGTGGTCAGAAGTTTTTACTTCAAATCAAAAAAATAACTACACTAAACTAACAAATGATTTTTACTTAATCTCACCAACTATAAATATTGATATTCCAATATATCGTTTTATTTCAATTCATTTTGGAATTGGTTATCAATTAACCTTTTCTATTCAGTGGCACGCAAATAATAAACAAAATCTTCTCAACGCCCCTAAAAATTTAGATGGAAATTCTTTCTTTATTCAATCAGGAATTTATATAGGATTTTTTGCATTTTGAGTATGAAAAACATCTTAGTAACTGGCGGAGCGGGATTTATTGGAAGTAATTTCATAAATCACATCCTACAAAATCGAGATGATTATTTTATTGTCAATCTTGATAAACTAACTTATGCAGGTAACCTTGAAAACCTTAAACAATCTGAAAATAATCCAAATTATGTCTTTGTTAAAGGCGATATTCAAAATTATGAATTAGTTAATTATTTGTTTGAAAAATATAAGATAAAATATGTTATAAATTTTGCTGCTGAATCTCATGTTGATAGAAGTATACTCGGAGCAGAGATTTTTTACAGAACAAATGTTATCGGCACTAATGTCTTATTAGAAATTGCTCGGAAATATGAAGTTGAAAAATTTTTACAGGTATCAACTGACGAAGTTTACGGCAGTTTAGGTCCCACAGGTTTATTTACTGAAAAAACTCCTTTATCTCCTAATAGTCCATACTCATCTAGTAAAGCAGCTGCGGATTTAATGGTGCAAGCTTATAATCATACTTATGGAATGCCTACTCTAATTACAAGATGTTCAAATAATTATGGTCCATATCAATTTCCTGAAAAATTAATTCCTTTAATGATAATTAATTCCATAAATAATAAAAAATTACCAGTTTATGGAGACGGAATGAATATTAGAGACTGGATTTATGTTATTGACCATAATCGTGCAATAGAATTGGTGTTAGAAAATGGAAAAGATGGAGAAGTTTATAATATCGGTGCAAGTAATGAAATGAAGAATATTGACATTGTTAAACTGATTTTAAAGTATCTAAATAAATCAGAGGATTTAATTGAATTTGTGAAAGATAGACCGGGTCATGATAGAAGATATGCAATTGATTCAACAAAAATTCAAAACGAACTTAGCTGGAAACCATTATATTCTTTTGATGAAGCGATAAAGTTTACTATAGATTGGTATTTAGAAAACCGTTCTTGGTGGGAAAGAATTATATCTGGTGACTATATTAAATATTACAATGAACAATACTTGAATCGAAAATGAAAAAGTTAATTTTAATAATTGTTTTAACCTCTTTTATTTATGCTCAAAATAATGAGCGCAGCACTAATATAAATTTGCTTACTACCATATCTGTTTCAATTGCAGGTCAATTTCCTGTCAATGGAAGTTTTGTGGCAGGATTTACTGAACGAGTTGATCAGTTCGTTACTAGAATTTATACACAATCCTTAGAAAGAGCTTTAGGTTCTATTACTGATGAAAAACTAATCGATAAAATTCGAAAAGAATACTCAAACTTTTCCTTAAGAGGAATTACTCTTAAAAGGGCTGACGGAAGTTCAATTATAATTGATTTACAAAAATTTCGCACAAATGGAAATTTTGAACATAATCCTTACCTAAAAAATGATGATGTGATTATTTTCCCACCTAATGACATCGAAAGAAATTTTGTTTCTATCTATGGTGCTGTTAATAAACCAGGCAAATTCCTATTTGTTGAAGGCGATAAACTATCTGATATAATTGAATTAGCTCAAGGATTAAATCCAGCTTATCAATTAAATGGCAAAGCTGAAATTAGCAGATTATCCTATGATGGTAAAAGACAAGAATTAATTCAGGTAGATATAGAAAAAGATTTTGAATTGCAAAGAGGAGACCAAATCACAATTCTGGCAAATGAAACTCAAAGAAAATTATTTTATGTATTAGTATTAGGCGAGGTAAATCAACCAGGTTATATTCCTATTACAAAAAATAATACAAAACTTGGAGATGTTCTCAAAAGAACAAATGGTTTTACTGAAAATGCATCATTAAAAAGAGCAAGAATTTTCAGAGGGAATAGTATTACTACTTTACTTGAAAAGCAGTATGGTATTAAGTTAGACGAAGATATAATTATAAAAGACCCTGAACTGGTAGATAGAATTATTAATTATGAACAACAGATGATGTTCAGAATGTCAAATCTTGTTGAAGAAGATCAAGAATACTTCGCAGCTGAAAATCAATATCGTGTGTTAAATGAAGGAAGTGCAGTCGATTTTTCTCAAGCTTTAGATGAAAATTCTGAAATTTATAACTTTATCGTTTATCCAGGAGATGTTATTATAATCCCACCTAAAATGAATACTGTTTATGTTTTTGGACAGGTATCAAATCCAGGACATGTTAAATTCTCCGAGGGTAAAAATTATAAATATTATATTGAACAAGCTGGAGGAATAGGTGAATATGCTGAAGATGATATTATGATAATTAAAGGTAGTTCCCGCAACTGGATAACTGCTGAAGATAATATAATTATTGAAGAAGGTGATTTCATTTTCGTGCCCAAACAGAGGTTAAAATCTTTTAGAACATTTGCACTTGAACTTTCTGGTTACTTTAATATAATTGGAAGTATTGCAACTATTTTATTATTGATTGTCCAATTGGGTAAATGAAGATTATCTCTAAAAATTTTTTAATCATCCACATACATTTTTGAACATTTGTAAATCATAAATTCTTTTGACTTAATTTGGCTTTATTATAACACCAATATTTTTATGACCATTTATTTTAACAGTTATTGGTTTATGAAAACTAATGTGTTTTGTGAAATCAAATTCCTCATTAACTTTTTGAGAAAGTAGCCATTCCCAATCAATAAATCCAATTTTTTGTGCGGCATCAATCGTAAAATATCCAATTCTAAATGATGTAATGTTCTGAAAGAAATGAGAGCCTTGTGATGGTTCAACTTCAAAATCTCTAAATCCTGATTCTACAATTGCTGCAGCACCGGATATTTGATCCCAAGTTACTGGTATTCCAAGCCAGGGGTCAGTGCTTCCCCATCTTCCTAATCCAATTAAGATGTATGGTTTTCTATCATTAAGTAATTTTGAATTCAACCTTGCAATTTCATTAGCAACTAATCTACTTTTTGCTCTATCATATTTGTGATAATCTACAAAAACGATGTCAAAAATTCCGTCAATGATCCCATTACCCAAAACTTGATTACTCTGGCAGATTAACTCTTCTTTTTTATGATTTATATTTAGTTCATCTAATTCTCTGTTAATTACTAAAGGTCGCATTTGTAACATAGCAAATTCTTTTGGTTTGCCTTCATGAACACTCAGGTTAACTGCAAATTCAATTTCTACAGGGCTACCCATCCCCCAAGAGCCTAAATTTAATAATAAATTAAGAATTTCAGGCAGAGGGAAAATTTTATGTTTCAGAATTGGTGCAAAAGTAACTACTCGTAAGCCTTTTCTTGAGATACCATCATAAACAGCATCATTTTCAGATGAGTAAGTCGAACCAACAGAATATAAAGTACCATCAAGTTCGGCTTCAGATATGTCATATTTTTTTATAAGTGGAATTGAGTGTGCATTGGACAGAATATTTAACTCACCTTCTAAATCGAGTGCATAAAACTCTCTTTGAGCATTACTAAGAATTTCTTTAGTGGAATTAAATTGAATTAAATGATTAGGATATTGTGGGCAAAATCTTAATGCCTTGCCACCTTCTACGACTGTTAATCCAAGTCCAAGAGCAACTACTGCTATACCATCATTTGATTTCTGAGGGGGCACTGGATAAAAGTTATAAGACTTTGCTACGCCTGCAAAATCAGGATAAAACTTTTTTCTATGTTCAGCACCAACTAGCTTTTGAACAATAACTGCCATTTTCTCTTCTTCTAATCGATAAGAAGTTGCTTTCATATAATCTTTTGCTTGTTGATGATATGTAGAGGCATAAACAGCTTTGATCGAATTTAAAAGTTCATTTAATCTAACATTAATATCAGGATTACTATTTGAAAGCATATAAGTTTGATAAACACCAGCAAAGGGCTGGAATTGTGCATCCTCAAGTTGACTTGATGACCTAACTGCTAAAGGTTCTTTTACTATTTCCAAAAATTCATAAAGTTTTTGTTTGATATCTTCTGGGAAATTAACAGCATCTAAAAACCTTTTAGTAATTTTTAAATCATCTGTTTCATTAAAAGCAAAGCTTTCTAATTCATTATCAGCCATAAATTTATCAAAGACCTCTGTGCCTATTACTACAGCTGATGGAACAAAAATTTCAATATTAGGAAAATAATTTTTTATGTTATAATTTACAATCAGCGAGTTAATGAAACCCAATCCTCGAGCTTTTCCGCCAAGTGACCCACCACCGATTCTTGCAAAACTATTTTGTGGATCAAAATTTTCCTTGTCAAAGTCTGATATTACTCCTCGTCTTCGTTCCTCAAGATAATCATTAATTGATTTTATTAAATGTTTTCGCAAATGTTCAGGTGATTCATAATCTGTGATTTTCTTAGGTCTTAATTGATGAGCCAGGTAAAATTCTGTTCTTGCTTTAAGCCATCTCGAGAAATGATTTCCTTCAGCATGAAAAAGAAGACTTTCCTCAGGAATTTTTTCAAGTTGTTCTGCTAATTCTCGAAGGTTTGCGGCTCTTCCAACTCTTGTTCCATTTCTCAATGTGAAAATAAAATCACCAAAACCGAAATGGTCTAACATAAACTCTCTTAGGTCGTGAAGTAATCTTGGCGAGTTTTTGTTGAGAAAAGAGGCACCGGCATTTTTTACTTTTTCTTCCAAATTCAAATCGCTTGTTTGAACAAGAATAGGAATATCTTTATGTCTTTCTTTAACAGCTTTAGTGAACTTTAATCCAGCCTCAGGGTCTCTAATCCCATTGTGCCTGAAATTGTTATCAGTAATTATTCCAAGGACATTTTCTTCATACTTTTCAAAATAATTCCAGGCTTCTTCATATGTGGTGCATAGTAATATCTTAGGTCTTGCTCGCATTCTCAAAAATTTATGTGAAATGTTTACACCTTCAAGAATCAATCTTTGAGATTGATTGAAAACCTCTGTATAAATTAAAGGTAAATATGAGGAATAAAATTTAACATTATCTTCGACAAGAATTATAACTTGAACTCCTAAGTTCTGTGTATCGTTTTCAACATTCATTTTATCTTCTATGTATTTTATAATTCCAATTAAAAGATGAAAATCACCATTCCAAATAAATATTCTTTCAAAAACAGAAGTATCATAGTTGCTGGTAATTTCTTTCCTTTCCATATTATCATATGCAAGTAATATTATAGGTATGTCAATTCCAGTTGCTTTAACTTGGTTAGCAAATTTTACCACATGTATATCTTCTAAATGCAGAGTAGTTATTATTAAATCAATATTATCACTCTCGTTCAATAATTCTAATGCCTCTTCACCAGTTGTTACATGTATAAATTCTGGAGTTTGACTAAGGTTCAAATTGTGATATTCACTTCGAATTAATTCATACAATCTGCCATCTTCTTCAAATAAATAAAAATCATAAACGCTTGAAACTAATAAAATATTTCTAATCTTGAAGCGCATCAACTTTTGAAATTGTTTCATTCTAAATTGAAAAACATTTTCCAATTTTAAGTCTTTCTTTGAAAAAATTTTTCTCATAATTATCTAAATTTCTTTTTAATTGATTTTTTCTTAAGACTAATATAGAAAAATTATTTGAAATTGATTTTAGATAACAATACAATCAACAAAAAAAAGGCTGCCATAAATTGGGCAGCCTAATAAAATTTAATTTCAAAATAACTAAACTAATCCCTGGTCAATCATAGCATCTGCAACTTTTAAGAAGCCAGCAATATTAGCACCATTAACATAGTTTCCTGGTGTACCAAATCTTTCAGCTGTTGCTAAACAAGTGTCGTGAATTCTAATCATAATTTCGTGTAAACGTTTATCAACTTCTTCACGGCTCCAGGGAAGTCTCATACTATTCTGAGACATTTCGAGTCCTGATGTAGCAACACCACCAGCGTTTGAAGCTTTACCAGGAGCATAAAGAATTTTAGCTTCTTTGAAAACATTATAAGCTTCAATAGTTGTCGGCATATTTGCACCTTCACAAACACAAATACAGCCATTTTTTATTAACTCTTTTGCGTCTTCTTCATAAATCTCATTTTGAGTTGCACAAGGCAAAGCTACATCAACTTTAACTCCCCACGGTTTTTTACCTGGGAAAAACTCTACTTTAAACTCTTTTGCATAATCCTCAACAGCGTCCTTATTGCTAGCACGGAGTTTAAGCATATAATCAACTTTTTCTCCTTTAACACCATCGGGGTCATAGATAAATCCATCTGGTCCAGATAAAGTAACTACTTTCCCGCCAAGTTCATTGACTTTAGTTACTGCCCCCCAAGCAACATTTCCGAATCCAGAGACAGCAACTACTTTTCCATCGAATGACATATTTTTAGTTTTTAACATTTCTTGAGCAAAATATACTACACCAAATCCCGTAGCCTCTGGTCGAATTAAAGAGCCACCCCAGTTCAATCCTTTTCCAGTAAGAACGCCAGTAAACTCATTCTTTAATCTTTTATATTGTCCAAAAAGATATCCAATTTCTCTTGTTCCTACCCCAATATCGCCTGCTGGAACATCTGTATCAGGACCAATATGTCGAAATAGTTCGGTCATAAAGCTTTGGCAGAAACGCATTATTTCATTATCGCTTCGACCTTTAGGATTGAAATCAGAACCACCTTTACCACCACCCATAGGGAGAGTAGTTAAAGAATTTTTGAAGACTTGTTCAAAAGCTAAAAACTTTAGAATACTTAAATTAACGGAAGGGTGAAAACGTAATCCACCTTTATAAGGTCCAATTGCACTGTTCATTTCAATTCTATATCCTCTATTGACATGAATTTCCCCTTGATCATCCATCCACGGGACACGAAACATTATAACTCTCTCTGGTTCTACCATCCTCTCTAAAATTTTATATGATTTATATTCAGGATGTCGTTCTAAAACTAACTCGAGTGACTCAAGAACTTCTTGAACTGCTTGATGAAATTCTGGTTCATTTGGATTTTTAGCTTTAACATAAGCTAAAAGATTGTTAATATATTCAGATGCCATAACTACCTCGTTTATTAAAATTAAAATTTATATTCTTATGTTGATTTAATATTTTGATAGGAAAACTTAAGGACTTTCTAATTGAGGATTTTATGCAGCTTTTAACTATCATTATTAAAAATAAAAATTTACATATCAAAATTAGTTTCGACTAAAGTAAAATCCTATTGAAATAGTTACGAGTTATGTCGTATTTTTAATAAAAAGCAAAATTTAATTTTGACAATATTTGAAAAGTTTATAAGATTTGTATTGTTAAAAAATGATATTACTTTAATAATTTATTAAAAAGAATTTATATGAACAAAGAAATAATTAAAGAAAAAATTCAGCAGGCTGTAAGTTTATTACAAGAAAAAAACATTGATATGTGGTTAACCTTTGTAAGAGAAACAAAGATATCAAAAGACCCGATGATTGAAATTATAGTAGGCGACCATTTAACATGGCAATCAGCCTTTATTATTTGCAAAGATGGAGATACTGCAGCATTTGTAGGAAGTATTGAAGAGGAAAATATTAAAAAATCAGGGACTTATAATTATGTAGTTGGATATGTTCAATCGATTAAAGAATCTTTATTAAGATACCTTGATATTAAAAAGCCAAAGAAAATAGCTATTAACTATTCAAAAAATTCAGTGTTAGCAGATGGATTAACCTACGGAATGTTCCAAATTTTACTCGATTTCTTAAATGGTACACCATACAAAGATAAATTAATAAGTTCTGAAGAGATAATTTCATCTTTAAGGGGCAAAAAATCCCTAACTGAAATTGCATTAATGAAAGAAGCTGTCAAAGAGACATTAAGAATTTTTGATGAAGTAACTGAGTTTATAAAGCCTGGAAAAACGGAAAAAGAAGTTGCTAATTTTGTTATTGAAAAATTGAAAGATAGAAATTTTCAACCTGCGTGGGATTCAAATACCTGTCCAGCAGTTTTCACTGGACCGAACCCATCAAGTGCACACTCTGGGCCGACTGATAGAGTAATTGAAAAAGGTCATATTGTGAGCATGGATTTCGGAATTAAATACAATGGTTATTGTTCTGACTTGCAGAGATGCTGGTATGTTTTAAAAGATGATGAAACTAATGCGCCTAAACCGGTCAAAAAAGGATTTGAAGTTATCATTAAAGCTATTCAAAAAGTTGCTAATACTATCAAACCAGGAGTTTTAGGAGTGGAAATGGATGATATCGCAAGAAACTATATAATAAAGAATGGATACTCTGATTATCCTCACGGTTTGGGACATCAAATAGGAAGAGAAGTACACGATGGTGGAGCAGGACTTTTTCCTAGATGGGAAAGATACGGTCAAACTCCTTTTATGGAATTAGAAGAAGGACAAGTTTTTACAATTGAACCAAGGCTTACTGTTGATGGATACGGAGTAGTAACTATTGAGGAGGAAGTTTTAATAACAAAAGATGGATGTGAATTTTTATCAACCCCACAAAAAGAATTGATATTGATAAAATAGTCAGAATTAATTTTTTGACATTCTGAAAACAGATTGTTAATAATCTAAATAAAGTTATTTAAGTATTATCGATTCATTTAGTTCAGTAAAGAAAAGGAACTTTAATAAACTTCACATCATTTCCAATTTAGTATTATTGATTAAAGATATCAAATATTGTATCACATTATCTTTAAAAGTCTGTTAATTGAAAGAAATGAGAATTAGTTGGATAAGAATATTTGTAAAATATTATTTGTATCAAAATATCAGTTACATATTCATAGCTTTGACACTTTATCTTCATAAATTATTATTTTTTCAACAACTTAACCCCTAAAAATGGTTATAATTGACAATGCAAGGAAATATTTTGAGGGAATTTTAGCTCAATTATAAACTAATTTCTGCCTTATCTATTACATTTTTGAGGTGTTTGATTTTTAAGGTATTCAATATCTTACTTGCAAGTGCATTGTGCCTTGACCTCAGATAAAACACATTTTCATTGTATTTGACTTCTGATAGCTCAAGAGAATTTACTGCCTCTCTTATAGTCTCTGCAGATGCGTTAATTCCATTTTTCCTAAGTTTACCCTCTAATACTCTCTCTAACAGAAAAGCAATAAAACACATTACAAAATGCCCTAATACTCTCTTCGGGGTCCATACAAATATCGGTTCAGTCTGCATTGTCGTTTTCAATACTCGGAATGACTCTTCTATCTTCCATAACTGATGATACTCTTCTATAATTCGAACTACATCCAAGTCCCTTACACTACTCTGAATTGCCATATATCCATCTAATCGACTATCTTCTTCTATCTTGCTTTGGTCTATTCCGATTATCTTACCTTTACCTTCTGTCTGAATGTATCTTTTATATCCTTTTTTATCATTGATACTCCTTCCTGACGATACTATCTCTTCAGCCTTCTTTATAGTTCTCTCCCTATCTCTTTTATTCTTATCTGATAATTCCTTTGACCAGTAGACTATTATTCTATCATTCATTCTGTTTTTATTCCCTTCTTCATCAACATACTCAAAACTATGTTCATCTATACTCTTATAACTCAATGTTACTTCTCCATTCTCATCTTTGGCAACATCTACATATCCTTCTTCATCGAGTATCTGTTCTTTCAATGAGTTTGAAAAACTCTTTATTCTCGCTCTTACTATATAATCATATCCTGCCTGCTTGATTTGACACAAATTCTTCGAACTATTTATCCCCGCATCTGCTACTATTATTACTTGTCTTATTTGAAAATCTTCTTCTAATTTCTTCAATGACGATATTAGTGTCTTTCCATCGAATGTATTTCCTGCAAAAAGGTCAAATCCTATCGGATGTCCCTCTGTATCTATTAACAATCCCATTACTACTTGAACTTCATTAAATTTCCCGCACTTACTAAAACCAAATTCTCTCAACTGGTCACTTCTAACACTCTCAAAATGAAATGTCGTTACATCATAAAAAACAACATCTATCTTGGAATTAAACAAACTTCTACTTCTATCAAATAGATGTTTCTCTATCTGCTTTTTATTATCAGCCAATATATCCAAACTTCTATAGAGATGGTGTAAACTCACATCTTTTATTCCAATGTATCTGCCTTGCTTATTAAAGGTCGCTAATTTGCTTTGTGGACGAAGTAGTCTATCGATAACCATAAGATAAATTGTA
>Ga0308419_1001366_pt1 | contig 16202 bp, 15 predicted proteins | sample HotsprSampleMS50_FD_203674 | JGI IMG/M metagenome (GOLD analysis project Ga0308419, IMG submission 203674) | Hot spring phototrophic mat microbial communities from Mushroom Spring, Yellowstone National Park, Wyoming, United States - 20090730_MS50 ... | reverse complement strand
TCTCTATGATCTCGTCCGCAGGCGTGCGACGACGATAGAAGATCGTGCCTTTGGTTTCGGTGAACGTGTGACCGCACGTGCGGCACATGTAACGCTGGCGACCGGCCTTCGTCTTGCCACATTTGACGACGTTCTTCTGCTGCTTGCCATAGTCAGCGCAGGCTTCGTTCGGACAGAAATCACCAACATGGGCGAACCCCGGCATCCTAACCTCCTGGCTCCAAGGATGCCCCCATCGTAACCTGTTATCCGTAAACACTCAAGGGGGAGACTATCGGGGATGCCGCCGCCGGGCCGGCCGGCTATCATTCGCGCCATGGATCAAATTGAGCTAAATTCTGCTCCTGCCGCGCCGGCAGGGATGTCTGTCGATCGGGGAGCGCCGCAGGCAACGGATGCCCCGTTATCGCTCAGCCGGCACGCGGGCGCCGGCGCAATGCTGGCCGCAGGAATTGGCGCACTGTGGGTTGCGCACTACCTTGTAACGACCCAGTATGGGTATACTTTGTTTGGCACATCGATTTTCGAATATGTGATTGGTATTTCGCACGGCATTGGCGAAAAGGCGGCAGAAGCATTGTTTGTGGTGGTGACGCGCTTTGTGTTGGTGTTTGGGCTGGCCTGGGGGCCGCTCACCTTCCTGATTGCGCTGGTCAGCCGGCGCTAAAGGCGAGGGAGTAACCCGCATAGAAGCACTATTGCGCACAGGAGAACGAATGGAACAAGCGGTGTGGAAAGCGGCGCTGGCGGGGTTGTTGCACGATGTGGGCAAGTTTGCGCAGCGGGCCGGCGCCCGTGGCGGGCGCATCTGGGATGCGCAATCCAAAGCCGATTTCGGTTACTACCACGCTCTGTTGACTGATGACTTCTGCCAGAACTATGTGCCCCAACCCTGGCTGGCGCAGGTGCGGCGTATGGCGGCCAGTCATCACCGCCCACAAGACCACGACGACCAGATCATCCGCCTGGCCGATCGCCTGTCTGCCGGCGAGCGGGCCGACCCTGTGGACGACCAGGCCGGCCGCACAGCGCATCCGCGCCAGTTGCAATCCATTCTGACCCTGATCGAGATCGACGGCGATAAGGCGCCCGGCCCGGCCTATTGGCCGCTGGCGCGCCTGGAGGCTGCTCGCCAGGCGCTCTTTCCCGCTGCCGCGCTGCCCGAAACTGAGGTCTGGAGTCGCTATCGGGCGCTGTGGGACGAGTTTTGCGAGCAGGCCGCTGCGCTGCGCGACGCGCACACGCCCGCCGGCAACCTGGCGGTGTATCTGGAGAGCCTGCTCCTGCTGATGCAGCGTTACCTGTGGTGCATGCCCTCGGCCTATTACAAGGCTGTTCCCGATGTCAGCCTGCTCGATCACAGCCGGATGACGGCGGCGCTGGCGGCGCTGCTGGCCGGCAGCCCGCCCGAGACACTGACCGCGCTGACGACGGGCAATCTGGAAGACAACACCACGCCGGTGGCGCTGCTGGTGGGCGGCGACCTGAGCGGCGTGCAGGACTTCATCTACACCATCACCTCGCGCGGGGCCACGCCCGGCCTGCGCGGGCGCTCGTTTTACTTGCAGATGCTGGTCGAAGCGGCGGTGCGCCTGATTTTGCGCCGGCTGGACCTGCCGATCACCAATCTGGTCTATGCCGGGGGCGGCAACTTCTACCTGCTGGTTCGGCCCGCTGACGCAGACGCTCTGGTCGAGATTCAGCGCGAGATCAGCCGGGCGCTGCACCGGCACCATCGCGCGGCGTTGTATCTGGCGATTGCGCAGACGCCCCTGCGCGCGGCCGATTTCTTTGGCGGGCGGGTCGGCCGGGTGTGGGACCGGCTGGGGCGCCGGCTGTTGCGCGTCAAGCAGCGCCGTTTTGTGGAATTGGGGCAGGGCCTGCGCGATCTGTTTGCGCCGGAAGGGCGCGGCGGCAACGAAAGCCACGAATGCCAGGTGACCGGCCTGGAGCACCCGGATGTGGTGGTTGATGAAGGCGTGCGCAAGTCGCCGGCGGTGCTGTCCTATGAGGACGTGGGCGATCGACTGCGCCGCGCGCGCTATCTGCTCTTGCGGCGCTTCGAGCCGCGCCCCGCTGCGCGCGAGCTGGGCGATTGTCACGAGGCGCTGGGCGAGCTGGGCTTCGGCTTTGCGCTGGCCGATGCGCCGGGCAGCCTGCCGACGCCCGCCGGCGCCGAGACGCAAACGGCGCTGGCGCTGGATGATGACGCAATGTCTGCGCTGCGCCCGCTGACCAGCCGGGCGGTGGGCCGGCGCATGTTCGTCAACGTCACGCCCACCGTTACGCCCGATCAGATCGCGCAGGCGCGCCGGCGCGGCATCCCCGATCTGCCCAAAACAGACCGCGAGGTGGTCAAGCCCTTCGCGCTGCTGGAAGACGACGCGGAGGGCATCAAGCGGTTGGGCGTGCTGCGCATGGACGTGGACAACCTGGGGCGCATCTTTGCGGAAGGCCTGGGCCAGCGCGCCACGCTGTCGCGCGTGGCTTCGCTCAGCGCGGCGATCAGCTTTTACTTTGAAGGCTATGTGGACACGCTGGCGCGCGAGGTGGACGGCGGGCGCAATGTGCTGTACTCGATCTACTCCGGCGGCGACGACCTGTTCTTTGTCGGCGCGTGGCCGGCGGTGGTCGTGCTGGCGCAGCGCGTGCGCTACGCGCTGACGGAATACGCCGGCGGGCATCCCGGCCTGCATGTCAGCGGCGGGGTGGCGCTGGCCGGCAGCAAGTATCCGCTGTATCAGGCGGCGGAAGACGCCCATCAGGCCGAGCGGGCGGCCAAGACGCTGCGACGCGTGGTTGACGGTCGCGCGCGCGACAAGGATGCGTTCGCCTTCCTGGGCCAGGCGCTGCCGTGGGAGCGCTTCGGCCCTGCCGACGCGCGCGGCCTGGACACAGCAGCCGGCCTGTATGCATTCCTGCGCGCGCTGGCCCGCGACAGTCAGAACAAGGCGCTGATCGGCAAGCTGGCTGCGCAGTATCTGGCTTACCGCGAGGCTGAGCAGCGCCGGCGCGAGGCCGGCGCCGATCAAACCCGCAATGGCGTTGACCAGCCGCTCTATGGCCCGTGGCACTGGCGCACTGAATATCTGCTGGCCCAACAGGGCCGGCGCATGGGCGAGCACAGGGCGCAGATCGATGCGTTGCGCCGGGCGTTGCACGACGACGCCTATCGCGGCATGGCCTGGCTGGGCCTGGCCGCGCGCTGGGCGCAACTGAGTTTGAGACAGTAGCCAACGCGGTGGACAAAATTCCCGCGACCCGGTTTGATTGACAGAGGAGAGAACTCGAATATGCCCGCAATATCCGACACCGACTTAAAGACCATCATCACCGACCCCGACGGCGCGCAGAAGCTGGTGCAACAGGCCGAGCAGTTCGGCAAAAAGCTGGCGGACGCCAGGTTGACCACCAGCCAGATACGCGCCCTGTTCGGCGAGGTGCGCCAGATCCAGGCCCTGTGGGGCATGGGTGACGATCAGCGCGCCCGCGCCCGCCGGCGGCTGATTCTGCTGAAGCCCAAGATGGCCTATCGCGCCAAAAAAGAGTCCGGCGCAGCCGTGCGCGATCTGGTCGAGGTGTTGACGCCGGCGGTGAACCTAGTGGCCGAAGAAAAGGACCCCGCCCGGCAGAGCGCCAACTTCAACCGATTTGTGGAATTCTTTGAGGCCGTGCTGGCGTATCACAAGGCCAGCGGCGGCAAATGACAGCACCGACAGGAAGGACGGCATGAAGGACAATTCAAACCGGCGCATCACGTTGTTGGGGCGCATTTTTTTGACGTTCGACATCGAGGCTGTCACCGGCCTCTGCATCGGCGGTTCAGATGTGGGGGTGGAAATCGGCGGCGTGGACAAAACCGTCATCCGCGACAAAATGACCAGCCGGCCCTATATCCCCGGCTCCTCGCTGCGCGGCAAAGTGCGCAGCCTGCTGGAGAAATACCTGGGTCTGGAGCAGAACTACCGCATCAATAACGGCTTCATCCATTCCGCCAAAACGGAAGAGCAATATCAGCGTTCGGCGGTGTGCCAGATATTCGGCGTGACCGGCGAGAACGAGTGGGCCCGCCCCGCGCGGCTGGTGGTGCGCGACACGCGGCTGAGCGACAAAAGCGCCCGCGACCTGGACGGCAAGACCGATCTGCCCTACACCGAGGTCAAGGTGGAAGTGGCGATTGACCGGGTGACCAGCGCCGCCAACCCGCGCCAGATCGAGCGCGTGCCGGCCGGCGCGCTGTTCAACGACGCCGAAATGGTCTACAGCATCTACGACGGCGACGGCTGCGACAAGGAAAAGGACATCCAGAACTTGAAGGTGCTGGTGGACGGGCTGTTGCTGCTGGAAGACGATTATCTGGGCGGCCTGGGGTCGCGCGGGTCGGGCAAAGTGCGGCTCAGCAACATCCGCGTCGAATGGCGCGGCCAACCCGACTATCAACAGCGCCAGTCTCTGCTGGAGGGCCGCAGCGCCTATGCGTCTGCGCAGGCGCTGGCGGCGGACATTACGGCCTTGCAGGAGAAGGTGCGCGCGCGGCTGAGAGCAAACGCATGACGGCGATGCAGGTCACACCCTATCGGCTCACCTTTCCGCACGGCCTGCATATCGGGGTCAGCGGCGTCGATCTGGAGGAGAGCGGGGTGGTTGCGCGGGCGGACACGCTGTTTGCGGCGCTGCTGGACGCGCACGGCCGGGCCGGCCACGACGCGCAGGCGTTCGCGGCGCCCTTTGCCCTGGCGCCGCCCGATCCGCCGTTCACCCTCACCTCTGCCTTTCCGTTCGCCGGCGGGGTGCGCTTTTATCCCGCGCCGGTAGACCTGACGGAAATCGTCAGCGCGCAACAGTTGGCGCAGCGCGGCAAGGCCATTCGCGGCGTGCGCTACTTGTCCGAATCGCTGTGGCGGCGCGCGCTGAACGGCGAAAAGCTGGACGGCTGGCTTTTTCCGGCGGACGAAAACGCCGAGCCGATGCAGGGGGTGGCGCTGCAGGGCGGCGAGTTGTGGCTGAGCGCCGAAGAGGTGGAGCGCCTGCCCGACCCGTTGCGCCCGCGCAAAGGCCGGCTGCGCGCCCTGCGCTTTCGCCGGCTGTGGGCGAACGCGCGCGTTCCGCGCGTCACGGTCGATCGCCTGACCGGCGCCTCGACCATCTTTCACGCCGGGCGCGTGTCGTTCGCGCCGGGCTGCGGGCTATGGTTCGGGGTGCGCTGGCTGCGGCCCGATCAACCCATCACCGCCGGCGGCCCTGCCTGGGAAGCGGCGCTGCATCGCGCGCTGTTGACGCTGGCCGACGACGGCATCGGCGGCGAGCGCAGCGCAGGCTATGGCGCGTTTGACTGGCAGGCCGATGCGCCGTTCGAGTTGCCGGCGCCGCAGGCCGAGGGGCGCGCTTTTCTGCTCAGCCGCTATCATCCGCGCGCCGAAGAGTTGCCGGGCGTCATGGACGCCGAAGATTGCGCCTATGCCATTGTGTCGATCGGGGGATGGCTGCGCGCGCCGGGCGTCCCCGCGCAGCGCCGCAAGCGCATCGCCATGCTGGCCGAGGGCAGCCTGGTGCGCCTGCCGGCGGAGCTGGCCGGCGATGTCGCTGACGTGAAGCCCGCATACGAGGCCGCGACAGGCGAACCGCCCCATCCGGTCTATCGCTATGGCATCGCGTTTGGGGTGGCCTGGCCGGGCCGCCCTTCGGGAGACGCTGAATGAAAGCCGACTATCGCCTGCTCAGCGCCAGCGTGTCGCTCATCACCCCGCTGCACATCGGCAGCGGGCGCGAGCTGTTGAACGAATACGACTACGTCATCCGCAGCGGCAAGACGTGGCGCATCAACGAGAATGTGTTGCTGGAAGCGCAGCCGGTTGACGACCCGCGCCTGGTGGCGCAGATCAGCGCGCGCCCGCCCGGCGAGCTGCTCGCCGACGCCGATTTTGACCCGCAGAATGCGCAGGGGCTGTTTCGCTACATCATCAACGGCTCGCCCAGGGCGCGCGGGCCGGGGGCGCAATTGCTTGAGCAGTTGAAAGACGCCTTCAACCGGCCGTATCTGCCGGGGTCGTCGCTCAAGGGCGCGATTCGCAGCGCCCTGCTGTGGCACGCCTGGGGAGCGCGCAAGCTGCGCGCCGAGACGGGCCGGCTCGACCGGCGGCGGGAATGGGCCGGCCAGTTCTATGAGCGCGCGTTGATGGGCGACACGCCGAACACCAGCCTGATGCGCGCCCTGCATGTGAGCGACAGCCGGCCGGCCGATGTCTCGCGCCTGATGGTAATCAACGCGCGTGTGATGAACCAGGATGGCGAGCTTGGCTCGCCGATCGAGCTGGAGGCGGTGGCGCCCGACACCGTTTTTGACGGCATCACGCTGAAGATCGACCTGGCCTTGTTTTCAGAGTGGGCGCGCCGGCGCGAGTTGCAGTTGCAGGGCCGCGAGTGGCTTGAAAACCTGGCTGCCCTTGTGAACCAGCGCGCGCAGGAGCGCGCGCGGCGCGAGGCCGCATGGTATCGCGGCATCCGCGAGGCGAGGATGCTGGCCGACTTTTACAATCAGATCGCCGGCGCGAAGCTGGAGGCCGGGCAGTTCCTGATCGAACTGGGGTGGGGAACCGGCTGGGAGAGCAAGACCTTCGGCAGCCGGCTGCTGGAGAACGAGGCGTTCATGGAGCGCGTCATCGTCGATTATCGGCTGGCCAAAGGCGAGCGCGAGCGCGGCGATCCGTTCCCAAAGAGCCGGCGAGTGGTGATGCGCTTCAGCCGGGACGCGCAGGGCAACGTGAGTGAGACGCCGGCGCGCCCGCTGGGCTGGGCGCTGATGCGGCTGGCAGGGGGCGGGGCACCGGCTTAGATGCAGCAGCGGGCTTTTGTGGACGACAGATCACTTGATCGCGGAGTAAGGCAATACGATGAGAAAAGTCATCATTACATTTCTGGGTGATCGCGGCGCTGTAGAGACTAGGTATAGCTTTCAAGGCCGAGAATATGTTGGCGGGGTGTTTCCACAGGCTCTGCGCGATTTCTGTGAATATGACCAAATGCTGGTGTGTGTGACGCCAAAGGCCCGCGAAAAGACCTGGCCGGTGCTGGAGTCCCTACATGATCCCAGAATCGAGGCCGTTGATATCCCTACTGGCGAGACGACAGAGGAGATGTGGAAAACCTTTCGCACCATCGCAGAAAAGGTGGGCGAAGGCGACGAAGTGACATTTGACATCACCCACGGTCTGCGGTCGCTGCCGTTTCTGGTCTTTCTCTTCGCTGCCTATCTCAAGACGGCAAAGTCGGTGAACATTCGCGCTGTCTACTATGGTGCGTTGGAACTGCAGAACAAGGAACTAGGCAAGCCGGCGCCGGTGATCAACCTCTCCGAGTTCGTCTCGATGCTTGACTGGATTACGGCAACTGACCGCTTCATTGACCTGGGCCTCGGCAACCGTTTGTCCGAGCTGATCTGTGGCACATTGCCCGAGGTTGCACGTGCTATCGACGACACATCCCTTGCTCTGCAGCTCTCCAGGCCGTTGGGAACGATGGAAGCGGCGGGCAAATTGCGCCGTGAAATCGAGGAGGTAAAACAGAAAGAGGTTGTCCTGCCCCCGCCGTTTGACCTCTTGTCAGATAAGGTGCGAGACGCCTACACAGGGTTTGCGCTTGCTGATCCCAGGTCAGACGCAAACACGGTCGAAAATCTGCGCAGGCAGGTCAAGATGGTGGGCTGGTACGTTGACAGGTATCAGTATGTTCAGGCTGCCACGCTGTGGCGCGAGGCTTTGGTTTCCCTGGTTGCGTATGCGTGTGGATTCAAGGCTGAGGAGATCTTCAACAAAAACAAACGCAAAAAAGTTGAAGATGCTTTGAATAAACCGGCCACCAAAGAGGACGCCAATTCGCAACAGTCAGCAACTCCATCAGAAGTTCTGACAACTCTGCGCAGCCACGAGCAATATCCGAGAATAGTTGGTTTGTGGTCGAAATTTAAAGATGTTCGCAACGATATCGCACATGCAGAAATGACGGATGCGTCCAAAAGTGCGTCAGAACTGGTGTCTTCAGTCAAAAAGATGAGAGAAGATCTTCAATCTCTTGTGGAGTGCATATTGCCGTCTCCTGCTACGAGCGTTGATCTGGAGACACCCTGATCCAGGCATCCCACGCGCAAAATCCAACATCTGAAATCCAAAATCCAAAACCAACCATGCTGCTTCTCAACTTCTCCCATCCCATCACGCCGGCCCAGCGTGAGCAAATCGAATCCCTGGCCGGCCAGCCCATATCCCGCGAGATTCGTCTCGCCGTTCAGTTTGACCATGATCAGCCCTTTGGTCCGCAGCTTGATGCCCTGTTGGCCAACGCCGGCCTGACTGCGAACGAATGGCAGACAGAGTCCATTCTGGTCAACCCGCCCAGCCTCAATTTCATCGCCCTTTTGCTGATCGCCGATCTGCATGGGCGGATGGGTTACTTCCCCCCCTGCCTCCGGCTGCGACCGGTCAAAGACGCCCTGCCGCCCCGCTTCGAGGTCGCCGAAATACTCAATTTGCAGGCCCGGCGCGACGCCGCCCGCGCTGCGCGCTAACCCTCAACCCGATGCTGACCGCCCTTGTGCTTCAGTTCACGCGCGACGCGCCGGCTGAGTTGCCGCGCGACCTGGGCCGCGCGTCGCACGCGCTCTTTCTCCGGCTGATGTCCGGGTACGACGCCGCGCTGGCAGAATCTCTGCACCAGGCTGACGATGTTAAACCGTTCACCTGCTCGAACGTGTTTGGCGGTCGGCGGCGCGCAGAGGCGCTGGTGATCGCTCCCGGCGACGCGCTGTGGATTCGCTACACCGGCCTGTCCGCGCCAGTCTCTGAATTTCTGTCCGCGCTGGCAGTCCGCGCCCGCTCCGGCCCGCTCAGCGTCGAACTCGAAGGCGTTGCCTTTCGGGTCACCGACGCCACGCTCGATTCATCCGTTCACCCCTACGCCGGCAGCACAACCTGCGAACAGCTCAGCGCGCCGTATCTGCTGGCCCGCCAGATGCCGGCTGTGCGGCTCGACCTGCGCTTCGTCTCGCCAACCGCCTTCAAGGCCAAAGGGCAGAACCTGCCCCTGCCGCTGCCCGGCAGCGTGTTCGGCAGCCTGCTCGACAGGTGGAACGCTTTCGCCCCGATCGCCATGCCGGATGAAACGCGCCGCTTTGCCGAAGAGTGCATGGCCATCAGCCAGTATCGCGGGCGCACGCGCATGATGCGCGGCAAGCACGGCGCTGTGCAAATCGGCTTCGTCGGCAGCGCGCGCTTTGTCGCCACCAACAGGGATCGCTACTGGCTCAGCCTGATGAATGTGCTGGCCGACTTCGCCTTCTATGCCGGCGTGGGCCGGCTGACCACGCAGGGCATGGGCCAGGCCCGTCGCCTGACCGAAGCCGATCTGCGCCAGGCCGGCGATGATGACGATGACGACGACGACAACGACAGCGATGACAACACCCAGGAGGTCTCTGGTGACTGAAGATGCGGCTCGTATCGCATCGATTTGCATCCCAGCACTGGCGGGGACAACTACATCGATATCTCCGCCCTGCCTTTTCAGACTGGCCGATTTTCAAAAGCTGTTGATCGCGCAGGGTATTGAACTGGAGTGGCCGCGCCTGCGGCCGCTCTAGGCGCCGGGATTCTCGCGGTTGCCGTACACGTGCGTGTAGCGGTCGTTCAGCCGGGCGATGTCCTCCGGCGGGATGGGGATCGGCGTCCCCAGTTGCAATGCGTAGAACGACGTGCGCGCGGCGTCTTCGCACATCACAGCAGCCTTCACCGCCTCTTCACCGGTTTTGCCGATGGTGAACACGCCGTGATTCTGCATCACGATGGCCTTGCTGTTGCCGATGCGGCGCACAATGATCTCGCCGATGGAGGCGTCGCCGATCAGTGTGAATTCGCCCACCGGAATTTCGCCGCCGAACTCGTCGGCTGCGCCGGTCAGAAAGCAGGGGATCGGCCTGCCCACCGCCGCGAATGCGGTGGCAAAAGTGGAGTGCGTGTGCGCCATGCCGTGCACATCGGGCCGGTGGCGGTACACGTATAAGTGTGTCAGCGTGTCGCTGGAGGGTTTCAGCCGGCCTTCCACCACCCGGCCATCCAGATCGACGATCACCATATCCTGCGGGCGCAAGCGCTCGTAGCGCACGCCGCTCGGCTTGATGACCACCAGCCCGCTTTCTGGATCGCGGACGCTGACGTTGCCCATCGTCCACACCACCAGGTTGTAGCGGGGCAGCTCCAGATGCAGTTCGTAGACGTATTGGCGCAGGTTTTCCAGCATGGCGAGGGGGATTTGCGAATCAGGAATTGCGAATGGCGAATTGCGAATTGCGAATGGCGAATGGCGAATTGTGGGTTGCGAATGGCGGGCGGTTTCAGTTGCCATAGTCTACGCTGGGGATGAGCAGGAATTGCGAGAGCGGCCAGTAACGCAGCCAGGCGCGGCCCACGATGTCCCCGGCTTTCATCGGCCCGCGCGAGCGCGAGTCTCCACTGTGCATGCGATTGTCGCCCATGACAAAGTACTCGTCCGGCCCCAGCACCCAGGCGTACTCAAAAGAGCGCGTGCCGGCCACGGCGTCGGGCGCAAGCAGATACGGTTCGTTGATTGGTTTGCCGTCGATCAGCACATGATTGTCGCGGATTTCCACGCGCTCGCCCGGCAAGCCGATCACGCGCTTGAACACGTCGGTCGAGTCGTTGGGCCACTTGCCCACGATCATGTCGCCCCGGTGCAGGCCGGTAACCTTGTAAATCACCTTGTCTACCAGGATGCGCTCGCCCGGCATGAAGTTGGGCACTGCGCTGACCTGTTCGATCATGAAGTTGCCCAGAAAAACCTGGGACAGGGTGAACACCACCACAAACAGGGCGATCGTCTCGGCGATGTCTCGCACAATGCTGTTGCCGCGCGAAGGTGCGACCGCGTTGGCAGGCGCGCCGGCCAGGGGCGGCGCCGCGTTCTCTTCAACTTGCATAGGCTGGCATTTTCCCACAGATTGCCAGTCTGCCGCATAATGCGCTAAACCAGAAGAGGGCATCCTTGCTGCGCGGCCTGACAGCCATCAACATGTCCCAACCCGAATACAACGACATGGAGACCATCTATCGCAACACCATCGACAAGGGCATCGCGCTGATCGGGCTTCCCCGGCCGGCTGCCGAAGAGGCGCTGCAACGCGGCCGCGACCTGCGCAACCGCGTCCACTGCTGGTAATCCCCACATACGCAACACCCAATACGCAATACGCAATACGCAATACGCACCACGTCTCATGATCACTCCTCTTCTTCACCCGAATCGCACCCTCGGTCGCACCGGCTTGCGCGTCACTCCCATCGGCCTGGGTGGCGGATGGTTGGGACATACGGATGGGAAAGCCATCGATCAGGATGCTGGCATTGCCACCGTGCTGCGCGCGCTCGAACTCGGCGTCAACCTGATCGACACGTCGCCGGCCTACGGGCACGGCGAGAGTGAGCGCGTCATCGGCATCGCCCTGCGCGAGTGGTTTGGCCGGGGGCATCCGCGCGAAAGCGTAGTCATCTCGACCAAAACCGGCACGCGCCCCGACTGCCACGGCGACTATTCGGCTCGCGCAACCCGGCGCAGCGTCGAACTCAGCCTGGCGACGCTGGGCGTTGACCATATCGATATTCTTCACATTCACGACCCGCGCGACATCGAGCCGGCCTTGCAGCCGGGCGGCGCGCTGGACGCGCTCAAGGAACTGCGCGCGCGGGGCGTGATTCGCGCGATTGGCCTCGGTGTGCGCAACCTGGAGTTTCATCGCCGCTGCATCGAGACCGGCGACTTCGATGTGTCGCTGACCTACGGCGACTACAACCTGTTGCGGCAGGATGCCGCTGCCGAGTTGTTGCCGCTGGCCTGGTCGCGGCAGGTGGGTGTTTTGAACGGCATGGCGGTCATGTACGGGTTGCTGGGCGGCGATGACCCGCGCCAGATTGCGCGCCAGGCCAATGGCCGCTTTCCGCCCGACCTGGTGGAACGCGCCTATCAGCTCTGGCAATGGGCGGATGGGCGCGGGATTGATTTGCTCGCCCTGAACTTGCAGTTTTGCGCGCGCCGGCCCTGGGTGGCCAGCACGCTGGTGGGCGCATCCCGGCCGGCGGAGATCGAGGCCGACGCGCGCGCCTTTGCCCAGACGGTGACCCCGCAGGTCTGGCGCGAGTTCGACCGCGATTTCCCGGAGCTGATACAGGTGTCGGACGGCTGTGCGCGAGCTGATTTGTAGGGCAAGCCGCCGGCTTGCCCTACATCAACGCCCCTTGCGCGCGCAGGATCGACGCCGCCGGCATCAGCACGCGCAGGGTGCGGTCTCGCCCGTCCACCAGTTCCGGCGCCGAAAGCGCCACCCGGTCGGGCTGATCGAAGGTGTTGTGTGCGTGGATGTCGTCGGCCGCCAGGCGCACCACTTCCGCCTGTGGCAAGGCCGCGCCGGCCAACCGGATTTCCAGTTCCACCGGCTGCGTGGGATGTGTGTTGCAGGCGGTGACGCACAGCCGGCCATCCTTCACGGTTGCCGAGCCTTGCACCGCGCGCAGTCCGAAACCGCTCTTGTCGAGATACATGCGCTGGCAAAAGTCTTTCGCTTCGCCGCCATCCGACACCGTCTCCGATTGCGCGATGCAGCGCACTGCCGTTGCCCCCTTGTGCGGCTGATACAAATCCCAGACATGCCAGGTGGGCGTCTTGACGCAACGATCCTCCTGAACCAGCAGCAGCGATTGCAGCACATTGATGAGCTGAGCCATGTTGGCCATGAAGATTTTGTCGGCGTGGTTGTTGAACACGTCGAAAGACAACGCGGCCACGCAGGCGTCGCGGATGGTGTTCTGCTGATACAAACCGGAGTTGGGCTTGCCGGCTTCGACCGGATGCCATGTCCCCCACTCGTCGATGATCAGGCTGATCTTGCGCTCCGGGTCGAACTGGTCCATGATCTGGCGATGGCCGGTGACGATCCCCTCGATGGCGGCGGCCTTTGAGAGCAGCTCCAACCATTGCGCTTCGGTGTACTCGGTGGCTGTGCCGGCAGTGCCGCAGTAGTAATGCGCGGCGAGCGACTGCGCCATGTGCTGCCGGTTCCAGAAGCGATTCTTCAGCGCGTCCATGAACCGGCGCGTCCAGTCCCAGTGACAATCGGGCGCGCCGCAGGCGATGGCGTGCACTTTGGCGCCGGAATGGTCGAACATGAACGTGCGAAACTGGCTGAACAACGAGGCGTAATACTCCGGGTCCATCCAACCGCCGCAGCCCCAGCTCTCGTTGCCCACCGCCCAGAACTTCACGCCGAACGGCTGGTCTGCGCCATTAGCCCGGCGCTCTTCGGCCAGATTGGAGTTGCCGGCTGAGTTGCAGTATTCGACCCAGTCGCCCAGTTCTTTGGGCGAGCCGGACCCCACGTTGCCGGTGAAGTATGGCTCTGTGCCGATGGCCCGGCAGAACGCGATGAACTCGTGCGTGCCGAAGTGGTTTGGCTCTGGCGCCATGCCCCACCAGTAGTTGATGCGCATCGGGCGCTGCGCGCGCGGGCCAATCCCGTCGCGCCAGTGATAACCGTCTGCAAAGCATCCGCCTGGCCAGCGCAGCACCGGCAGGTGAAGCGGCTTCAGCGCCGCCACCACATCGTTGCGAATGCCGTTTGTGTTGGGAATGCCGGAATCCAGGCCGACCCAGATGCCCGGATAGACCAGTTCTCCCAGATGTTCGGCAAACTGGCCATAGAGATACGGGCTGACTGTGGCGATCGGTTCGTTGGGCAGAATTGTGAGTCGTTGGATGGTGTCCATCTTGCTTCCTTGTGTTGCTGAGCAGGTTGCGCTATCGGCCGACGAGGGCGTCTGCGCCCGGCGTCAGGTTTTGCTCGAAGCGCGGCGTCTGCCGCTCGATGAACTCGATGCAGGTGTGTTCCAGGTCAGGCGCCTGGCTCAGCAACTGTGTCAGGTCTGAATGATGCGCAATCACGCGCTGTCCCTGGACGGCCACCCATTCTTCGGCGTATTGGCCGACCAGTTCAGCGTAATGCTCGCTGATCCATTGCTGGTCGAGATCAAAGGCGGTTGCTTGGGACATCTCCATCTTTTCTTCCTTTCCTCTCATCGAGTTGGGTTGGGTTGTGCGCCGCCTGCGGCGCTTTACAGGCGTCGAACTCCTCAAAGGAGTCTGACACCTGAATGAGACAGGCTCTTATTGCCATTCACACAACGTCTCCACGTGCGCAGCGGAACCGTCGCGCAGCCAGCCGTCGAGTTGCGCCTGGTCTTTGAGTTGCTGCCCGCGCAGGCGGGGCACGGCCACGAACCGGCAATTCACTTCCGGCGCGCCGGTCATGTCGGGCCACAGCTTCTCGAACTGCGCCACGGGGAACACATCCTCCTGGCCGTAGCCCCAGCGTTTCTTAACATCCTTAAGCGTGATGTAGGTCGGCATGCGCGCCCCAAACCTGCGCACGGCGTCGGTCACTTTGACCTCGTTGGTCAGATCAGCCCGCTTCAACCCGAACGCAGCCAGCAACTGATCGATGTCGATCCACGAGGTGTTAGTGTTGTAGTAAGTCAGGTTGAACTCGGCCTCTTCGCGCGGCATGGCCAGCCCTTCGACCAGCCGCGCGCGCCCATCCACCCGCGCCAGCCCGCCGCCACGATCGTCGATCCGGCGCGTGGTGACCTCGAATGTCAGACAGCCGCCCATCTGCATGTGCAAGCCCAGCAGCGCAGGGTCGGCGTCTGTGCCGACCGTGTCGATGTTGTGCGCCATCAGGTAGCGCAGGTTGGGGCGCTCTTCGAGCAAGCCGGCCAGCGCGCCGTTGCGCAACAGATTGGGGATCTCGAACCAATGCCCGACCGGATGCAGACACTGCATGGGCGCGTTATCGGTGTAATCATTGCCTTCGCCGGCCTGTCGCGCCCATTCGATCAGCGCATGATGCAGGCTATCGCGCACTTTTTGCGCCTGTTCGTCCAGCAGTTGCTGCGGCATTTCCTCCCACATGAAGCGCAGATCGCGCGTCATCGGGATCATGCGCAGGCCGATGGCCCGGCCAGGCGACAGGCGCAGCGGAGATATCATCCGACTGCCGCCCGGCAGACATTCGGCGGTGTACCCATAGTTGTTCACGCGCGCCAGATGCTCGCGGATGCGCTCGTGTGTGAGGTAGCTGGTGGTGATGATGTGCGGAATCGCTGCGCCGCACAGCCGGCTGATGCGCCGGCTTTTGGCCAGATGCACTTCGATGAAGGAGCGATGTTTGCCGCCCAGCCGGCAAAACGGGTGCAATGCCTTGACCACGCCGGCGCCTTGCGTCCACCGTGTGCCGATGCCGGCTGCCAGTGTGACGATCGCAACCTGTCCGGCGGCCAGCGCTTCCAGCCCGGCCTCGCGGTATTCCGCCGGCAGTCCGGCCGTCGCGTCGTAGACATCGCCTTCAGTCGCATCGCGGATATCGGTGTTCGCCGGCAGGCGGTTCTGCGCCAGGCCCAGCCGGCCGTTGCGCATGTCTGATCGAATCTGCTCGTGCTGGGCGCGGTCGAATCCATTCGCTTCCAGCAGGGCGTTCAATTGATTGCGGCGATCATCGCCGCTGTGAGACTGCGCAGTTGCGTCATGGGGCATCAGCCGGTCGAACAGCGTCTGCACCATGCCGCTCAATTCGGGATGAGTCCGGCAGGCGGCGGCGAATTCGCCCAGCTCGGCGCGCTGGCTGGCCGGCAGCGTTCGCCAGTCTCCCTTGAGCATATCGGGCGCCAGCAGCGCGTAATAGCCGGGCGGCATCAGGTTGTAACCATGAGCATCCGACCGGGCGTCTGCGCGCCCGGTGAGCAGGTCAGCCCATGTGCCGCGCTCATTGATGGCAAAGTCGTACACGACCGGCTGCATGGCAAAGGGCAGCGCGCTCTCCAGCTCCTGCCTGGCGCGCGCCATGATTTCACCCAGCCGATCCTGCGCGGCGCGCTTGTGTTCGGGCGCAAAGATGAACCCCATGCCTCCGCCCGACATCCCGCCCAGCATCCAGAATCCCCAGAAGGCGTCGCCAAACGCTTCGCGCACGCGCGCGATGACGGTTTCGGTGAACAGATTGGTTGTCCAGGGGATGATGGTCTGGATGGGGCCGGCGAAGTTGCGCGTCGTCAATGCCCCGACGCTGCGCACGTCCCCTGCGCGCAAAGCGGCCA
>Ga0308419_1001358_pt1 | contig 16244 bp, 16 predicted proteins | sample HotsprSampleMS50_FD_203674 | JGI IMG/M metagenome (GOLD analysis project Ga0308419, IMG submission 203674) | Hot spring phototrophic mat microbial communities from Mushroom Spring, Yellowstone National Park, Wyoming, United States - 20090730_MS50 ... | reverse complement strand
TCTTTATCTACAGTGGAAACTTTGTCTTTTTTTATAGGTGCAGTAGGCTGAGATGGCTTAGAAGTTGGTGTAGATGGAGTTGAAGTTTCTACTTTAGTTTCTTGAGCTTGAAAACTAGTAGCTTGGGTATCTATTTGTATTTTGCGAGGCTTGATGACTATTTCTTCTACCATATCTACTTGTATGGCTTTTCGTAGAGCTTCTTCATCGAGATTAGTAATAGTAATAAATGTAATAGAATTTAATTCAGTCCCTCTTTCTAATATTTCTGTATCGGGATTAGATTTGTAAATGACAGAAGTATTTTTGAGATTTTGTAAAATTAAGGTAAACCTCAGCCCTTTCATGGGAGTGTCAGGTTTAAGAGTAACCATCACATCAAAAACTTTCCCATTTCGAGCTTTCACTTCTTCGTCAATTTCAGCTATTTCATCTGCATCCAAAGATAAGGAAGTAAAATTTCCTGAAAGTGAAGAAATGGATTTAACTAAATTGATTTCTACTGTTTCAACTAAATCAGAAGAAATAATTTTTTGAACTTCTTCTTGATCTAACTGGGTAATTAAAATAAAGCGTAAATCTTCAACTTCTCCTCCCTTAAAGAGTTCTTCTTCTGCTGGTTGAGATTTAAAAATAGCTCCTTCTGTTTTTAAAGATTGTAAAATTAAAGCATACCGAGAACCTTTCATGGGAACGTCTGACTTAAGTTTTACTCTTACTTCTAAGGCAGAAGAATTTCTTACATTCATTTCTTCGTCTAGTTCTATTAACTCTTCTTCAGAAAGACTTAGAAATTTTAAATTTGTAGGTTGCTCGACTTTTTTAACTTTAGTTGTTTCTTCTAGGACGGGAGTAGAAGAAATTTCTTGAGTCTTTGGTGTAGATACTTTAGATGGGGAAACTTCTCCTCCAATATTTAAATTTTCATAATCTTGTAGTTTTTGAATCATCTCTGTAAAAGGAGTTTCAATTTTTTCCCCTCTTCCAACTGCTTCGACAACTTCTCTAATTAAATCTAAACATTCAAAAAGTAAGTTTACTAAATTGACGTTTACGGAAATTTTATCTTCTCGAATTTTCTGAAGTAAATTTTCCATTTTATGAGCAAGATCTGAAAGGTTATAAAGCCCAACAAAAGCAGCAGAACCTTTAAATGAATGAGCAGCTCGAAAAATGTCGTTTATGAGTTCTTTATTTGTATAGTCTTGCTCAAATTTTAAAAGATTAGCATTTAACTCTTCAATTTGATCTTCAGATTCTTCTAAGAAAACCTCAGTATATTCGCCAAGTATACCTGACAAGTCAGTACTCCTAATTATTTAAATTTACTAACTTTTTTAAGTCTATGATTAAAACTATTGTATCCCCACTTCTTCCTACATAATCAATCATTTGATTAAAAGCAAGAGAAAGTTGATTGTTTATAGCACTTATGGAACTTTTTAAAATTTTAATGACTTGTTTTACCTCTTCTACAATCAGACCAAAGCGTTTGGTGTTATATTCTAAAACTACAATTCGAGTAGTTTTATTTACATCTGAAAAACCTTGATCAAACTTTTTTTTTAAATCTACTATAGGTATAATTTCTCCTCGTAAATTAATGACACCTAAAACAAAATCTTCCACGTTAGGAATTCGAGTAATAAAGGTTGGTCGTAGAATTTCATGTACGTGAGTTAGTGCAATTCCAAAAGTCTCTCCTGACACAGTAAAAGAGAGAAATTGAACAAACTCATCTCTTTGAGAAGTTTCTTCTGAGTTATCTGAAACAAGTGTGTTTTGATCCATAGAATTAAAGCTTAAACCATTTTATTTATTAAAAAAAAACACTCAAGAGAAAAAGATTTTTTATTTCAATATCGGTTAAATTATATTAATTTTCAATAAAAATCAAATTCTTTTCTGTAATGACCCTTCCCATTTTTATATCATGAGATTCCTCTAAAAAATCCAAAGGAAAAAGCTGACTAAAAGTAATTCCTACTAGTTTGGAACTTGGGCAACCTCTCAAAGCCCTATCATAAAAGCCACCACCTTGTCCCAAACGAAACCCTTTGGAATTAACTCCAAGACAAGGTAAAAAAATCATCTCTACTTCTTGTGGAGAAATCTTTTCTTTTCCTACAGGTTCTAAAATCCCATATGCCCCTTTCTGCCAAGTTACAGGAGAGATAAACTCCATAGTTTTATTTGGAATAGAAATTACTTTTGGAAAAAAAAATTTAGTATAAGTGTTTTCAGTATAAAAATCTCTAATACTAATTTCATAAGGCAAAGCAGAATACACTAAAGCAGAACAAAGTTTTGAAAACTCTTTTTGAAGTATGTTTACAATAGCTTTTTCAATAGCTTCTTTTTCTAAAAGACTTTTTAAAATTGTTCTAGCCAATAACCTAGCTTTAGATTTTTCCAACATTTAAAATTACTTATACAAAATGACAAGCTACTTTGTGACCATTGAGGTTTTTTTCTGGTGGGGCTTGCTGTGAACAAATAGGTTTTGCTATAGGACAACGTGTATGAAAATAACATCCACTTGGCTTTTGAATTACGCCGGGAATTTCTCCTTGTAAGACTTCTCTTTTCTTTTGGAAATTATTTATTTCAAAAATATTTGAATACAAAGCTTTAGTATAAGGATGAAGAGGATTTTTTATAATATCTTCTCTTTTAGCATGTTCTACAATTTTCCCAAGATACATAACGGCAATTTCATCAGATAAATAACTAACCAGATTTAAGTCATGACTAATAAAAAGTAAAGATAAGTTAGACTTGTCTTTATAATCTTTTAATAAATTTATAACTTGAGCTTGATTGGACACATCTAAAGCAGAAGTAATTTCGTCGCAAACAACAAATTTTGGCTCAAGCACTAACACTCTAGCTATAGCAATTCTCTGCCTTTGACCTCCTGAAAATTCATGTGGATATCTTTCTAGTATATCAGGTTTTAAGTTCATTTGTTCTAGTGCTGAAATAACTTTTTTCCTAGCTTCTGTAGACGTTAGGCGAAAATGAGTAAAAAGCCCTTCTGTAAGAATTTCATATATAGTAAATCTAGGATTTAATGAAGAGTAAGGGTCTTGAAATATGATTTGTAAATCTTTTCTATACTTTAAAAACTCTGAATCTTTAAAGTGAGTAATTTCCTGACCTTTATAAAAAATTTCTCCACTAGCTAAAGGTAAAAGTTTTACAATTGCTCTTCCTAAAGTAGATTTTCCACAGCCCGACTCTCCTACTAGTCCTACAATTGTATTTTCAGGAATTTTGAGGTTCACATTTTCAACTGCTCTAATAAGATTTTTATGAAAAAGTTTACTAGACTTTGTAGTAAAGTGAACTGATAAATTTTGAACTTCTATCATTTACACTCCTCTGCATACAAAAAACATTTCACATGGGAAGCATTTGTCTCAAAAAGTCTAGGTTTTTGGTTACACTTTTCAAATACTTCTTTACAGCGAGTAAAAAAATGACATCCACTAGGATACTCTCCAAGGGAAGGCACTATTCCAAAAATAGTAGTAAGTTTTTGGTTTGGATCCTTATGTAAGGAAGGAATGCTTGTAATGAGAGATTGGGTATAAGGGTGTAAAGGTTTAGTGAGAATTTCTCTAGTAGGTCCTGTTTCAATAATTTCTCCTGCGTACATTACAGAAATTTTTTGAGAAATAGAACCTACAAGTCCAATATCGTGGGAAATAAATAAAATAGACATTTTTTGCTCTGCTTGAATTTTTAAAAGTAAATCTACTAACTGAGCTTGAATGGTTACATCTAAAGCACTTGTAGGTTCATCAGCAATGAGTAAACTCGGCTCACACATGAGAGCCATAGCTATTGAAATTCTCTGAAGCATCCCTCCACTCATCTGTGCAGGATAGGACTCTAGTCTTTCTTTGAGCTCTGTAATTCCTACTTTTTTAAGTAAATATTCTGCTTTTTCTAAAGCTTCTTTTTTGTTTTGAGAAATATGTATGAGATATGACTCAATGATTTGATCTTTAATTTTTTTTATTGGATTGAGAGAAGTAAAAGGATCTTGGAATATGTAAGCAATTTCTTTACCTCTTATTTCTCGAATTTGTTTATCATCTAATTCTAAAATATTTTTTTGATTAAATAAAATTTTTCCAGATTTATAGATAGCTAAATTTTCTGGAAGAAGTTTAGTAATAGCTAAGCTAGTTACAGATTTTCCACAACCCGACTCTCCTACAATAGCATGAATTTCACCTTTTTCTATTTTTAAGTTTATATCTAATAAAACAGGAACTTCTTTTTCTTTGAGAGAAAAATTTAAGTAAAAATTTTTAATATCTAAAAGACTCATCGAAAGGTAATCCTATCTTTAGAATCAAAAGCATCTCTTAGTCCTTCTCCTATAAAAGAAGTCAGTTGAATAACTAAAAAAAGTGCAATAGAAGGAAAAGTAATTAACCACCAAGCACTTAAATGTTCTCTACCTTGTCCAATCATCTCTCCCCAAGAAGGATTAGGAGCAGGAATCCCATATCCTAAAAAGTCTAGTGCAGAAAGTACAGAAATAGAACCAATGAGCATAAAAGGTAAAAAAGTTACTATAGGAGTAAGAGCGTTAGGTAAAATGTGTCGAAAAATAATTTTTTTATTACTGACTCCAAAAGCTTTAGCTGCTTCTACAAATTGAGCTTTTCTTAGTTTGTAAAATTCTCCTCGAATGTAGTAACTAATTCCTATCCAACTAAAGGCTGCATACGTAAACAACAAAACTCCAAAGCTACGCCCAAAAAAAGAACCCATAATCAATATCATAAACAAAAAAGGAATAGAAGATAAGATTTCTATAATACGTTGAATGCTTAAGTCTACTACCCCCGAGAAATATCCTTGAATTCCACCTATGATTGTTCCAATTATTACTTCAATAAAAACTAAAATTAAACTAAAACTCATAGAAATCCTAAACCCATATAGAATTCTAGTAAGGACATCTCTTCCTCTGTCATCTGTTCCAAGTAAATGCTTTAAGCTAGGTTTAGAAGGAGGAAACTCATCTTCTTCTAAGCTTTCTAGATTACTTTCGTTATAGCCATAAGGTATGAGAGGGAAAATCATATAATTTCCCGACTCTTTAGAAAACTCATTACTACGTAATAGGCGTTTATAGTTAGGTAGAGTTTCTTCTTTTCCACCAAAAGTTTTTTCAGGATAAAATTTAAAAATTGGAAAATAATAATTTCCTCTGTAATATACAAGTAAAGGTTTTTCATTTGCTAAAATAGGTGCAAAAAGAGAAATTATATAAGCAGTAAATATAATAAGTAAAGAATAATAAGCTCTCTTGTTTTTTTTAAATTTTTCCAATCTTCTTTTTGTAGTTGGATTGAGTTTTATCATTCAAACTGTATCCTTGGGTCAATTATAACATAACATAAGTCTGAAAGAATATTTCCAACTAAGGATAAAAAGCTTTGAATTAAAAGTAACCCCATCATAAGATCAGTATCTCTTTGATTTACTGCTGTAAAACTTAGCTGACCTATTCCATCTATATTAAAAACTAACTCAATGATGAGTGAACCTGCTAAAATTAAAGTCAAATTATTTCCAAATCCAGTAGCAATAGGAATCAAAGAATTTCTAAACGCATGTTTAAAGACTGCTTCTTTAAAACTCAATCCTTTAGCTACTGCCGTACGAACATAATCTTTACTAATTTCTTCTAAAAGAGAATTTTTCATAAGAATAGTTAAAACTGCAAATGAGTGAAACGTATAACAGAGAACAGGTAAAAACATATGATGAGCCCAGTCTAAAATTTTTTCAAAAGGCTCTAGGGATTCATAGTTGTCTGAAACTTCATGTCCCAATGGAAACCAGGAAAAAAATTCTCCTGATGCAAAAAAATATAAGAGCAACATAGCTAACGCAAAGACAGGCATAGAATAAGTAAAAAAAATAATGAAACTTGTAAGAATATCAAACTTCTCACCTTGATGTAAGGCTTTAAAAATGCCAAGAGGAATACAAACTATATAAGAGAGAAAAAAACCTGTTAAACCAAAAGTCACAGAGACTGGAAGTTTTTCTAAAATCAAGTCAGAAACTTTTTTATAATTGATTCTTGATTCCCCTAAGTCAAACTGTAAGACTTGAGTTAACCAATATAAGTAAGCTAGAGGCAAAGGCTTATCTAAATGTAATCTTTTTTTTATGAGTTCAATTTCTCTTTCCTCAATTTGTTTTTGACTAGCTCCAGAGAGAGAACTTAAATTTCTAAGCTTTGCAATTTCACTTTCTAAAGGTCCCCCTGGTGCTAAGTGAGAGATCATAAAAACTACAAAAGTAATTCCTAAAAGGGTTGGAAAAACTAATAGGACTCTCTTTAGAAAGTATTTTCTCATTTCTTAGGATAAGTTTTTTTTACTAAAATTAGAAATCAAATGAAAAACCTCTCCCCTGTAAAACTCAATACAAGGGAGGAAGTTAAATCAGGTAAAAAGACCTTCCATAGAGAAGTATCTTTCACCAGTATCGTAATTAAACGTTAAGACAGTTGAGCCATTTGGAATCTCTGAAGATTTTTTAGCTACAGCTGCTAAGGCTGCCCCTGAAGAAATTCCACCAAAGATTCCTTCTTCTTTTGCTGCTCGCACTGCATATTCAAAAGCTTCTTCTTTGGTAACTTGAATAACTCCATCTAATACATCTATATGTAAGTTTTTTGGGATAAATCCAGCCCCAATTCCTTGAATAGGATGAGGTCCTGGCTTCGGTGGTTCATTGTTTAAAGTAGCAGTGATTACAGGAGATGCAGCAGGTTCTACTGCAAATGCTTTTAGTCTTCGGTTTGGAAATTTTTCTTTGAGAACTTTTGCTACAGCAGTAATGTGTCCACCTGTTCCTACACCTGTAATTAAATAATCTATTCCTTCTGGAAAATCTCTTAAGACTTCCTGGGCAGTTGTTTCAATATGAATTTTTAAGTTAGCTTCATTTTCAAACTGTTGAGGCATCCAAGAATTAGGAATTTCTGTAAGCATTTGTTTAGCCCTTTCAATAGCACCAGGCATACCTTTTTCTCTTGGAGTAAGCTCAAAAGTAGCTCCATAAGCAGACATGAGCCTACGTCTTTCAATAGACATAGATTCAGGCATAACTAAAATAAGCTTATAACCCTTTACAGCTGCTACCATAGCTAAGCCTACTCCTGTATTTCCAGAGGTAGGTTCTATAATCACACTGTCTTTTTTTAAGATCCCTTTTTGTTCAGCATCTTCGATCATAGAAAGAGCAATTCGATCTTTAATGCTTCCACCGGGGTTTGCTTTTTCTAACTTGCAATAGACAGTAATTTCAGGTCTAAAGAGTCGGTTAATTTTTACATGTGGAGTATTTCCTATGGTTTCTAAAATATTGTTTGCTTTCATGGCTTCCTCTGTGTTTTTTTTCCTAAGCTGTAAGAATTAAATTTTTCGTCAAGTGCTTTCTCCAATAAATTGTATAAAATATCTGTTTTATTGGATTTACTCTAAAGCTTGAAAAAGGTCAGCTAACAAGTCTTCTTTGTTTTCAATTCCAACAGAAAGTCGTAGAAGTCTTTCATTGATACCTAAGGCTTCTCTTTGAGAAAGTGGAACATCCGCATGAGTCTGAACCATAGGATAGGTAATGAGACTTTCTACCCCACCTAAGCTTTCAGCAAAGAGAATTAGCTTTACCTTTCGTAAAATATTTTCTGCAGTTTCTTTAGAGTCCACCTCAAAAGAAATCATAGCCCCATATCCCTTAGCTTCTTTTTCTAAAATTGCTTTTCCTGGATGTGTTGGAAGTCCTGGGTAAAAAATTTTTTTTACTTTAGGATGGGCTTTTAATTTTTCTGCAAGGTAGAGAGCATTTTCTTCTTGTCTTTGCATGCGAATTGCTAAAGTTTTAATTCCTCTTAAAATCAACCAACTGTCAAAGGGAGCTAGCCCAGCACCTGCTGCCTTTTGATAAAATTGAACTTGTTCAGCTAGATTTTCTTTATTAGTTACTACAAACCCCGCTAAGGTGTCATTGTGTCCACCTAAGTACTTCGTTCCACTGTGAACAACAATATCAGCACCTAGTTCAATTGGATTTAAAAAAATTGGTGATAAAAAAGTATTATCAACAACTGTCAAGATATTTCTTTCTATTGCCATTTTAGAAATAGCTTGAATTTCAGTAATTTTCATCATAGGATTAGAAGGAGTTTCAATATAAATAAATTTAGTATTTTCGCGTAACGTTTTTTTTACAAGTTCTATATCAGTAGTATCTACATAAGAACATGTAATCCCGTAATTTGAATAAATTGAATTAAAAAGTCTTACAGTACCACCATAGAGATCATCAGTAGCTAAGATATGTTCACCGGGCTTTAGTAAAGATAAAACAGCTGTAATAGCAGCCATTCCAGTAGCAAAAGCAAAACCAAATTTAGCCTTTTCTAAATTAGCTATAGTTTTTTCTAGTTCTTCTCGAGTGGGGTTTTGTTGGCGAGAATAGTCATAACCTGTAGATTCTCCTAATGCAGGATGCCGAAAAGTAGCACTCTGATAAATAGGAAAACTCACAGCCCCTGTATGTTTTTCAAAAAAGCTAGCTCCATGTACGCATATGGTTTCTTGTTTGTTTGGTCCTTGCATAAAATCTCTCTATCTTATTTAAGAATAGATTTTTTTATGAGTTTATTTTGACAACTAAGTTATATGGTTTTATCTGTTATATTGGAAAAAATATTTATTTGTAAGAGGAATTCTCTGTAATATAGGAAATTACAAACAAACATAAAAAAATATTTTAGCTTATTTTTATTGCAATTTTTTAAGCTTAACTCATCATTTTATTCAACATTTCAAGTTCACAAAAGAGAGAATTATATGGCTAAGAATTTATACATTACCACTACAGAACATAGAAGTGGAAAATCTGCAATTATGCTAGGAGTTTTAGAAATGCTCATCATGACACAGATAGGATTGGGTTTTTTCGTCCTATCATAAGGTCTAGTTCTACAAACAAGCTTGACAATGATATTCAATTAGTGTTAGATCATTTTCATTTAAAATTTGATTACAATGAAGCTTATGCTTATACAATAGAAGAAGCACAAAGTTTAATTACATCTGGCCGTCAAGAAGAGTTAGTAGAAGGTATTTTAAATAAATACAAGGCAATGGAAAGTAAATTTGATTTTGTTGTTTGCGAAGGATCAGATTTTACACCAGGTACCTCTGCTTTTGAATTTGACTTAAATGCAGAAATAGCTAATAATCTAAGTGCACCTATTTTACTAGTAATAAATGGATTTAATAAATCTATTCAAGATACTTTACGTTCTACCCAACTAGCCTTAGAATCTTTTTCTGAAAAAGGCTCTAAGGTTATTGCTGTTGTTCTCAATTGTATACCAAAAGAAAATATTTCAGCTTATAGAGAGGCTATTTTGGGATATGAGTTACTAAAAAATATTTCCATCTATCTTATTCCAAATGAAACTATTTTATCACAGCCAACTATGGAAGAAGTAAAAAACTGGCTAAATGCAAAAGTTTTATATGGAGAAAAAAATTTAAATCGTCTGACGAGTAAATTTTCTATTGGAGCTATGCGGATTGAAAATTTCTTGAGTAGAATAGGAAAAGATATTTTAGTGATTACCCCTGGTGATAGATATGATATAATTTTGGGATGTATTTTAGCACTTAACTCTGAAACTATGCCCAGTATTTCTGGAATGGTTTTGACAGGAGGCATGAAACCAGAAGGAAAGATTGCACAAATGTTAGAAGGTACAAATCTTCCTATTAGTATTTTAAGTGTAGATGAAAGCACCTATGAGACAGCAAGAAAGATGGATGAAATTCATCCTACCATCTCTAAAAATACTCCAAGTAAAATTTTTTTAGCTTTAAGTTTATTTGAAAAAAATGTTAATACTTCTGAACTCAAAGAAAAAATTGCTCTCTCTCGTTCTACTAGAGTTACCCCTAAAATGTTTGAGTTTAGCTTATTACAAAAAGCAAGGTCTAACAAACAAAAAATTGTTTTACCTGAAGGTGAAGAAGAAAGAATTTTACGAGCTACAGAAATTTTAATAAAAAGAGATGTTGTAGATATTATTTTACTAGGAGATACAGGCAAAATTCATAAAAAAATTGAATCTTTAGGTTTAGACCTTCCATGTGTTAAGATCATAAATCCTATTGAATCAGAATATTTTGACGATTACGTACAGACATTTATGGAGCTTAGAAAAGGTAAAGGTGCCACTTTAGATGTTGTTCGTGACATTATGGTAGACGTTAATTACTTTGGTACCATGATGATTTACAAAGGACATGCAGATGGGATGGTATCGGGTTCTATTCATACTACTGCCCAGACTATACGTCCTGCCTTTCAAATTGTAAAAACTAAGCCGGGTTTTAGTATAGTTTCAAGTGTATTTTTTATGTGCTTGGAAGATAGGGTTTTGGTCTATGGGGACTGTGCTGTAAATCCAAATCCAAGTTCAGAGCAACTAGCAGAAATTGCCATTGCCTCTGCTGATACAGCTAAAGCATTTGGAATTGAACCTCGTGTGGCTATGCTTTCTTATTCTACAGGTAGTTCGGGAAGTGGAGAAGATGTAGAAAAAGTTCGAGAAGCTACTCAAATTGCTAAACAAAAAAGACCCGACTTACTTATAGAAGGTCCTATGCAGTATGATGCCGCAGTAGATATGACAGTAGCAAAAACTAAAATGCCAGATAGTGAAGTAGCAGGACGTGCTACTGTTTTTATTTTTCCAGACTTAAACACAGGAAACAACACTTATAAAGCAGTACAGAGATCAGCTAAAGCTATTGCAATAGGTCCTGTATTACAAGGTTTAAATAAACCAGTAAATGACTTAAGTAGAGGTTGTTTAGTAGCGGATATTGTAAATACTGTAGCAATTACTGCTATTCAAGCCCAAGCAGAAAAGGAGAAGGCATGAAAGTCTTAGTAATTAATTCTGGTAGTTCTTCCTTAAAGTATTAACTTTTTGAAATGAATAATTCTAGTGTACTAGCAGCTGGACTCATAGAAAGAATAACAGAAGAGCAAGGAAAAATTACCCATAAAGTAGGAGAAAATAAACAAGTTCTTGAGAAAAAAATTTCTAATCACAATTTAGCTATTCGTTATATGATAGAGCTTCTCACGGATTCTAAAACGGGAGTCATAAAAGATAAGTTAGAAATCCAAGCTATTGGACATAGAGTTGTACACGGAGGAGAAAAATTTCATAGTTCTACTTTAATTAGTCAACAAGTTATTGAAGCTATTAAAAATATTCCCTTAGCCCCTCTACACAATCCCGCTAATTTAATAGGAATTGAAGCTTGTCAAAATTTTTTTGGAAATTTGCCTCAAGTAGCTGTTTTTGATACTGCTTTTCATCAAACTATGGAAAAAAAAACTTTTTTATATGCTATTGACTTTTCATTATATGAAAATCATGGCGTTAGGCGGTATGGTTTTCATGGTACATCTCATAAGTATGTAGCTTTGCGTGCTAGTGAGTTTTTAAATAAGTCTCAGGAAGAACTAGATTTAATTACTATCCATTTAGGAAATGGTGCCTCTATAACTGCTATTCAAAAAGGTAAAAGTATAGATACTTCTATGGGACTTACTCCCCTTGAAGGAATTGTAATGGGAACTCGTAGTGGAGATTTAGATCCTGGAATTATTTTTTACTTATCTAGAGAGTTAAAAAAAGACTTAACAGAAATTGAAAATATTTTAAATAAAAATTCAGGTCTCAAAGGACTTTGTGGAACAAACGACATGAGAGATGTATTAGAGAAGATGAAGTCGGGGGACAAAAAAGCTCTTTTAGCTTTTCAAATTTATACATATCGAATTAAAAAATATATAGGAGCTTATGCAGTGGCCTTGGGAAATTTAGATGCAATTGTATTTACAGGTGGGATTGGTGAGAATAGTTTTGACGTTCGCTCTTCAGTATGTGAAAATTTAAGTATTTTAGGAATAGAACTAGATGAAGAAAAAAATAAAATTCTTGAAAATAAAGAAAGACTCATTTCTAAAGAAAACTCGAAAGTAAAAGTTTTAGTAATTCCTACTAACGAAGAACTTCAAATAGCTAAAGAAACCGTAGAGGTCTTGCGTCAACAACAAAATATAATTATTTGATTTAATGAATCCAATCAGAACCAACTCCCATTAAAGCAAATTCTCCATGAGATTCAAAAGGAGTTTGTTTTTCTAGTGCATAACTTGTAATTAAAAAAGAATCAGATTTTTTAAACAAGAGATTTTCTATAGGAAAGTGTAGTTCTCCTTCTAAAACATGGACAATTTGGAAAGAAAAAGTTTTTGTCATACTTGGAAAAATCCCAGTTCCTTTCCAAGTCCATTTTTCAAGTCTAAATTTGTCGTTTGCGGTAAAAATAAATCTTTTCCCATATTCATGCTCTATAGATGTTGGAATTAAAAATTCTTGATTTTCAGATTTTTGATAATTTAATACGTCCAATGCTTTTTCTAAATGTAGAGGACGAGGTTTTCCATCTTCTGTCAATCTTCCATAGTCATAAACTCTATATGTAGAGTCAGAAGATTGTTGGACCTCTAAAATTAAATTTCCAGCACCTATTGCATGTACAGTTCCGGGCTCAATTAAAAAAGCATCTCCCTTTTTAACTTGGATCTTTCGTAAAGAACTTTCAGCCTTGTTTTCTAAAATTTCTTTTTTATAAGTTTCTCTATCTAAGTCTCGATTAAAACCACATACAATTTCTGCACCTTCTAAAGCTTCTAAAATATACCAAGCTTCTTTTTTACCTGCACTTTGTGGATCTTTTGTTTGTGCGTAAACGTCATCAGGATGGACCTGAACGGAAAGTTTATCTTCTGCATCAATAATTTTTACTAAAAGAGGAAACTCAGAAGTATTTTGAAAATGTTTTCCAAAAAGTTCCCTTTTGTAATTAGAAAAGACTTCTCTTAGAGTTTTACCTTGTAAAGGTCCGTTTTGAACAACAGAGAGATCTTCTCCGTAATCTGAAACTTCCCATGATTCTCCAATTTTTTCAGAAGGAATACTCCTTCCTAGAAAAGTTTTAAGCTTTTTACCTCCCCATATTTTTTCTTTATAAATAGGCTCAAAGTAAAGTATGCTTTGCATAAATTTATTTCTCAAATTTAAATTTAGCTAATATAGGAAAATGATCAGAAATGTGAGAAGTATCTTTCTGGATGACTTCAGCTTGTAAGACTTGCCAATCACTTGAGTAAAATACATAGTCTAAAATCCTATCTGCTTCCCCTTTTACATCTGGATCATTTGCTATATGTGTATAATATTTTTTTTGTTGTTCACCTAACATCCATTCTAAGGGAATAGCTGACTGAAAAGAGTCAAATAAGATACTAATTTCTGTTTGTGGATTGTAGTATTGTCTATGAGTAGGATAAACTGTCTTTAGAGGAAACTTAGGTGGAAGTAAATTAAAATCTCCTCCTATAATCCAAGGAATTTTTTCTTCATTTCTTTTATTTAATAAATTTTTTACAATGATTACTTGTTTCATCATTATATCAGTACCTTGAGCAAAAGCATCTAAGTGGGTATTCATAACGGAAATTTCTTTCCCATTTTGAGTAGGTAACCTTGTTTCTAAAATAGCTCTTTTGAGAGCAAACTGCTCAGAGATAATGTCACTTGAAATAATAGGTAAAGCATGTCGATAAGCTTTTGTAATTTGAAACTTACTTAAAGTAGAAAGTTTTAATCCTGTAGAGCCCATAACTCTTGGATGTGGGACAAATGTATTTTTCCAATAAAAAGCAGAGGATGCACATTTGTATTCAGGAAGTTTATCCCATATAAGTTTTAGTTGATCTTCATAATCAGTTCTTTTAGCACCTTCATCTAATTCTTGAAAGAGTATAACGTCAGGCTTGGTTTCTTTTATAATTCTAACTACTTCAGCTAAAGTCTTTTCAATTTCTTCTCTTTCAGGTCTTTCGTGGGGACCGTTGTTGTCGGGAACATCAAAGAAAAAAACATATTTTTTCCCAGCTAAAAACTGGACATTCCAATTTAAGATAGTTAAAACAGAGCCTTCTGATACTAACTGGGGATCTTCTTTACAGATGACTTTCATCTCATCTAGTTCATTGGGATGGTAAGTAAATAAATAAATGAGGATTGCTAAAGTTAAAACAACATCAAACAAGATGATTAGAGTCCAAAAGAGTACTTTTTTCATAGTTAGATTTCCTTTTCAAATAAACATATAAGAATTACAAGTATCATTTTTAAATTTTTACTTGGATTGGTAAATATTTTTTAGAGATAAAAATAGTCAGGGAAAAAAATTTAGAAGATTTGAAACTAAAAATTCTAACTATTAGCCTAAAAAAAAGCTTTACAGACAATCAAAAAATAAAATTTCAACGTCGAATATTATAAAAGGAGGACTTGTTATGACAAACATGGCAAACGAACTGGCACCTAAGTTCCATATTTTTCAAGATCCAGCAATTTATACTAGACCCGTCATCTATACTACCTTTAGTCCCATTCCTCAGGTAAACAAGACCTATTCTCAAGAAAATTATTTCAATCAAGAAGCCTATAAAGAATTTCGCAATTCTAAAAATTTTAGAGAAACAGGAGAGACTAAAAAAGATTTTAAAATGAAAGGGGCTATTTTTGATATTCAAGCTTAGTTTGGATAAATTTTTCCCATTTTTCATAATGAAGAAAAAATTTTCTCAAAGGAAAACCTACCACGTTAGAAAACGAACCCAAAAAGCTTTCTACTGGTCCATTCTCATCTTGAATTCCATAAGCTCCTGCTTTATCTAAAGGATTGTTTTTTTCTACATAAATTTGAATTTCCTCTTCACTCCAATTTTTCATTTTTACTTCTGTTTGATCGTACTCATAAAAGATTTGACCTCTATAAAAAAGACACAACCCCGAGTAAACTTGATGAGTTTTGCCATTTAATTCTCTTAAAAAAGCACAAGCCTCTTGAAAATCCTGAGGTTTAGGAAAAATCTTCGTGTCTAAAACCACAATAGTATCTGCAGAAATTAAAGTATTTTTTGTATTTAAATCCTCTAGTTTAGATTTTGTAACTCTCTCTAAATATTTTAAGAAGGGCTCCATGCCATCCCAAGACTCATCTACTTTAGATGGGGAAATTTGAAACTCTAAGCCGAGAAGTCTTAAAATTTCTTTTCTCCTACTAGAAGCTGATTTTAAAATAAGCATATTTACTTCTAAGTTTACAAATTTCAAAAAATTGTCGATACTAATACTATGAAAAGATTGAATTATTTTCCCTTTTATATAAGAGTTCTTTGGTATTTAGTAAATTTTTTACTTTTCTTTGGAATGGCTATTTACTCTCAAGAAAAAAAGACAACCCCTGAAACTCCTTCTAAAAAAGAAGCAGAATCTAAGCCACTAAAAATGGAATCTGGGACAGTTGTGATTGATCCTCAATCTGTATCCACTAACATTAAACAGACCAACTTAAAGCACTTAAAAAAATTAAAGAGTTCCTTTTATAATTTAGGTGAGGAACAAAAATTTAATGAATTAATGAAGTCGTATATTGAAGCTTCTATTACTCTAGGTGAAAAAAATTATTTAGAAGCTCGAAAAAAATTTGAACAAAATCAAGCTGATATGAATGAGCAGTCTAAAAGTCTACTCGAAAAGTATAAAGCAGCATTTACTAAGTACTATGCAGACTCTTCTTATGCAGTTGTAGATATGAAGGTCAATGGAACAAACAATGACTTATCTAACTCTTCTTATGAAAAAATGCTAGCTACTGCCAATGAATTTAAAAGAAACGCTGAAGAGCAGGAAAGCCGTGGCAACGTAATAGAAGCTATTTATTCTATGAAACAAGGAATTAACCAACTCATTCGTATTCCTTATTTTATAAATAAAAATAAAAATAAAAACTTAAAGTTAAATGAAAGACTAGCTAAAGGTTTTATTATAGATGAAGACTATATACCTAAAGAAGCTTTAAAAGATTATGACGATAGTTTGTATTTAATTCACATAGAAAGAGAGAAAGAGAGAGAAAAAGAAAGAGAAAATGTTAAAAAATCTGTAGCTGCTCGATTTGGTTCAGATATCAAAGAAGAGCAAACTACAAAAAAAGAAGAACCTACCAAAAAACAATGAGAAAAAATTTCTT
>Ga0308419_1001353_pt1 | contig 16258 bp, 21 predicted proteins | sample HotsprSampleMS50_FD_203674 | JGI IMG/M metagenome (GOLD analysis project Ga0308419, IMG submission 203674) | Hot spring phototrophic mat microbial communities from Mushroom Spring, Yellowstone National Park, Wyoming, United States - 20090730_MS50 ... | reverse complement strand
CTGAAGGTTACAAGTTGGTGGAACACCATTCTTTCCCAGCAAGTGCAGAAGATGGGAATGAGGATAAATTAGTTCCTAAATTGGAATTTCTCCAGAGTTGCCAAGACTGCAAGATCGTCTATGTTTCAGCGATCGGGGGCAGTGCCGCCGCCCGTCTGATCAATCAGGGCATTACACCCATTAAATCTCAATCTGAGGAGGACAGCATTACCGTCGTGTTGGATCGCTTGGTCAGCACCCTGCGCACCAGCCCACCCCCTTGGTTGCGCAAAGCCCTTGGTATTAAACCCAAATTTACGGAGGAAGACTTATGATTACCGATGTTACCAGTTCCACCTTTCTGCAGGCGTTAGTTGCCCAAATCCGTGCCCAAGACCCCTACGGCGTCTATCGCTCATGGAGTGATGAACTACTTCTCAAGCCCTACATTCTCACTAAGGAAGAGAAGCGCAAAATTCCCCTTGATGCCCCCGTTGATCCCGTCACCAAGGGCAGAATTACGAACTTCTACGGAGCGATCGCTAGGGAAATTGAACAGCAAACGGGCAAATTGATGCAAGTAGTCATCAGTTTGAATGAGGAGGGGTTTGGCTGGGCGCTAGTCTTTGGTGGCAAACTCCTAGTGGTTACCCGCGCCCTGCGGGATGCCCAGCGGTTTGGTTTTACTAGCCTAGAGCAGATGGCAGAGGAGGGAGAAAAAGCCGTGCGATCGGGCGTTGCCCTGATTGAGAAGTTTCCTGAAGTTGCTACCGCTTAGACCATGGAGGAGAAAGCTATGACCCAGACAGCAGAGAACCTCAGCTTAGAGGAGTTGAAAAGCCAACTGCGGCGCCTGAACAGCAAAGCAGGGCAGATGAAGATGGACTTGCACGACCTCGCAGAAGGATTGCCAGCCAACTACGAGCAGTTGCCGACGGTGGCAGGTCAGACCTATGAGATTTTCCACCAGATCGATTGCCTGAAAAAAAAGATTGCAGAATTGGAGCGCACCCCATGACAGGAACCCTAGAGGAATTCAACAAACTCACCGATGCGGAGGATTTCTTTCAATTTCTGGCACTGCCTTACGACCGCAAGGTAGTGAATGTGAATCGTTTGCACATCTTGCAGAAATTTTCCCAACTCAAGGCAGAGATTGACCAAGAGAATCTCGACCCGCAAACCAGACTGGAGCGCTATCGCTCAGCATTGCAGTCTGCCTATGAACTGTTTTTGTCTTCTTCTCCTTTGGAGCAAAAACTGTTCAAGGTATTCCAATCTGCTAAGCCCAATGTGGTGCTGGTGTCAGAAATACAGGAAGAGTGAGCAACGCCTATGGTTGTCCTATCTCCGCAAGAATTGGAACGCTATCGCCGCCAGATGCAATTGCCCCACTTCGGGGAATCAGCCCAACTTGCTCTCAAACAGTCAACGGTTTTGATTACAGGGGTGGGTGGGTTGGGGGGAACTGTTGCCCTGTACTTGGCGGTGGCGGGGATCGGCAAACTGATTCTGGTACGGGGTGGAAATTTGCGCCTTGATGACATGAATCGCCAAGTGCTGATGACCCACGATTGGGTAGGTAAGCCCAGAGTGTGGCGGGCAAAAACCGCCCTACAATCCATCAATCCCGATGTGGTGATTGAGGCAATTCCTGAGTACTTCACTGAAGCTAATGGGGAGCAGTTGGTAGAAAAATGCGATCTGGCAGTCAGTTGCGCTCACAACTTTGAGGAGCGTTCCTTACTCAATCAAACCTGTGTAGCCCAAGGTAAACCCTTTGTGGAATCAGCGATGGATGGAATGTTTGCCTACCTGACGGTAATTGTTCCCAAGCAGACTCCCTGTCTGCGCTGTCTCTATCCCGAATTTCCTGTTTGGGATCGGCGGGGGTTTGGGGTGTTGGGGGCAGTGGCTGGCACTTTAGCTTGTCTGACTGCTTTGGAGGTGATCAAGTTCCTTACTGGCTTTGCTCCTGCTCTCTTAGGAGAGTTACTAGTTATGAACCTAAACACGCTCTATTTTCGGAAGTTGCGCACCTTTCGCGAGCCAGAATGTCCCATTTGTAGTCATCTTTAACTGAGGAGTAAGGAGTATGGAAATCACTGTTAATGCCCAAAAGAAACTGCGTTCTCTTTTGCCCCAGCCTGATCGCGCCTTTCGCATCAGAGCTTTACCAGGAGGGTGTAAGGGCTTCACTTTTGACCTGAAAATCATTCAACAGCCTACTCCTGATGATGTTTTGCAGTCGTTCCCTGATCTGCCCATCTACATCGATCGCCAGAGTCTGTCCCACCTAGAAGGGGTAGTGATGGACTATGTGGAGGGTTTGATCCACAGTGGATTTGTCTTCCAGCATCCTGACAGTTGTAGTTGTGGCAAATCCTTTTCCCCTGATACTTGTCCCAGTTCCTAGAGGTAAAAACCATGACCACCTATCAAGTGCACCTGACCAACAAAAAGCGTAACATCGATGTTTCCTTCCCTGTGGATGAGAATACCTACATCCTTGATGCCGCTGAGGCACAGGGGATTGAATTGCCCTTTTCCTGTCGCAGTGGTTCTTGCTCCAGTTGCGCCGCCAAACTCCTTGAAGGAGAAGTGGATCAATCGGAGCAAAACTTCCTCGATGAGGAGCAAATCGAGAAGGGGTTTGTGCTTCTCTGCGTTGCCTATCCCCGCTCTGACTGCACAATTCGTACCCACCAAGAAGCCTATCTAGTGTGAGGATGAGAACAATGATTTTACTCCTAGCGATCGCTCCAGAAATGCCTAGCCCCCTGCCCCGCTGTCCCCCTGAATTTTCGCCATTTCCCACTTTTTTCCCCTAACTCACAATGCTCACAGGAGAATCGCATCATGGCATACCTAACTGCTCTTACCCAAGGGGGTGTCTCTTGGACGCCCCAGTTCGTTCAGAAAATTGAAATCACCCGCTGTCTGGGCTGTGGTCGCTGTCTCAAAGTCTGTGGCAGGAATGTGCTACGGTTGCAAGCGGTGAATGATGAGTTTGAATTTGTGGACGAAGAGGAGGAAGAAAGCGAACGCAAAGTGATGACTATTGCTCACCCCGAACTGTGCATTGGCTGTCAGGCTTGCTCCCGCATTTGTCCCAAGCAGTGCTACACCCACGCTCCCCTGTCTTTGAACTAGGAGCTAATCTTTTCCAGTTATCTATTCCAAAAAGGAGAAAAATTATGCTACGCGCCATTGACATCATGACCAAGAATGTGCCACTGGTCAAAGGTTCTGCTACTGTTGCTGAGGCAATTAAACTGATGCGCCTCAAGGGCTTGGGCGCTTTGATTGTGGATATTCGTGATCCCGATGATGCCTACGGCATTGTTACTCAGACTGACATCGTCTATAAGGTGGTCGCCTACGGCAAAGACCCCAACAAGATGCGGGTGCATGAAATCATGACCAAACCCTGTATCACTGTCAATCCTGATCTAGCAGTGGAATATGTGGCTCGCCTATTCGCCAATACGCGCATCCGTGTTGCCCCTGTGATTCAGGGCGGTTTGCTGGGGATGGTCACCTTGAGCGACATTCTCAAGCGAGGGGACTATTTGGAAAATCCCAAGTCCTCTGCGCTGGCGAGAGACCTCAACAATGCGATCGCCAAGGCACGGGAAATCTGCAATAGTGAAGGGTTTGACTCCGAGGAATGTGTCAAAGCGTGGGCAGTGGTAGAAGAGCTGGAGGCAGAAGTCGCCTACTTGGAAAACACGCCCCCTGTGGAAATTACTGCCTTCCAACAATACTGTCTGGAACACCCTGAAATCCTGCGTGTGCGCCACCAAGACCTGACTACCACTGCCACAGTGGGTTAGGAATGAGTTTCTCTGGCAAGGGGTGGGTTCTATGACAGCTGTGTTCTAGCCCTACCCCTATTTTTCCACAACGATATGTAAAAAGGAGGAATAATGATCAATCAAACTACTGCTCCAATTCAAGGGTGGGGTACAGTGCGGGAAAATGAAACTGGACTGGAACTCACGCAAACCGCTCCCATCTGCGAGGGGCTGAATGTGGTTCTTGCCAGTTGTCAAGCCCTGTATTTGCAATACCAGAAGCACCATTTTGTGGTCAGAGGTAGGGAATTTTATATGTTGCACGACTGGTTCTATGAAAATGTGCAACAGACCCAGAAACACATCCACAGTATTGGCGAACGCATCAATGGTTTGGGGGGTGTGCCTGTCGGCAGTTTTGCCAAGTTAGCGGAACTCTGTTGTTTTAGCCCTGAACCCGATGGCATTTTCACTGCTAGACAGATGATTGAACAGGATTTGCGATCGGAACAGAAGGTGATTGAGGTGATCCGCCGCTTGGCGTCACAAGCAGAAAGTTTGGGTGATCGCGCTACCCGTTATCTCTACGATGGCATTCTCTTGGAATTGGAAGAGCGCGCCTATCACAATCAGCACTTTTTGGAAGCTGATTCTTTGGTGCAATTTCCAACAACATAGTCGCTCCTTCATAGGGGAATTTTGCTATGTAAGCTACGAAAAGCGTAACTCCATCATGGAAATCTATTCTTGTATTCTCGATTGATGATATTGAGGCGATGAAACTGAAGTTCCGTCACTTGTTGTGCTTCCTTGTGGCATTCGCTCTGAGCCTTGCCCTGAAGTTGGCTGTACCTAGCAGGGCGATCGCTGAACCTGTGACTATATTGGTGGGGTCAGCCAGCAGTCTGCAAGATGCTCTCAAGGAACTCACACCCCTCTTCCAATCAGCTCATCCCCACATCACGGTGAAGTACAGTTTTACTGCCCCTGGTGCCTTGCAACAACAGATCGAGCGGGGTGCGCCTATCGATGTGTTTATCTCTGGTGCCAGTAAACAGATGGATGCCCTGCAAGCTAAGGGGCTGATCCTGACAGACACCCGCCGCAATCTGGTTACCAATAGACTGGTTTTAGTCGTGCCTCGCAGTTCCCCGCTGGTGCTGACGGATTTTCGCCAACTGACCAAGCAGGAGATAAAGCGTATCGCCATGGGAGAACCCCGTTCTGTGCCTGTGGGACAGTATGCGGAGGAAGTACTGCGCTCTCTGGGCATTTGGGAACAACTGCGCCCCAAACTGGTGCTGGGCAATACCGCCCGCAATGTGCTGGCGACGGTGGAGAGTGGTAACGCCGATGCAGGGATTGTGTTTATGACCAATGCCCAAATTAGCGATCGCGTCAAACAGGTGGCGGTGGCTCCCAAGAATTCCCATGCGCCAATCGTCTATCCCATAGCGGTAGTTTCCACCAGTCGAGAGCAAAAGTCCGCCCAAGCCTATGTGCAGTTTTTGACTGGTCCCCTTGCCCGCCCTGTCTTTAGCAAGTACGGTTTTGGCACAGTGCGCTCATGAACTGGGAGGAGCTGGATTTTTCCCCTTTCTGGATTTCCTTGAAAGTTGCGGGGCTGGCAACGGTGGTGGTCTTTTTTTTGGGGCTGGGCATCGCCTATGCCATGCTGGGCTATCGGGGACGCTGGAGGACTGTGCTAGAAGGGATTTTTTTAGCTCCCTTGGTTCTGCCGCCGACGGTGGTGGGATTTGTTTTACTGGTGCTATTTGGCAAGCATGGCTGGCTGGGACAGGTGCTGGCACAGTTCAATGTCTCGGTGGTGTTCACTTGGTATGGGGGGGTAATAGCGGCGGCGGTGGTGGCATTTCCCCTGATGTATAAAACGGTGGCGGGGGCATTTGCCCAAGTGGATCACAGCCTGTTGGCGGTCGCCCAAACCCTAGGAGCCAATTCGTGGCGCACCTTTTGGCAGATTCTTTTGCCCCTGTCTCTGCCTGGCGTGGCGGCGGGTACTGTCCTGTCCTTTGCTAGAGCATTGGGGGAGTTTGGCGCAACCCTGATGCTGGCGGGCAATATTCGGGGCGAGACGCAAACTATGCCCATGGCGATCTATTTTGCGGTGGAGGCGGGGGCGGTGGAGGAAGCGTGGCTGTGGACTGGAGCAATTATGGGGCTGTCCTTTGGGGCGATCGCCTTAGTGAATCTGTGGCAGGGGCATTACCTCAAGTTGCCCAAAGGAGACAGGAGTTCTGCGGCGGGGAATACTCCTACTTCTCTTACCAAAATCAAGGGAACAGGGCTGGAGGTGGATATAGAAAAACGCATGGGGGGGTTTTCCCTGCAGTTGGCTTTTCAGGCAGAGTCCGAGAGTTTGGGGATTTTGGGGGGATCGGGTTCGGGTAAGAGCCTGACCCTCAAGTGCATTGCGGGGGTGGAAACTCCCACCCGTGGGCGCATTGTTCTCAATGGTCGTACCCTGTTTGACTCGGAACGGGGGATCAATGTGCCTAGCCATCAGCGTCGGGTCAGTTTGGTATTCCAACACTATGCGCTGTTTCCCCACCTCACCGTCAGCCAGAATATCGGTTTTGGACTACAGCACCTAGACCAAGAGGAGCGCAGGCGGCGCATTCACCACTACCTAGAGGCTTTTCAGCTTTCGGGGTTGGGCGATCGCTATCCCCATCAGCTCTCTGGAGGACAACAACAGCGGGTAGCTTTGGCGCGGGCATTGGCAGGGGAACCCCAAGCCCTTTTGCTAGATGAACCGTTTTCCGCACTGGATACCTACCTGCGCCACCACATGGAACAGCAGTTAAGCCAAATCCTTGCTGACTACGGCGGCTGTACCCTGTTTGTGTCCCACAACCTCGAAGAGGTCTATCGGGTGTGCCAAAGGCTGATGGTAGTTTCTGCTGGTAGGGCGATCGCCTGCGATCACAAGAGCGCTATATTTGATCATCCCCGCAGTCTGACCATTGCCCAACTTACGGGTTGTAAAAACTTTTCGCCGATCACAGCCATTGATCCCCACAGGGTTTACGCCCGTGATTGGCAGTGTACTTTGCAAACCGCTGAGCCAGTTACCGCTGAACATACACACATTGGCATTCGTGCTCATCACCTCACCTTTGGCAATAGCTTTGACCAACCCAACACCTTCCCCGCTTGGGTGGCATGGACCAGTGAAACGCCGCACCGTCTGACTGTCTATCTCAAACTCCATGAACCGCCCACTGGTATCCACGACTACCACCTGCAAGCGGAAGTATTCAAAGAGAAATGGCAACTGCAGAAAGACCATCCCTTCCCTTGGGCGGTGAGTTTACAGCCCCATAGCCTGCTCTTGCTCCAGTCCTAGCTGGGGGAAATGAGGGTTGGCATAGAATTGATTGCATACTAGCCGTGCTGTAGGGAATGAACCAGTTTGCCGATCGCCACACGGAAGTAGTGATCCGCCTTGCCAATGTGCAAGATGTTCCAGCGATCGCCCAAGTATTGACCTGTAGCTTCTACCCCCAGAGCTGGTTGCGCCCCCTGTGGCAGTGGAGTATCAATCTCGACCTGCGACTGCGTCTGGGAGAGCCTGCACCCCGCTATGCCTGTCTGGTGGCAACTGTTGACCAACGGGCGATCGCCACCGTGGAAATCTGCACCCGTGCCATTGCCGTTCGCCCGTGGCACTACTTGGTCTATCCTTACATCTTTAACTTGGCAGTGCATCCTCAGTGGCGCAGACAGGGCATTGCCAAACGCCTGCTTATGGCTACTGAACCCATCGCCAAACAGTGGGGTTTCAGTTGCATTTTCATTCATGTCCTTGCCAAAAATCACTCTGCCTGTCAGTTGTATTACCAAACTGACTACAAGCTATTTCGCCAAGATAACTCATGGAGAAACTGGCTGTGGGGTGGTTCCCCCCGCCTGCTACTGCGCAAAAGTTTGCAATAATTTAAGTAGCGAAGTGAGGAAACAGCTTGAGCCAAGTTCTCTACGCTACAAATCCCACCTGCTAGTGGTTGACAGTAATCCGCTCACTGCCCAACAGCTTCAAGCCTATCTTCCTGAAGCTCCTGCCCTTAACTGTTAGCATTGCGGGGATTGTGTGTCGTCCTGAGCACCACCCCGAAACTTGCATGACCAATATCCTCAAAGAGTTAGAACAGCTCACCCAAGACCTGAAAAATGCTGGGGGCAATCGGGTAAGAATAGCTGGCTTGCCAGCCCTGTGTTAAAGGATTTCAGGATAGTCTTCACGGGTCATGGGTTGCTTCACCTCGATCCCTTCTCCCCCAAGGTAAGTCACAGGTTTGCCCTCGATAGAGAGAAACACCCTAGCTGAGGGATCGAGACTGGTCAGGGTATAGAGTACCTGAATGAGTCGCCCTTGAATGGCAGTTGCCCCACCCCCCCGCCCAAAGGCAGAGGACAGGTTAATGCGAATGTCTTTGCCCTCGGTCTGCAAACTCAATATCTCGGTGTCTTTGGGAATAGCACTGTAGAGATTGTCGGGTGGTGTCTCCTTAATTAGGCTCTGCAGAGCAAGGGTCAGCACTTGACCAGTGGATTTTTCCTTGAAACTGCGACTCACTGCCACTAGGCGATCGCCTTGGCTGTTGAGCCAATAGAGACTTACCGTAGCGACCTCTTCCGCTGGAGATGGAGTAGCCACTTGGGGTGGAGCAAGGGTATCTGGCGCTCTTTGGGTCCACAGGGCAATTCCTGCACCAATCGCCACCGCACCAATTACAAATCCAAGCAATACACTGCGATTCATGGGGATTTACCGTAGCAGAATTTATGTATCTAAACTAACAGACAACTATGCTCTAACCTAAGGGAGTGGCTAGATTGTGCGCTTCTCCATACAACTTGGCAATCAGTGCCGCGATCGCTTGAGCGGCATTCAGCCCACCATTTACCTGACTGGCACAGACAGCCCGCAGTTTCTGTCTCATGGATTCCAGCTTATCTGGCTGTTGTAGGTATGCGATTATAGTTTTTGCTAAAGATTCGGGGGTAATGTCTCCCCACAGCTCGGGCACAATTTCCTGCTCTGCCCAAATGTTGGGCCACGCTAGCTTTTGCCCCCTGCGCCGTATGCTCTGCACCAGATACCAATTGATGAACCTAGCTATGTAGGGATTGCCATTGAGTAAACCTGCTATGCCATCCCATCCCAATCTGATGGACATATATTCAGGGGAAGTGGGAAGAACTACTAGCATGGGCACCCCCCACAATGCCAGTTCTGCCGTATTGGCTCCCACCGTGGTAACACAAAGGCTGGCTTGGGCAAGTAAATCCACAGCGGGAAACTGACGATGCATGGGAATTACTCTCCCTGAGGGAGTGCGCACCCCTGTACTTTGGTAGTGAAATGTTGCAGGAGCGTATGCCATGAATTGCTCAGGGGTAACGGTCGGCGCAAGGGCGATCGCCACTTGCAGGTTTACGGTCAGCTGATCCGCCAAAGCCCACAGAGCTTCAATGGTGCGCAAACTCAGAGGAACCCCCACTTGCAGTTTGTGGGGTTTAGAACCGGGGAGAAACACCACCAATGGCTGGGATTGTCCAGAGACAGAGTGCCCCCCACTGTTCCTAGAGCACAGCATCAAATCCCCCACCACCAACGCCTTGTGTCCGTACCTAGCAGGGACAGCAATGCGAGCATGGCGCAGAGCCAAATAGTCAACTAGACTGCACCACCGCGCCTGCCACTCCACATAGGTAATGGTGGGATAGCCCAATCTTTTGCCAACCAGCACCGTGTAGAACTGATCCCCACCCAGAAACAGCACAGCCCCTTTTGGGTACCAGTCCCAGTTTGGCGTTTGCCCCCACAGCAAAAACCGCCAGAACTGACTGGCAGGGAGCACTCGCTCAATGCCCCAACTGCTGAGCAACTCTGCCTCAGTGCCGCAGGCGTTTTGACAGGGGGTGAGAATTACCGATACTCTGATAGGCAAGGGGTGGCGTTGCAGTTCTTGCCACACGGGATATACCCAAGTAGTGATTTCCCCGGGGGCATTGCTCAGGATCACCAAGTCATAATTCTTCATGGGTTGTATCCAAGTGAATTTGATTATCCCATGCCAGCCCTGCAACGCCAAATCACCTGCCAAGGTTTGTTAAAATTGGTGGTGCTGTGCGACCCGTTCCCGCAAAAATGGATGGGGAAACCCTGAAGTGTAAGCGGGGCAAGGAACAGAGCAATCTGTTTCCTAGATAGCGTAAGCAATGCATCCAGTATGGATGCACTCATGACAAGGGCTGTCCAAGAGAGGAGCCGTTGGGGGGGCATAACAGCTTTGTTTAACGGAGGCTCGTGGTTGGCATCCCAGCTACAGGGCTACTGAAAGCCACTGACTTTAGTCAGGGGAAGTTTACCGCAAGAACCAACTGTCTATGGCAAAGGCAATCTGGAATGGCGCAGTGCTGGCAGAAAGTGAAGAGTACGAGATCGTAGAGGGAAATGTCTATTTCCCCCCAGACAAAGTCAATATGCAGTACCTCAAGCCCAGCCCCACCCGCACCACTTGTCCGTGGAAGGGGACAGCCAGTTACTATACCGCAGTGGTGGATGGCAAGGAGAATAGGGACTGTGCGTGGTACTACCCCGAAGTGAAACCTGCCGCTGAGCACATCAAGGGGTATGTGGCTTTTTGGAGAGGTGTGCAAGTGGAGCGATGAAGTCAGCCCCTGCAAAAAATTGCTACAGGCAAATCTATGCGATCGTCCAGCAAATTCCCTGTGGCAAAGTTGCCACCTATGGGCAGATCGCTGAACTAGCCAATCTGGCAGGTAAAGCACGGGTGGTGGGTTATGCCCTATTCCAAGTCTCCCCCAGAACGGACATTCCTTGGCAGAGGGTGGTCAACGCCAAAGGCAAAATTTCCTACTCCCCTCTGCGGCGAGGCAATGACGAGTTACAGCGCCTGCTCTTGCTTCAAGAAGGCATTGAGTTTGACCATGCAGGGGCAATAAATCTGCACAAGTTTGGCTGGAAACCCGAAGCTATCTGGATCGGCTAAAATGTGCTTAATAATACTTAACTAACTTGGGCTTGTGGGCAGTTTAGACAGCTATTCAAACCACACAAACTACTACGATGTAGTGATCATTGGGGGAGGCATGGTGGGAGCTACTACCGCTTGTGCCCTTGCCCACACTAACCTGCGCATTGCCATTGTAGATAGGCGAGAGCAGGTGCATCGGGGAGAGTTTGACTACGACGGCAGAGCTAGTGCGATCGCTTGGGGATCGAGCCGTATCTGGGAGAGTATCGGCGTGTGGCAGAAGATGCAACCCGTCAGCCCCATGCACACCATTATCGTAACCGACGGCGACTACCCCCTGCGCTTGCCTCTACAAGCCTCCGATATGCGGTCAAAGCTCACCGATCCAGATTCTGCCTTGGGTTTCGTGGTGGAAAATGCCGTAAGCCAAGCCGCCCTGTGGCAGACCATTCGCCAAGCGGAGCACATCGACCCCATTCCTGCCTCTCTGATCAAAATTGACCAGCCAGCCCATCCCCACCAACTGCTCGAGCTTGTCCTGAAAACCAATGCGGGGAAAATTGCCATACTCACTACCAAACTGCTGGTAGGGGCAGATGGGGCTAAATCCACAGTGCGCCGTATGGCGGGCATTCGTTCCCACCACAAGTACTACGACCAAAATTGCTTAGTGTTTACCCTGCGCCTGAAACGCCCTCACCAAAACATTGCCTATGAGCGGTTCCAGCCTGAGGGGCCCTTTGCCATTTTGCCATTTGCTAGCGATCGCCTGTGTATTGTCTGGACAGCTACTAGGGAAGAAACTCCCCACCTGCTATCCTTAAATCGTGAAGCCTTTGCCAAGGGGGTACAAGAGAAAATGGGTATGGAAGTACTGCGCCAGCTAGGGGAATTTGAGCTAGAATCTGCTACACCCCAAGTGTATCGCCCTCAGTGGCAACACAGCCAGCGCTATTTTGCCCAGCGCGTAGTCCTAGTGGGAGACTCCGCCCACACCACTCACCCTGTGGCAGGGCAAGGGGTCAACTTGGGGATCAGGGATGCCTATGCCCTAGCTCAGGTGATCCAATCCGCCCTTGCCAAAGGGCAAGACTGGGGTAGTCTGGAAGTATTGGCACGCTATCAAGTTCAGCGCTACTGGGATAATCTGGGGACAATTATGGCAACGGATTTGACCAATCTGCTGTTTTCCAACCAGTTTCTCCCGTGTCAGATACTGCGCCGCTGGGGGTTACATTTGTTCCATCGGGTTGCGCCACTGCGCCAAGGGTTGATGTTTTTGGCGATGGGTCTGCACCACCTGCCCCGTAATCCTGCCCAATCTAACTGCCAAGAAGATGCAGTTCATTCCCTTCTTTGACCAAACTGTAGTGCGCTGGGCCATTGAAGCAAGAGCTTTGCGCTGGTTGGTGCTGTTGTGGCTGTTTATTGGGCTGGCAGTGCTTTTTTCTGCTTCCTATCCCATTGCGGCAATCGAGCGGGGGGACGGGTTTTACTACTTCAGGCAACAGTTGCTCTGGGCTGGGGTAGGGCTGGTGCTGTTTCAAATAGCGGTCAACTTGCCCCTGCGCCTGTCCATCAAGATCAGTGCCCTACTGCTGGTGGTGTGCTTGGGCTTACTACTGGCAACCCACATTCCGGGGGTGGGGGAGACCCGCAATGAGGCTACGCGCTGGTTATCCCTAGGGGCGGGCGCTCTTCTGATTCAGCCGTCAGAGTTGATCAAACCATTTTTGCTCCTGCGGGCGGCGCAGTTGTTTGGCAGGTGGCACGACTTGAGTAACTCCAATCGTCTCTGCTGGCTGTTGATTTTTGCTATGACCTTGGGGGGAATTTTGCTCCAGCCCAGTTTGAGTGTAACAGCGCAGTGTGGCATTACCCTGTGGCTGATGGCATTTGTGGGGGGACTGCCCCTATGGCAACTGCTCGGTACGGCGGGGGGCGGTATTGTCATGGGACTACTGAGTTTGAGTGTGTGGGAGTACCAACGGCTGAGAGTACTTTCTTTCCTTGATCCTTGGGCGGATCAGAGGGGCAATGGCTATCAGTTAATTCAGAGTTTAATGGCGATCGCCTCAGGGCATATTTGGGGCATGGGGTTTGGACTGTCCCAGCAAAAGTTGTTTGTGCCTGTGCAATACACTGATTTTATTTTTGCCATTTTTGCCGAAGAATTTGGCATGGTGGGTAGTCTGCTGTTAATTTTGCTGTTAGTGGTGTTTGCGGGTGTAGGTTTTTGGGTGGCTTGGCAGTGCAAAGACTTGGTGATTCGCTTGGTGGCGGTAGGGGGTACTGTGATGCTGGTGGGTCAAGCATTTCTGAATATCGGGGTGGCTACGGGAGTTTTGCCCACGACAGGTCTGCCTTTTCCTTTCTTTAGCTATGGGGGTAGTTCCATGGTGTCGAGTTTTTTGATTGCTGGATTACTGGTGCGGTCTGCTAGGGAAATGGCGATCGCTGAGGTGATTCCGCTCCGCAATTCCCGCAGGGGTAAACCACCGAAGTAGTATGGAACTCCATTCCACGGGCATTTTGCCCCTGTTACGCAATCGCAACTTTATGGTGCTGTGGGTGTCGCAGTTGATTACCCAGTTGGCGGACAAAATCCTGTTTGTTCTGCAGATCACGATCGCCACCACCCGCAGTTTTTCCGACTATCCCTCTCCCATCCTGAGCTATGAAGCACTGGTAATGATTAGCTCCACCCTCCCCGCCATCCTGTTTGGTTCCTTGGCGGGGATTTATGTGGATCGCCATGCCAAATTGCAGGTGATGATCTACGCCAACATTTTGCGGGCAGTGTTTGTGTTTATGATCCCGCTGTTTCCTAATTCCTTTGGGTATTTCTTGGTGTTGGTATTCCTAGAGCAAATATTCACCCAGTTTTTTGCGCCAGCAGAACAGGCGGTAATTCCTTTGTTAGTGGATAAGCCCCATCTGCTAGCCGCCAATGCCATGATTGCCTCCTCCATGATGGCATCGGTAATTATCGGCTTCGGCATTGGTTCCCCTCTGCTCAATGGTTTAACTAGTCTTCTGCCCCAATTTAGCGGGTTTGTGCGGGAGGGGTTTGTGGGGGGCGCTTATCTGGTTTCCGCTGGAATGCTCCTGCTAATTCCTGTGCGGGAGCAGATTCCCCAAAATCTAAAGCCCCATCTGTTCAGCGACCTAAGGCAGGCGTTAGGGTATGTGCGGCACAATCTCCCTGTGGGTGGGGCAATTTTGCACCTGATGTTACTGTACGGGGTGTTGGGGGTACTACTCAAGCTGTCCATGAATCTAAGTAAGCTCTTGTTGGGCAAGCAGGGGGATTTTGGCTTTTTTGTTTCTGCTGTTGGGGTGGGTTTGACTCTCAGTGCTCTGTTTTTGGGGCAATTTGGCAGTTACTTTGCCCATCGCCCTCTGCCGCTAATGGGCTTCGTGGGAATTGCGGTGGCTTTGTTTATGTTTGCCTTTGCACCAACGGTGGCAGTGGGAGTGGCGATCGCCTTGTTTTTGGGTTTGCACACTGCCTTGATTTTACTGCCCATGCAGACTATCATTCACCAGTACACGGATGAGCGTATGCGGGGCAAGGTGTTTGGGCTATTAAACAATGGGCAGAATATCGCCATCAATCTGCCGTTGATTCTGGTTACAGTGGTGCTAGACACCCTAATTTTCTCTCTGCAAAAAATCCCAGAAATTGACCCCAATGGCGAGCGCTTGGGGTTTCAGATAGTGGTGATTGGCTGTGGCTGTTTGGTGCTGGGTTTGGGCTGGTGGGCGTGGCGCACCAGTTGTCAAGCGATTCAAAAATTGCTCTAGGAGAACGCTCAACCTGCTTCTCATCGCCTGTATTTAATCACATACATATTCTGTATCTGTAATTGGTTATTCACTGTCTCAATCAAATGTCATTGCTTCAGCCGCAATCCATCCACCCTACCCTTCAACTTACATAGGGGCAAACATGAAAACCTACCAATACTTCCTCACTTCACTCAAGGTCATTGTGCTTATGGCTTGCCCTGATACTGCCAGCAATTGTGCTAAACATGGCTCAACCACTTGGCAAAAATATGTCTTGGTGATGGGCAAATAGGCTCATGATCTTTCTCTTTCTATCCCAATTTAGCTCTTATTCCTACCTCTGTCAAACTCAGGTTTACTATAGTACCGCTCCACACCAAAAAAGCGCCAAAACCCTTGCCACCGCAAAAATATCCCCAGCCCGCAGAAGGAAAGTAACCCTACCGACAACCCAGTGGGCACAGGGTGATCCTGCAAACTGCCCCAAAAATTACTGCCCGCCAGCACAATGTGCAAGGCACTACAGCCCAAGGCAGGTACAGCCAGTAGATGCAGATAGTACCACCACCGCCCCAATACTTCCTGAGCTCTATCAAAGCTAGTGATCCCCGCAGGGAGCATCAGTGACACTGCTGTAGCCCCGAAAAAAATGCCCCATTGGTGGATGGGCAGTAAAAACCACACTGCTTCTAGGTTCCAAGCCAAAGTGTGATCGATCATCATCAGGGCATGGACAATACTCAGCACCAAAGCACCCACTCCCAGAGTACGGCGATAGCGCAACAGCCAAGGCAGAAGTTTGCTCAGAGGGCGCGCCGTGATTGCTAGCCACAGACAGAGGAATGCGGCATAGCCAGAGAAATCATACATAGCATCACTGCGGGTCAAAGTGACCAGACCCATGGCGATAGTTAGCCAGCCCCCTAGGCGATACAACTGCGATCGCTGATCCGTTCCTAACTTGCTAAGCCACACCCCACTGGCGATCATGGCAGGCATAGTTCCCGCCCCAAAAGCCAGCATCAGCAGCGCACCCCACTGCCAACTGCCCATCTCCACCGCCTTGACCTGCGCCGTGTAGAGAAACCCACAGGGAATCAGTCCCCACAGCAGTCCCAGCCCTAGGGGTCGCTGTGCCATTGCTTGCATTGCCTGCCCCAACTTGTCATGCCACAACTTTTGCACCAAAGGATGGAGCAGGGGCAGGGAAAATTTTCTACTAGGCATCACCTGTTGTAGTCCCAACCCCACCAGTAGAATGCCAGTACTGATGGCGATCGCCTGTCGCCAGCCACTGCCTATCCCCGCCAGACCCCCTACTCCCCCCAGCACACTACCTACCAAAGCGTAGCTTAAAGCCCGCCCCCCATTCAGCAGAGTGTGAAACCTCAGTTTCCTTGCCAGAGTGGGCTGGCGATCTATCAGGGCAAAGGCAAGAGCTAAATTGCCACACATCCCTACACAATGCCCAAAACTGCCCAGGAACCCCAGACTGAAAGCAAAAAATAAATCTACTTCTTGGGCAGGCATAGCTCCTATGATTACTTCGGAAATGCAATTCGTCAATGCTCACTTCCTGATGGGAGCTTCCTCTAATCCAAGGAACACTGAACTATACTGAACAAATTGTGCACTGTATTCAGTATGAGACATGTATCATTT
>Ga0308419_1001345_pt1 | contig 16346 bp, 10 predicted proteins | sample HotsprSampleMS50_FD_203674 | JGI IMG/M metagenome (GOLD analysis project Ga0308419, IMG submission 203674) | Hot spring phototrophic mat microbial communities from Mushroom Spring, Yellowstone National Park, Wyoming, United States - 20090730_MS50 ... | reverse complement strand
ACCTTGGTTCCCACCTTTTACTCCAAAGGTAGGAACCGCATCGGCTTGATTTTCACTTGGCGCAGCAGTTGTTCCAGTCCAGCAATCTTTCATAACTCCATCTCCAATTGACCGCTATAATACAGGATAGTTTTAATGCTCTTTGAATGCGCCATTAAAAACTCTTCAAAAAATTTTAATTGTTTTTTGTTTTACCATAAACTATATTTGAACAAATAAAAAAGCAGCATTAAGCGCCGTTTAATGGCTGCTTAAGCTGCTGATTTAATGATCTCAATTATTTTTGCTAATAATTTATCGTTCTTTCGTTTATTATTAAGAATCATAGATATATAAGCATAAGAATAACCAAGTCTTCGCGCAATTTCAGATTGATTAATTAGCTTTTTATCTATGCTATCGAGTTGTAATTTTAATGGCTGTTTTTCTTCAGTCATTTTTTTTTAAAATTAGTTAAACATCTTTTACAAAAATAGGTAATTACCTAATTATTGTCAAGTATTTATTTAGGAAATTTTATAATTAATGAAAATTGGCGAGAAAATAAGGCTTTTTGCAGAAAAACAATATGGGTCAGTATCTATTCTTGCGGAATTATTGGGGATGAAACCACCGAGTCTATATGTGTATTTGAATAATGAAAGTATTCCGGGTGGTGAAATTCTCAAAAAGCTCCAGGACCTTGGCTGTGACATAAATTGGCTCTTAAGCGATGATGACAAGCCGCCACCAGAAACAAACGAGCTCTTAAAAGCCAAAATAAAAGAGCTTGAGGAGGAGAATGAACGCCTTAGGGCTAGTATTGGCCGTTTACTTCTCCTCGCGAAAGAAATAGAATTAGAGCAAAAAAAGAAGAGACCAAAACGCTAATTTTTATGCCAAAAGTTTGCAAAAAGTGGCAAAAAAGGGAAATTTACTGTGCCATTATTGAATCCCTCATGGAATATATAACTAATTATTCTATAAATACTTACGCTATTTCTTTAAATTATCAAGCTTTGCCATTTTACCTGAAAAATTATAATGGCAAAATTATTCGCGAAAAATATGAAATGAACATTGATATCAAAGCCGATAAATTTGAAGATTTTAATTTGACTAAGAATATTGAAAAAGAAAAAATCGATGATTTTCTTTTTAGATTATTATCCGAAATATCTAAAGAGCTTATCGAAGAAGATAAAATTCCTATCGCTTTAGTATTAGACTCGGATGATTTTCAAGAATTAGCAAGCTTAAAAAAAGGGAAAATTATCAAGCTAATTTTTGCAATTTTGCAAACGGCATATTTTACGTCAAAAATTAAACAAATGATAAATAAAAACTATTCGCCGGAATATTCAATTCTTCATCCCGTTAGAAAAAGCGATCTTGTCTTTAATATGGAAAGAAAGGAAACAAAAAATTTTGAATTAAAAATTGAATTACAAAAAATTAGCGAGAACTTCGTCGAGTTTTCCAGCTCGGAAGTTCCCGCATAAAAATTATACTTTGAATTCTGAAATTGTCTTCATTAAATTCATTAACGAATTAGAAATATTTGTCGACGAACCTTCTATTTGTTTTGAATTTTCAAAGTTATTATTTATCGCGTCGATTGTTTCACTAAAACTTGTCTGAATAAATTCGATTTCCTTTGCCATTTTTTCATTGGTTTGATACAAGTCGAGATTGTATTCCTTAATTATAGAAGCGATATCGTTATATTTCTTTACAAAAGAACTCAAATTATCCGTAAGCTTATTTACGTTATTAGTTTTCGAAGATGCATTATTCATCGCTTTAACGGCTTCTTGAGTTTCAGCTTGAATAGCCTTGATAATTTCTGAAATTTCTTTTGTGGCTTTTGCGGTTCTTTCAGCCAATTTTCTTACTTCGTCGGCTACGACTGCAAAACCTTTGCCTTGTTCGCCCGCTCGAGCGGCTTCTATTGCGGCATTTAAAGCAAGCAAATTTGTTTGATCGGCTATATCGTCGATAACAGTCGCTATTTCTCCGACCTTTTCGGCGCTTTCTCCCAATTTTGAGATTTTTTCGCTTGAATTATTTATATCTTGCGACATACTTTCAATAAACTTCACTACTTCGTTAATCGACTTTAAACCTTCCATCGACATATGTTGAGATTCGGCGGCTTTATTTAAAGCTTCTTTTGCTTTTTGCGAAACTTCGACGGCGCATGACACATATAGTTTCAATTTTTCAAGAGATTCGTGAGATATGCTTATTTGTTGCGATACAGACGCGGATATATTTTGCGAACTTTCTAAAATTTGCTCTATATTTGACGCAAGATTGTTTGAAGCGTCGACTAAAGATGAAAATAAATTTTTAACTTTACTTATAGAATCATTTAAATTAACAAAAAACTCGTCTACGATTCCATTTCCTTCGCTTATAAATGTAACTTTCAAATTTCCTTTGGAAAACTCCTCCACATTTCTCAAATTATTTTTTACAATTTTTATATCCTCTTCAATAAGCTTATGATTGTATAAGAAACAATTTTCTAATACGTTTCTTCCATTTTTAATTGCTAAAGCCATTGACTCGCAGCTATTGTATCCGCATGAAGGACAGTTTTTAATATCCTTAGCTTCTGTTTTTTTAAGTTTAGCGAAGATTTCACTTTTTTCTTTTTCGGCAATATCTTTTATTTTTTCTTTAAAAATGAATGAGCGATCGAGATAATTTCTATTATATAAATTTTCTTTCCAGTATTTATTAATCGTTTTTCGCAAAATTATTTTATCAATAAACTTAATTTTTGTTTTTTTGTATTTTTTAATAGCTTCTTCTTTTCTTTTAGAAATGTAATATTCGACTTCGTCAATAGATTTTTTTCTTGTCAAAGTTCCCGTTCCGCCGTTGCATCCCATATCGCAATTTAAACAATCTATTAATAAAGGAGCCATATTTTTCGAAATCATTTTTGGAAGTTTTTTAAAATAATCGTAAATAATTTCAGGTCCTTCAATCTTGCGAGCTTTTTCTCTTATGGAAGGAACTTCGCGAGCGGCAGTTTCTAATAAACCGCCGGGCGATGAAAATAATACGGCTCTTTCGGCGGGCGGATTGTCAAAATCGCTTTCCGGATAATTTGAAAGATTAATCCCGTTTTTATCGATAAATTTCTGGATGTTTGCCATTGTGACGTTATAATCTCCAATTCCAACGGCGTCGAATTCTCTTTTTTTTGCGACGCAAGGAGAGATTACCGCTATTTTATAATTTCTAAATTCTGGATAGAATTCTTTTATCATTTTTATCGTATGAGTCATAGGACTGTCGCAGGGAGCTAAATACTTTATCAGCTCGGGTTGATATATTTCAATATATGTAACTAAAGCCGGACAAGGTTGAGCGATAACCGTTTGCGGATTTTCTTTTTTAATGTAGTTTAAATAACTTTTAATCGTAAGTTCGGCTCCAAAACTAACGTCAAAAACAGCCTTCACGCCTAATTGTTTTAGCCACCCAACTAAATTCATACTTTTGCCCGGAAAATTAGCTTCTAAAGCAGGAGCAGCTATAGCGACCATTCGAGTTCCCCTTTTTAAATCGCTCATCCATATCTCGAAATCGTCTATAATCTCACGAGCTTCATGCTGGCAATGATTTATGCAATTGCCGCAACCGATGCATAAATCTTCGTCTACTTCCACATATTCGTTGCGCGCTATGTTGCAGAATTTTACCGGACAAGCTGAAATGCATTGATGACAATTAACGCATTTTTCTTTGTTAACTCTTATTACAGGCGATAACTTCCTCTCTCTCATTTAAGCCTCCTATGTAATAAAATTGAAAAAATTAGTATTTTTAGAAATATAATACTTATAAATTCTTAAAGGACGTACTTTAATAACAAAATAGAAAGTTTTGTTAAAATTAATAAAAAAATTAATAAAAAATTAAAATAAAATTAACAACTATGTCCTTTTCCAATAAACCTCGTTGGATAGAGTGGGCAAAAAAAATTCAATCTATCGCTCAAACAGGTTTGCATTACTCAAACAGCGAATTTGACAGACAAAGATATGAACAATTGAATCAAATTGCCGCTGAAATTTTTGCAGAGCAAACAGAATATAGTTTCAAAAAAATAAAAAATATTTTTGACAATCAAACTGGACATGCGACCCCGCGAATAGACGTACGCGGAGCAGCCTTTAAAGATAATAAAGTTTTGTTAGTAAGAGAAACATCCGACGAAAAATGGACTTTGCCCGGCGGCTGGGCTGATCCTTTTGAAACGCTTTCAGAATCAATAGAGCGAGAATTTTTCGAAGAAACAGGCTATAAGGTCAAATTAAAAAAAATAGTCGCAATATATGATAGAGATAAAAGAGGGCATTTTCCTCCTCATCCTTATCACGTATATAAAATTTTTGGCATTTGCGAAATTATAGACGGAAAGCCCGCGATTAGCTTTGAAACAGACGCGATAGAATTTTTCGATATTAATAAATTGCCGGCTTTATCTTCGGGTCGCATCAACGAATTTGAAATAATAAAGTGTTATGAACACTATTTAAATCCCGAAAAGCCTACGGAATTCAACTAAAAAAACGAAAATTTCGAATATTTTTTTATGAATTATAGCCCCATATTTTTTAATAGCATTTCAAATTTCAATCGTTTACAATAAAAATCTTTTGCCTAAAAGCATTTAATTAAAAAAATTTTTTTATTTTAAATTATGAAGCATTTTAAGATAAATTTAGTTATTTGCATTTGCCTCTCGCTATTTTTCTTTCAATGTTCCAAAAAGAAAGAAAACGAACTTGAATTTTGGACTTTGCAATTAAGTCCTATGTTTAACGAATATATCGAAAAAAAAATAAAAGAGTATGAAAGAACTCATCCCGGCATAAAAATAAAATGGGTCGATATTCCTTACGATGCTGCAATACAAAAATTGCTTTCATCGGCGGCTGCAGGAAGCCCTCCTGATATAGTAAATCTCTCGGCGGATTATATACCTCAATTCGCTCAAATGAAAGCGTTTGCTAATCCTGCTGATTATCTAAATTCGTCGGAAATAAATAAATTTCTCCCAAATGCTCTAAGAGCCGTTTCATTTAAAAATCAACTATGCGGATTGCCCTGGTATTTAAATACATACGCTCTAATTTACAATAAAGAATTAATCGAATTGGCAGGATTTTCGGAAAAAGACCTTCCAAAAAATTTTTACGAACTTGCCAATTTTGTTAAAAAATATAAAGACAAAACTGGCAAATACGCTTTAGCGTGGACAATAGGAAAAGATAGCTTTCTACCTACAGCTTTAGAAAGCGAAGGAATGTCGATGACGGATTCAAATCTTACATACGCCCTTTTTAATTCTCCAAGCTCGAAAGAATTTTTTATGCTCTGGATTGACCTTTTCAAGAATGGCTATATCTCCAGCGATATGGTTATTAAGCCCGCTTCGTATATGATTGAAACTTATATGTCTGGACAAGCTGCGCTTATTTTAACGGGTTCAGTTTTCTTGAAAAGAATAAAAGACAATGCTCCTAAAATATATGAGGTTACTCGCATTGCTCCAAACATAAAAGGATCTACCGGCAAACACGATCTCGCGGCAATGTCGCTTTGCGTATTGAACACTTGTAAAAGAAAAAAAGAAGCTTTTGAGTTTGTCGCTTTTATATTAAGCCCCGAATCTCAACTTGAATTTTGCAAATTAGCTCCCGTGTTCCCTTCGACAATAGAAACTCTCAAAGACGATTTTTTTATAAAATACGATGGAACAATTGAAAGTTACGCTCGAATTTTATGTTCGAAAGATTTGCTTTCAGCTGAAAAATTATTGGCGGTAAAATCTCATTCTAGATATTTCGAATTAAAAAATATTTTCGAAGAAGCAATACAGAAAGCATGTTTAAAAAACGAATCTTTAGATATAGCTCTTGACGAAGCTGCTTTAGAGTGGAACAAAATTTTACCTGACAACTGAATTTAGAGATTATGAAACGAGAATCAACTTTTCTATTTTTTGCATTGCCTGGAGCGATATTTATTTTTTCTTTTTCTATTCTTTCGATAGTCTCTCTAGTCGTTTTCTCTTTTGTCGATTACAACGTTTTCTCAAAACCAGAATTTGTCGGAATTAAAAATTATATAAATCTTTTGAGCGACAAATACTTTTGGGCGTGCTTTGCAAATTCTCTATTTATAACAATTGCCGCTCCTTTGCTGGTAATTTTATCGCTCGTCTTAGCATTGTTGTTTCGCTCAAATTATTCAAGGAATAAATTTTTTAGAGCGATATGTTTTTTGCCTTCGCTAACTCCTGTGGCAATTATAGGAATTATGTGGCAATGGATTTTTTCCGAAGATTATGGGATATTAAATTACTTGCTAAGCTTGTTAGGAATCAGCAAAGTCAAATGGCTGTCGAGCTCGCCAGAAAATTTAATCTCAGTAATGATAGCGACAATATGGCGAGGGGCCGGATATTATATGATGATTTTTTTAGCCGCGCTTTCTTCAATCCCAAAAGAATTGGAAGAAGCCGCTCAAATTGACGGAGCTAATAAAATTCAGATTGCGCTTAAAGTCATAATTCCTAATATCTGGAATACGGTCGTATTCGTTTTTGTTATTTCCGCAAGCTCAGCTATTAGACTTTTTTCTGAAATGTACGTAATGATTCCGGGTTTGCCTACAGATAATAAATCGCTGGTTTATTATTTATACACTCAATCTTTCGAAAAATTTAAATTAGGATATGGGTCGGCAATAGCCTTTGTCGTTTTTTTAATATCGTTAATTTTTTCTTTTTATAATTTTAAGCTTTTAGAAAAAAAGAATAATTTTTAATATGCGTCTTTTTAAGAAATCGACTAAGTACGTAATTCTTGCAGTTATCTTTTTAATTTTTTCTTTCCCTTTTTTATGGTTATTGTCCACTTCGTTAAAAGGGACAGAAGAAGTTTTCGCTTTTCCTCCAAAACTATTGCCTTCGCAGCCAAACGTTAACAATTATTTGGAAGTATGGAAAGCGGCTCCATTCGAAAAGTATTTTCTTAATTCTATAATAATTTCTATTATTTCTACTTTAACAAACCTTATTATAGCTTCTCTTTCTGGATTCGCTCTTGCAAAACTGCATTTTAAATTTAAAGGAATTTTTTTTCTTATGGTTTTATCGGCGATGTTTCTGCCGCGCGAAGCTAGCGTAATTCCTTTATATGTAATTACGCTTAATTTAGGAATGGCTGATACTTTATTAGGAGCAAGTTTGCCCGTTGCGGTAGAAGCTTTTTCAATTTTAATGATGAGAAACGCTTTTCTTTCTATTCCAGACGAAATTCAAGAAGCTGCGATTGTCGACGGTTGCGGTTTATTCAAACTTTTTTATAAAATTATGTTGCCGATGACTTTTCCCACTTTGACAACAATATGCATTTTTTCATTTATTGGCGCTTGGGGAGATTTTCTCTGGCCTATAATTGTCTTAAAAAGTCAGGAGAATTACACGCTTCAAGTTGGGCTAAGCTACATGCTAGGAACTTTCGCTGGAAATTTTAAATATGTCGCAGCCGGCTCTATTTTAGCTCTTATTCCAGTAATTGCTATTTTTATCTTTTTTCAAAAGTATTTCGAACAAGGATTATTTGCCGGAATTGGCAAATGATTTCATTAGCATTTATTATTATTTTTAATTAAGATTAATATTTATTGCAAGTCAAATTATTTTTTTAACAATAGGATAATTTATAAACGCTTTCGCTTAAATTTCATATCTTCAATTGCAACTAAAACTTACTTAAGAAATGAATAATTTTTTAATTATCGATGATAAACTTCGTTTTTATCGTAAAATAATTTTATTTTCTCATTTTATGCTGTTTTTTCTATTCGGTTAATTTCATATAAATAATTTTTATTCGCGGTTAAATTCATCATTTAATCTTTTAATAATATTGAATTAAAAGAATTTTAACATTGAAACTTTAGCTTGTCATAACAAAATAAAATTATTATGAAAATAGCTCATATATCAGACCTTCACATCAGTTCGACTTCAAAAAGAACAAACATAAGGCGCGCTCGACAGATTTTAGCCGCCGCATTAAAAGAAAATGCCGATCATATCATAATAACTGGAGATATAGTAGACCTTGCGACAGAAAAGGACTTTAAACTAGCAAGAAAAATTTTCAAGGAATTCAATTTGCTAGATTCAAATTATATGACATTAGCAATTGGAAATCACGATATTTTCGGGGGTATCGCCGCGCCAGAAGATATAGTGTCGTTCCCAAATAGATGTAAAAAAATTGACTTTAAAAAGAAAACGTTAGAATTCGTCGATTATTTTCACGAAACATTTGAAAACGTAATCTTTGGAAGAGAAGACAATCCATTCCCTTTTGCAAAAATATTTCAAGACATTTGCATATTCGCATTTAATTCAGTCGATCATTATTCAGTTATAAAAAATCCTTTCGCTTCTAACGGCAAAATTGGGAAAAAACAAATAGAAGCTTTTAAAAAATTAACTTTATCGCCTCGCGTATCAGAAAAAAGAAAAATTGTCGCTCTGCATCATCATTTTAATTCTGATATTTGCTTTTCAACAAACTCCAATTTGACTTTATGGCAAAAGATAGAAAAATATACTCTAAAATTGCGCGGGAAAAAGAAATTATTAAAAGAATTTCAACAAGTTGGAATTGAATTAATTTTGCATGGACATGTTCATAATTCCGACGAATATTATAAAAAAGAACTAAGATTTTCAAATGCTGGCGGCTCATTAGGGAATAAAATAGACGAAACATTGAAAATTAATTGGATTGAATTCTTTAAAGATAAAATTGAACTAACAATAAAACCAATAAAAGAAATAAAAATAATCCCCTCAAATTTCGAAATAAAACCCGCCGCGGCCCAGAATTTTTAAATCATAAAAATTTTAATTTTAAAACAAAAAAGCCGCCTTATCAAGCGGCTTTGATTGATATTTCGCAAATATGCAGACTAAACTTTGTATAGCAAAGGTTCGGCTCCAATAGTTCCTTCGAGTTCTTTGTCATATTCTGGGCTATCGATATTATGCTTAATTTTTTCGGCAGTTTGCAATTTTTCATTAATCCTGATTTTATGAGATATTTCTATCGAACTCGGATCGGCTAAAAAGTCTTTTAAATTTTTAATCTTTTTTTCAATTAACTTTTTATCTATTTCTTTCTTAAACTTAATCCTTTCTTTATACCAATCTGAATTAAGCAAATATTCTTTTGTAAACATTTTTCTAAGCTCTGGATCTTCTAACGTTTTATTATCGTAAGTTCCAAATGCCATAATGTTTAGCAATACTTTAAGGGGCGGTATTGCGTAATTAACCGAGCCGTCCTCAAAATATAAAAGAGCCACCCTTTTTTGAGATTCGGTAATATTTTTAATGCCTTCGACAAAATGATCCATATCTTGCAATTCAGGCTTAAGCATTTCTTCGTTAAAAACTACGATTGGATTTTCAAAAACTCTTCCGAAATAATCGTGAGCAAATTTCGCTGTCATTCTATAGCCTAAACGCGAAGCTAAAATCTTTTCGCCTTTATACTCGAAATCGTTTAACTTTTCAAAACAACCAGTTTCGATCAAGAATTTAGGATCTCTTTCTTCTGGTCTTAATCTACACCAAATTTCTGGAATCAATAAACTTATATCATGATCAATTCTATAATTCGGTCCGATATAATGGGCGGGCGTAGAAAATACTTTATATTCAGTTAATATGTATGAAATCAAAGCCGCATTTAAATCAAATATTTGAGGCAAATTGTTAAACGGTCCTTTAGTCATTGCTCCTTCAGACCCAGCTCCGGTTGTAGAAGGGGATTTCCCTGTTAGACTTGCAATAAAATCAATAAATAATTCTGGCAATTCTTGATAATGAATCGGGTTGTAGACAGCAAGAGGTTTAATTCCATTTTTTTTATCGGCTGGATTATTTCTTCTTCCTGGCAAAACTGCATCGACTACAAAATTTACGGGCTTATTTGAAGGAATTTTTCTCGCTAATCTAACGCCTACTTCAGCCAAATATTTAGGCATTGGATCAATAATATCTGGTCTATGTTGCAAATATCTCATATTTACGGATGGTTTTCCATCAATCATTCGTGGATGAGCAGAAGAAACAAAATAAACGCAATCTCTTTTTTCATAAACTTCTCTAATAAAATTTTTCATTGGTTCCGTAAATTTGTCGAAATTAATTTCATCCTCTACAATTTTTTTTGCGTCGTTAAGAGTTAATGGCTCAAAATTGCATAGAAATGTATTTGGAGAAGCTATATCTTTCTCCGCCTGCTTATCATATCCGCGATGTATCGCATCATCTGGTCTCTGAAAAAATCTATACTCGCAATTTTGAGTTATCTTAACGCTTCTATTTTTATAAATATCAGGAAGATATTCTAAACTTTCAGACGGCAATACTGTTGACGCTGTAATATCGTCTTCCATTTGTATTTTATCAGCGGCAATAAAATCCAATCTTAATTTAAATGTTCTCCATGATTTATCTTTTTGCAAACCTACTCTTAAATAATTTGCTACAAGTTTTCTATTGTCAAATTTCAATTCGTTGCCTAAAGTTCCATTAATCGCGTCGACGCTAAAATGTTCTCTCCAGTTCGGTCCCCATTCCGGCTTATAATGTCTTTTAATGATAAACACAATTCCTTTTATATATGGCGGAATGCTTTCAAGCCATTTATTATATTCTTCAGAATATTCGTCTGTAGAAGGAGTAAGCAATTTAATTACCGAACCTAATGATCTTTCTGGACTTAAAATAGGTCTGCTTGGTCTGTCCTTTGGTTTCTTAACCTTAAAGCGATCGCCATAATCTTTATTCAATATTTCATCGACTTGATCTAAGTCTTTATGTATATCAGCAACAAAATAAGGCCCAAAAATAATCGCATCATTTATAGATTTTGAAATTTCTGATTTGCCGCCGCCTGAAACCGTACAAGGCTTATGGCAAAAAACTCCTTCTGGAACTGTTCCAACTAATCGCCAAATAGGCAAAGCGGGATTTTTTTCCATTCGGATCTTATATCCGCTTGGATAAACATATCTATTTTTTGAGAGCAATTTTAGCGCGATTTCTTTGCCGTCTTTTTCCCAATAAACTTCCTGCCTATTTAGATCAAATTTTGCATTTTCAGGCACATATATTATGTTTGGAAAATTTTTATCTATAGCGTAACCTTCCGGTTGAGGCATCATAAAATCTGAATGTAATTTTATATTCTCTGCGTAAGAATATTCGGAACTTTTTATATAATTATCGTCATAAAAAACATCGCCTAAATTATAGCTTGCAAATGCAATAGCTCCCCCAGCATGTTCTTCTTCGCAATTTCCATATAGATTTGCAGCATAGCTAATTTGAGTTTTCACTTCTTTCTTGCAGTATCCAAAATAATTGTCGGTTATTATAGTTATGACTACTCCTGTATTGTCTCTAGCTGTAATTTTAAATGGAGTTCCGTTATTATACAATTCATCTTCAGATTTCCAACACATCCCGTCTTTTCGTTGTCTTTCTGTCGCATCTTCGTAATGAGGCAATCCTAACTCTTTTTTAGTCAATTTTAACAAATGAGGAGCTAATATTACGCAACCGGTATGCCCTGTCCAACATTCTACGTCTAATCCTGCGTCATTTTCTGGCAAATATGGATCTCCAGCATTCCCAAAAATTGATTCGACAAAATCCAAATTTGAAACTAAATTGCCGGGAGCAAAAAATCTAATCTCCATCGTTTTTGCTTTAGACTTGCCTTTTATTTCCGGAACAACAACTGGTCTTAACAACAAAGAGACAAAAAGTTCGGCTTTTTGTTCTAAGGTAGATGTATAAGGCAAAACCATTAAATCCTTTGGGGGATTCAAAGCTCTTAAAAGCATTTTGGCAAAAACTAATTTTGGAACGGCTTTTTTATCCGCTGGAATTGGAAGACCTCCTTCGGCAATATGAAAAGATCCTTCTGTTGTTCTTCTATCGCTTTTTGGATTATGCAGGACGCCTTGCTTTATTTTATATGAGCTTACTATATCGGAAATGAATTTGTCATTGTCATAAGGCAAAGATAATATGCGAGCTATTCCGTGCCTGTCTAAAATAAACGTATTAGTTGGCAACTGAATTCTATAACCTAAATTTAAATCTGACAAATAGGAATCGATAAACTCTTGTATTCTCCTATCGGCGGGGCATAAATAATTTGACAATAATCGGGTTTTTTCGCGATAATTGGCAATTAAATCTTGAGCTATTTCATTAAAATAACTTTCTTCATAATCGCTTTTTGGAAAAGGGCGACCTAAAGCGTCAAGCTTCAAATGAATATATTGTTTAATTTGTCTTAATTCGCTCTCGCTTATATTAACTTCTTTTCTAAAACCTAAGCTTCTATTTAAGTCCATTTAAATCTCCAATTTATTTTATTTCGGCTTGTAAATATACCTATAAAAAGATTAATTTCAAATCTATAAATTTTTACGCATAATTTTCCTATATCAAAAGAATTTAAATGGCGCCAGAATAATTATTTATATAATTTGGCATTATTGCAAATCAGCAATGTAATTATAAGTCTATAATTATTTCTTACCTAATAAGAATTTATTATTAAATTAAACTCGCGAGTTAATTTCCCTTAGGTTAACTATTCAAATGAAAAAAGTTTTAGTTTTTTTAATTGAGAAATGTATCGACAATATTTTTAGCTTCATAAATTATTTAAAAAACTAAATTTTTACAAACAACTTAAATTTTTTAGTATATATGTTAAGTTATATCTTTTTCATGCCTTAAATCTCTGAATTAACTTTTGCAATTGAGTCGAAAGCTGAGTCAAACCGTCAGCAGCTTTTGCTATTTGCATAATTCCTTGAGTTGATTCTTTAACAATTTGATTTATACGTTCTGCGTTGTGAGTAATTGTCGCAGAATTTGCGCTTTGTTGTTCGGCGGCTGCCGCAATTTGCAATATCAAGTTAGCTACTTCTTCGGTAGCTTTAATAATTTCATTTAAAGATTCGCCAGATTTTGCTGAGAGTTCTTTTCCGGAATTTATTTCCTCGGCGCTAATAAGCATAGTCTTATATGCTTTTTCAGTTTCAGTTTGAATCTTCTTTATCATTTGAGCAATTTCTTTAGTCGCCTTAGTGGTATTTTCAGAAAGTTTTCTCACTTCGTCGGCAACTACGGCAAAACCGCGCCCATGTTCTCCAGCGCGCGCGGCTTCGATTGCCGCATTTAGAGCTAAAAGATTTGTTTGATCGGCAATATCATTAATTACATTTACAATAGCTCCAATTTGTTGCGAAGATTTAGTCAATTCTTTTAATAAATCCGCGGCTTCTAATGCCGTTTTATTAATTTGATTCATTTTATTAATAGATTCTTGTACTATACTGCCGCCGCTTGAAGCTATCTCGCCAGCTTTTTTTGCTTTTTCAGAAACTATTACTATATTTTTTGCCGTATCTTCAATCGAATGATTTATTTCGTCGATAGAGGTTTTCAATTCTTCAATATGCGATACTTGCATATCGCTTCCAGCCGCCAGTTCTTCAACGCTTGCCGAAATTTGAGCGCTTGAACTTGCCATGGTATCTGTCAACAATTGTATTTCTTTTATCATATTTCTAATATTTTCAACCGATTGATTAAATCCTGCAAATAACATCCCTATTTCATCCTCCGATAAAACTTCAAGCGAAACTGTCAAATCCCCCGCGGCAAATTTATCCATCTTAGCTAAAATCAAATCGACGCTTTCTTTTAAATAATTTTTATCTTTCTCAATTTGCGCGACAGCTTCCTCAATTCTCTTCTCAACGCTTTGTTTTTCGAGCATAATTTTGTAATTTGCTTCCTTTAAGTCGCTTGTCATTTCTTCAATTTTTTGATTTAACTTTTTCTCATTCTCTTCCATTTTTTTTACTCTGTATCTTATGCCTGAATAAATTCCTCCGCCTAAAACGCCTAGCAAAAATATGGCAAACCATATAGTTTGATAAAAATACGGCGTAAAGTAAAAACTTAAGTTGGCTCCTTCCTCATTCCAAACTTCGTCGTTATTGCATGCAATTACCCTGAAAGTATATTCTCCAGGCCAAATATTTGTATAATATGCAACTCTTCTATTTCCAGCGTCTATCCATTCTTTTTCATATCCTTCAAGCATATATTTAAATTTTACAGCTTTTGGAAAATAAAATGAAGTAGCCGTGTAATGTATTTCAAAATTGCTTGCCCCAGCAGGTATAGTAATTTTATCGTCATAAACATTATACTCTTTGCCGTCAACTATCAACTTTTCAATAATCACATTTGGTTTTATTTCATTCTTTGATAAATTTTTTGGATCGATTATAACAACGCCGCCCATTGATGGAAAATATATTTTTTTGTCTCTGCCTTTAAATCCAGTCGGTTGAGCTCCTCCGTTGCATTCTGGATTTATCATTCCGTCGGCTTTGCCAAATAATTTTACATTTAATTTTGAAATTTTTCCTTTTGCATAATCATTCAACTCTTTTTTTGAAACTCTCATTATGCCTCGATTGCACGTCATCCAAAAAAAACCTTCATCGTCTTCAATTACTGAAAAAAATAAATTGTCTGCCATTCCGTCTTTAGTTGTATAAGAAAAAAACTTTTCATTTTCAAACCTGTTTAATCCGCTTTCTGTCCCAAACCAAAAAACTCCATCTTTATCTTCGTATATATATCTTATTAAATTGTTTGATAAACCTTCGCCGGATTTTGTAGTATAATTTTTGAATTTTCCATTTGAATATTTTGAAATCCCAGCATTTGTGCCAATCCATATATTACCTTTGCTATCTTCTTTAACAACTCTTGGAAAGTCGCCAGCTAAACCGTCGGAGACAGTAAAGATTTGCATTTTGCCATCTTTATATAAAGTTAACCCTCCGCCATTTCCGCCAATCCATACATTGCCTTTGCTGTCTTCGTATATAACTCTTAAAAAATTATTGCTTAAACCGTCTTTTGTTGTTATATTTTTTATTATTTGGCCGTCTTTAATCCAGAAGATTCCTTCGCCGCCAGTCCCAACCCAAATAACGTTATTTCTATCGCATAATAGCGGTCTCACGTTGTTGGTTCTTAATCCATTATCTTTATTAAAAACTTTTATCACTTTATTGTTTTTGATCCAGTTAACTCCGGCGTCATTAGTAGAAACCCACAAATCCCCATTTTTATCTTCAACAATTGACCAAACGAAATTGCTGCTCAAACCTTCGCGCATAGAAAAAGGCAAAAATTTAGAATTTTTAAGCTGAACCATCCCACCCCCATTGCTTCCAACCCATAAATTTCCTTCTCTATCTTCGCAAAGATGCACTAAAACATCGTGAAAGAAACCATTTGCTTTATTAATGTTATCAAATTTCCCATTACGAAATCTAAATAGTCCTCCTCCATTGCTCGCAATCCACATTGTCCCGCGGCTATCTTTCATAACATATGAAATTACGGCGGTAGTCAATCCTTGCTCAGGCCCGTAATTTTTAACTATATTATTTGAAATTACGCTTAAGCCCCCGTTTGTAGCAAGCCATATATTATCATACTCATCAACTAATATTTTATTTATTATGTTATCTTTTAATCCGTTTTGGGTATTATATAATTTTACAAATCTGCCATCCTTATAAATTTGAAATCCGTTTCCATTGAAACCAATTAAAAGTCCAAATTTTTCATTATAAAGAATATAATTAACAAAATCGCCCGCCAATCCTTCTTTCTTTGTAATTGAACCGACAAAAGAACCGTTTTTGAAAATTGAAATTCCTTCTTGCGTAGCAAAGTATAAATTCCCTTCATTGTCTTCGGTCGCGCCATTAACGAAGTCGTTAACTAATCCATCATCTTGCATATAATTTGTAAATGTATTTTTATATAGTCTAACAAGTCCGCCTCCATTTGATCCGATCCAGATTGCTTTGTCTTTGCTTTCATAAATAAAAAGTATATAATTGTTTTTTATCGCTTCAGTAGTTTTTTTATCAAAATATTCAAACTTAACCCCGTCAAATCTCACAGCTCCTTCTTGAGTGGCAAGCCAAATATATCCGTCGGAAGATTGTGTAATAAATTGTACGCTATTGGCAGGCAAACCTTCGTCTATTCCATAGTAAACTTGCAAATATTGCGTCAAAGCTCTATTTGGATCTAGCCCTTTTGCTTGCTGTAAGAATAATGAAGAGCCGCAAAGTAAAAAAATTACAATTGTTAAATAATATATTGTCCTTGCCATAAT
>Ga0308419_1001343_pt1:15000-16349 | contig 16349 bp, 8 predicted proteins | sample HotsprSampleMS50_FD_203674 | JGI IMG/M metagenome (GOLD analysis project Ga0308419, IMG submission 203674) | Hot spring phototrophic mat microbial communities from Mushroom Spring, Yellowstone National Park, Wyoming, United States - 20090730_MS50 ... | reverse complement strand
TGAACCCAGCTCGCGTGCCACTTTAATCGGCGAACAGCCGAACCCTTGGGACCTTCTCCAGCCCCAGGATGTGACGAGCCGACATCGAGGTGCCAAACCTCCCCGTCGATGTGAGCTCTTGGGGGAGATCAGCCTGTTATCCCCGGCGTACCTTTTATCCTATGAGCGATGGCCCACCCATGCAGAACCACCGGATCACTATGCCCGACTTTCGTCCCTGCTCGACTTGTCAGTCTCACAGTCAAGCTCCCTTATGCCATTGCACTCTACGCACGGTTACCAAGCGTGCTGAGGGAACCTTGGGAAGCCTCCGATACCTTTTTGGAGGCGACCACCCCAGTCAAACTACCCACCATGCACTCTCCCCCGAAGGGTTAGCAGCCAAACAAACAGAGGGCGGTATTTCAACGACGACTCCATGATGCCTGGCGACACCACTTCAAAGTCTCCCGCCTATCCTACACACCATTTGCCCGGCGGCAATGCAAAGCTGTAGTAAAGGTGCACGGGGTCTTTCCGTCCCGTGGCGGGTAAGCGGCATCTTCACCGCTACTACAATTTCACCGAGCTCATGGCTGAGACAGCGCCCAGATCGTTACACCATTCGTGCAGGTCGGAACTTACCCGACAAGGAATTTCGCTACCTTAGGACCGTTATAGTTACGGCCGCCGTTTACTGGGGCTTCGATTCAGAGCTTCGCCTTGCAGCTAACCCCCCCTCTTAACCTTCCAGCACCGGGCAGGTGTCAGTCCCTATACCTCAACTTTCGTTTTTGCAGAGACCTGTGTTTTTGTTAAACAGTCGCCTGGGCCTTTTCACTGCGGCTTCTCCTAACAGAGGAAGCGCCCCTTCTCCCAAAGTTACAGGGCCATTTTGCCTAGTTCCTTAGCCATGATTCACTCGAGCACCTTAGGATTCTCTCCTCGGCTACCTGTGTCGGTTTGCGGTACGGGCGGTATTCCCATCAGAAACAAACTTTTCTTGGAGGATTTACATGCCATTATCAGTCCCCCCGAAGGTTCGCTGTACTATCGTCTTACAACTTCAACGCGCTATTCCGTCCGCGCGCAGGCACTATACATCCCCGTCATCTGTCCCTCAGTATACCGGTACAGGAATATTAACCTGTTGTGCATCAACTACCCCTGTTGGGTGCGCCTTAGCCCCCGACTAACCCTACCCCGATTAACGTTGGATAGGAAACCTTAGCCTTGCGGTGAACAGGTTTCTCACCTGTTTTATCGTTACTTATGCCTACATTTGCTTTTCTGTTCGCTCCAGATTGTCTCACAACAACCCTTCTCCGCTAACAGAATGCTCCCCTACCATCTTTGCCGATCCACAGCTT
>Ga0308419_1001343_pt1:0-12500 | contig 16349 bp, 8 predicted proteins | sample HotsprSampleMS50_FD_203674 | JGI IMG/M metagenome (GOLD analysis project Ga0308419, IMG submission 203674) | Hot spring phototrophic mat microbial communities from Mushroom Spring, Yellowstone National Park, Wyoming, United States - 20090730_MS50 ... | reverse complement strand
CACCCTTTAAACCCAATAAATCCGGACAACGCTCGCATCCTCCGTATTACCGCGGCTGCTGGCACGGAGTTAGCCGATGCTTATTCGTCGTGTACCGTCAATCAGTAGCGCACTACCCTTTTCTTCCACGACAAAAGCAGTTTACAACGCATAACGCCTTCTTCCTGCACGCGGCATGGCTGGGTCAGTCTTCCGACCATTGCCCAATATTCCCTACTGCTGCCTCCCGTAGGAGTCTGGCCCGTGTCTCAGTGCCAGTGTGGGGGACCTTCCTCTCAGAACCCCTAAGGATCGTCGCCTTGGTAAGCCATTACCCTACCAACTAGCTAATCCTACGCATGCCCATCTGTTACCGCCTCAGCTTTCATTATCAGACCATGCGACCCAATAACATTATGCGGTATTAGCTCAAGTTTCCCTGAGTTATCCCCCTGTAACAGGTAGGTTGCATACGCGTTACGCACCCGTTCGCCGGTGACATCGCTGCCCCCTAGACTTGCATGTATTATGCCTGCCGCTAGCGTTCATCCTGAGCCAGGATCAAACTCTCCATTGTAAAATCCCTTTAATTCTTCTCTAATCCTGTACCTCTCCTGTAAAAAGAACTCAAACCAGTCTCGTCCCCTTTACAGCCATCTTACCCGAATGTTTCCCCATACACAGTACTCCATCCGTACGTATGCCATCCTGTCAATGAACCTCTCGCTAATCCCCTCCGATTAGCCTTGAAAAAAACTACTACCTAACCTAAAAATGCAAAGGTAGATAGAACGAATCTTAAAAACCTAAGACTCTCACAGTACTTTTTAAACTGGACAAACTGACAACACCTACTTTTTATCCCCCAACTTGATTCTGGGCTGCAAAACTAATCAACCCTTTCTTAATCCCCAAATAATCCGCAGTATTTTTAAAATAGTATGCTTAAAATTGATTATCGCTTCACTAAGCAAACCACCTGCAAAATTAGGTGGAGATTAATTGAAAAACAAATCTCAATGAACTTTTATCTTTCTTGACTGCTTGCTTGCAGCATTTGAATTGGGACTGCAAAATTGGAAGGTATATTTTAATTATGCAATATCTTCCTTGATTTTTTTTTCCAACTATTTTACTTGCGCTATCGGAATATCAGCGGAAAGATATAATTGGGTATCGCATTACTTTTATGATAAACAGTAACTTTGTCATTAGATTTCTGATTGACAACCTAAAATTGTCTCATGGCTGGTAAACACAATCTATATAAGAAAAAGAAAAACAGTAGCGCCGTGCCCTCATTTCGACTGGATAATTTGATAGCCTTTTTTCAGGACAAGCGTTTTTTTATTACGCTTGGTCTGCTGATGATGGCTTTTTCTGCTGCTATGGCGCTTTCGTTTGTATCGTATTTCTCAACAGGAGAAGCAGATCAAAGTATTGTTGAGTCGTGGGATAGTGCTGTTACCTCTCATGCCATTGCACGCAACTGGCTAGGCAGATTTGGCGCCGTCCTTTCCTACTACTTTATTTATCGCTGGTTTGGCATAGCTTCTTTTTTGTTTATTCCTATATTTTTTAATGGCGGATGGTCGCTTATTTTTGGCAAAAGTCTGTTTACGGGCTGGCAAGCCGCTAAAATATTTACCTTCTTCCTATTTTGGTTGAGTACGTCATTTGGCTATCTAGTGCTAGTTACAGAAACTGAAAGTCAATACAGTTTCTTGTGTGGCGGCATTGGCTATGGGCTTGCGCAAGGTTTATATAATTTTATGGGCTGGGCTGTTTTGCTGCTGCTGCTAATTGCCTTTATTGTATTTATGGTGTACAGTTTCGATTTGGACACACTTTTAAATTTTCAACAGAAGGCACAAAAAACAGCACAACAGATTAAAAGCAAGGCTGCGTCTGCAACAGAAGAGGTACGCAGTAACTTCAATCCGGCAGAGGTTATTATGAACAACTTACGTCAGACAATTGCTCCCAAGATCTCATCGCAGCCGACTGCTAAAGAAACTTCATCCGTGCATCCTTCTGAGCAACCGATTGCTCATACAGGCAACAGTGGTATTGTTTATAAAGATGATGATTTTGAAGAGTCAACCGAACCTACAAGTGTGCCTTCACAATCAGCTCCATCTTTTAGCATTGAGAATACTGCGGAAACCCGTTTTCCATTTACCGTATCTGAAGAGGAAGAGCCTGAAATAATACCGGATGAACCCGCTTACATCCGCTATGGTCTTTATGACCCTACATTAGACTTAGGCTCTTATAAGTACCCGACTCTTGATTTACTCGACCCGCCCGAAGTGAGCAAAGTTCGGGTTACCAAGGAGGAACTCGAACAAAACAAGGATAAGATTGTAGAAACACTAAGCAATTTCCGAATTGGTATTTCGAGTATTAAAGCAACTATTGGCCCTACAGTTACACTTTATGAAATTGTACCACAAGCAGGTGTAAAAATATCGCGTATCAAAACTCTTGAAGATGATATTGCGCTGAGTTTGTCTGCATTGGGGATTAGGATTATTGCACCTATTCCCGGACGGGGCACAATTGGTATAGAAGTGCCTAATAAAAATCGTGAAATGGTGAGCATGAGTTCCATTATTACGCATGAGAAGTTTGTCAATAGCGATAAAGCGCTACCGATTGTGTTGGGTAAAACTATTTCTAATGAGGTTTTTGTTACCGACCTTGCCAAAATGCCTCACTTACTGATGGCTGGCGCTACAGGTCAGGGCAAATCGGTGGGTCTGAATGTAATTCTTACTTCCTTACTATATAAGAAGCATCCTTCGGAGTTAAAGTTTGTGCTAGTTGATCCGAAAAAGGTGGAACTCACACTATTTAATCGAATTGAACGTCATTTCCTTGCTACGTTGCCCAATTCGGAAGAGCCTATTATTACCGATACACGCAAAGTAATTCATACGCTTAACTCGCTTTGCATTGAAATGGACGTTCGCTACAACTTACTCAAAGAAGCGGGATGCCGAAATATCAAAGAATACAACCATAAGTTTATACATCGGATGCTCAATCCTCAGGAAGGGCACAGGTTTTTGCCTTATATTGTACTGATTATTGATGAGTTAGCCGATTTGATGATGACAGCAGGCAAAGAGGTAGAAACGCCGATTGCTCGCTTGGCACAGTTGGCGCGCGCCATTGGTATTCATCTGGTTGTTGCCACGCAGCGTCCTTCAGTCAATGTGATTACAGGCATAATCAAAGCCAACTTTCCTGCGCGGTTGTCATTTAAGGTCTCCTCGCGAGTGGACAGTCGCACTATTCTGGATAGTAACGGCGCCGAGCAGCTTGTAGGTCAAGGGGATATGTTGCTTTCCAACGGCTCTGATATTATTCGCTTGCAGTGTGCTTTCATTGATACGCACGAGGTAGAGCGGATTTGCGAGTTTATAGGCGAACAGCGCGGCTATGATACTTCTTATTTATTGCCTGAATATGAGGACGAAGGAGCGGAAACCAAAACAGTGGATTTAAACAATCGCGACTCAATGTTTGAAGATGCTGCACGATTGGTTGTAGCACATCAGCAGGGCAGTACTTCCCTCATTCAGCGAAAACTTAGCTTAGGCTATAACCGCGCAGGGCGTATTATGGATCAGTTAGAGGCGGCAGGCATCGTAGGGCCTTTTGAAGGTAGTAAAGCCCGCAAGGTTTTAATCCAAGATGAATATGCTTTGGAACAATTATTGAAATCTCTGTCATAACATTATTGATACCTTAGTTTCTATGAAGCAGATTTTCGCATTACTTTTTTTCCTATTGGTATATGCTCATGTCATCGTTGGTCAAAATATCCGCGACGCCAAAGCAGAGGCTATTTTAAATGCAATGAGCGAGCGGTATAAGAAAATGAGCGCTTTTCGTGCAGAGTTTAGTTACAATTTGCGCAGCCCACAGGAAAAATTGGACGAAACATTTAACGGTACTATCACCGTCAAGGGCAGTAAGTTTCGTTTGAAACTTGGCAATCAGGAGGTTTACAATAACCAAACAACCGTGTGGACTTATTCAAAAGAAGATAATGAAGTAACTATTACCGAGTATGACCCCGACAACGGTGATATTAATCCGGCAGAAGTGTACAACATGTACAAAAAAGGGTTCAAATACAACTACATGGAAGAGAAAAAAGAAAATAACGAGTTGTTTGACGTTATTGACCTAACTCCTGAAGACAAGAATCTGAATTACTTTAAAATTAGATTGACTATTAATAAGCGGACGCACGAGCTGAAAAGTTGGCAAATATTTGAAAAGAATGGGCGTCGCTCGCTGTACACTATTAATAAATTCCAACCGGATATTATGGTAGCCGATGCCTTTTTCAACTTTGACAAGTCGCAATATCCCAAAGTAACAGAAGTTGACCTTCGCTAATCATGGCAAAATCAAATAAGAACCACCCAGGTATTGTTTACAGTACCAATCCTGATTTTGTTTATCAGGAATCTATCAGGGCTGAGCCTAAAACACTGCCACCTTCCCAACAACAACTTAAACTGATGTTAGACCGAAAAAGAGCCGGTAAAATTGCGACAATTGTAGAAGGCTTCATTGGAAGCTTTGCGGATTTGGAGAGTTTAGGCAAGCGGCTAAAAACCAAATTCGGTGTTGGGGGAAGCGCAAAGGATGGTATTATCATTATTCAAGGCGATTTCAGAGATAAAATCTACGAATGGCTTCTCAAAGAAGGCTACAAGGTCAAAAAAGCAGGTGGCTGAAACGAACCGTTTGTCGGTTTTTATGTGCGGCTATTGCTTTGTTGGGCGCTGTGGGCGTATTACAATCACAGTCTGTAGGTAAAATATATCCTTTTGAAGAAGCAATGAAGGCATATAAGGCTAAAAAATATGCCGATGCCGTTTTATTGTTAGAGGAAATATTGGCAGAAAACAGGCAAGATGAACAGGCTTTGTATTATGCTGCGTTGTGCTACATGCAATTACAACAGGGTAGTACAGCTTATGACTACTTGAAAATGATTCCTAAAAGCCAGGCAGTTTTTTTAGACGACTACCTGTATTGGCTGGGAAGGGCAGCTTATATGACCCACAGATTTGAGGACAGCAAACTGGCTATCAATACTTATTTGGCTGAGCGCGGGAGTAAGAAGTTTGCCAAAGAAGCTACAACACTGCTTACACTACTTGGCTATGCAACCGATTTAATGCAAAAGCCCGTCTTGTTTTCCATAGAAAATGTGCAAGGTATTAATACTATCGCCAATGAAAGCGTACCCATCAGTTATACTGGTCTTCAACGATTGTGGTTTATCAGAAAAGGGAAAGCAAGGAATCTGTCAACCAAAACCACAACAGAAAAAGAAGGCTGGTTTCTGGCGCAAAAGCAAACTGATTCACACTGGAAACGTGTATCGGAAGGGAATTTTGAAAAGGATAATTTCACTGCTCTGCAATGGATTGATAATGAGCGCAGTATGCTTGCTCTGAAAGGTGGCAAACTCTGGTTGATACAACCTTCTGGTACAGGTTGGCAGGCGGTACGTGAACTCAACATTCAGTTTGGAGAAGCAAGCCGCCCATTGGCTGCAACTTTATACGATCAAAGTCGCAAATTGATTTTTTCAGCTTTTAATCCTGAAACAGGCAGCTTAGACTTATTTTTTACTGAGGCCAAATCAGACGGCACGTGGAGCGCACCAGTTGCAATTATGGAAATTAACAGTACCCGCGACGAGGTTACTCCCTTTTTTGCAAATGACACTAAAACTCTGTATTTCAGCTCAAAAGGATGGAAAAGTATTGGTGGATTTGATATTTTCAAAACGCAGTACGACCCTGTAAAAAAGCGTTGGAGCATACCAGAAAATGCAGGATTTCCTCTTAGCTCTACCGGCGATGACTATTGGCTACAAATTTATGGCAATAGAGGCTTTCTAGCATCCAATCGCTCTGGTGGTGTGGGAGGAGATGATATTTACCAGTTTTTCCCACTTACGCAGCTGATAATCACCGGTAAAATATTGGGCAAACGCGGAGAACCACTGGCTGCCTCACAGATTCAGTTCATGTTTCAAGGGAAAAGCGTGCAAACAAAAACAGATGCTTACGGCAACTATCAAGCCGAAATTCCTGCAGAAACAGATTTACAACTGCGCATTTGGCAACAGGGCAAACTAAAATATCAGGAAAATTTTAGAATCAGCGCTGCCGATGCCAGCAGCAGCAAAATAGTGCAACGCAACTTTAGTGTACAGCAAGAAAAATTGACTGAACCAAACGCTGAACTGATGGCAGAAAATAACAGAGAAATTCAAACGGTAATATTCGCCATCAACGGAACTGTCAAAGATGCCGTGCGCAAACAACCGCTGCGCGCTACTATCAAGCTGATAGATATTGAGCAGGCTAAAACCGTCAAATTTACTTCAACCGATGCCAACGGCAGATTTAACTTTTACTTGGACAAACCGGTTGAGGCTTATTTCATAGAAGTCATGTCGCGCGGTTTCCTTTCCTATTGGCAATTAGGTGAGCAAATCGGCAAGAATGAGCACATTGTTTTACTGCAACCGATTGCTAGTGGAACTGACTGGCAAATTCCTTCTGTGGGTTTTGAAGGTACAAGTGACAATCTAAGCCCCACATCCAAACCTATTTTAGACAAAATTAGCACTTTTTTGCTGGAAAACAGTAGCCTGCAAATACAAATCAAATGTCCAGAAGGCAACATGGGAATGGGTATCAAACGCGCAGAAGCTGTGCTGTCTTATTTTGCACAAAAAGGGGTGGCAAGTAGCCGATTGAGTACTGCAGTTATACCCAACTCTGCCTCCCGCGACAAGGGTATTGAATTGTATATTCTTCCATAAAGAGCCATTTTTCGCTACTTTTTGAAATCAATTCGCTTTTCAAACATCCTTGAAACTACAAGGGTGTTTCTTCATGCTATCCAAAATAATGTTTCCGAATGGACATTCTCTTAGAGGCATAGCCTTTTTGCCAATGGCATAGTGCAATTATTGTCCCACTCGGAGCAGACCTTCTAATAGCTGATTGAAGATACTTTTCAGGATATGGACGTAAAAATCAACATTTAGGATAACAAAATTCACAAATAGGCTGATAATCAAGCAAAAGGTTGGGATGCCTCAGCTATTGCCACCTTGATGGTATCTACTAACCTGATGAGTCGTTGGCAAACTACCACAACTCCTGCCGGCAAATGTATTTGCTATGCCTACAAAGGCATGGCAAAACGCGTACTGGCAGAGCATGCAGAAAAAGCCCAACAGAAAAACTATCATCTCAAACTTGCAGCCAATCCGTTAGCAAGCATATACTCTGCAACGAAAAGATAAAATCTATCGCATTATTTTTCGCGATTTTGAAAAAGAAATTAGCTATTGTTCCTGTCTTGGTTATCAGGTAAATAAGTTAGGAACATGCAAATAGCTGATACAGTTATCAACTTTGAATACTGTAAAATCCTGCCAAAAAAACTGCGACACATCGATAAGATAGACCGCATCTGGCAGTAGCATCACCGACCTAATTAGTCATCAACTTGTATACAGAAAATAGCATTGAAGAAGAGATTGCTAACTGACTTTTACTCAAACAAAGCCTGATAGAAGGTGTACTCGGCAGGAAGTAAAGCATCCGATATGATGGATTGCCTGCTAAGTGTTGCGCACAATTTTTTGAACTACTGACAAGTTCCATTGGCGATTTGTTACCACAACTTAAACTAATCACCCGACTGCTTATGAGCGAAGAGAAGCCAGCCAAAAGCACTACTCTTGTTTGTCTATTGCCAATGGAAAAACTCCATCAGATACTACACAGTAGCATGGATTTTCTAAGCGACATGCTCAAATTACAAAATAAGTGCAGAAGTTGTGATGCAAGAAAATTACCTTGAAAATCCATCCTGAAACAGGTGAAATTCTGCTGCAGTTTAGGGTGAAATCTTCAACATAGGCACATAAAAACAGGCGATTAGTTCACTAAAAAGTTGATAAAATGCCTGTCTGGCAGCTTGTATTGCACAAACTACACTTATTTGTAGCATCTATATTGTTCATATGAAAAAAAATGGCAAACTGGTTAGTTTTTTTGTAGATTGTGAGCAAATATATAAATGACAATTTTATAGAAAATTAATTAAGTAGCTATTGACTCATATTGATAATATTTGTATCTTAATGCGCAATACCATTAACCTTAAATTGTCATTTCTTATGAAAAATTTCTTTGTTATCTACATTGCAGCAACAATAGTGTTTTCTTCAACAATTATCGGTTTAAATGGCTGTAAAACGACCGACCAACAGCTAAATATTGTGGAAAGTGTTGTTTATTTATCTGACGATAAGAAAGCGTTTAATGTAAATAAGCAACCGGAACTGAACGATTTAGTCAGAGCATTGGCAAAAGAACGCTCTGAAATAACTATCATAGAAGCTGCTTTTAAAGAGATGCAAGATAGCCAAGGTTCATTCAAGGCTATTGTGGCGAAGTACAACGTGAATGATGAAATTACGCAACTTGTAGTTCCTCTTGTAGAAAACAGTTCACTTACGGATGTAAATGCCAAGAATGCTACTGTTTACACTATTGGTGAATGCGAAATGAAATGTACAAGTGCATGGGGATGTCAAGAGTGCACACAAGAAATTATTGAAAGATGTAAAAAACAAAAATGCTCTTGTACGTCGAGCAATGGGGGGTGTAGTTCTAAAACTACTTTCCTAAGTCTGTAGCTTATATTTATTTGATAAGCGCTCAAGCCGTTCTGACCATAGATGCAGAACGGCTTTTTTTGACGCGAGTTATTGCGAATAATTTAATAGTCAGTCATTTACGAATCAAAAGAGGAAAAATTGAATAGCAAAAGGCAAGCTAACTTTGCATTGTTGCTTATACTAACTCTCAAAGAATACGAACTCATGCCGATTTATACAGATGTAAATAGTTTTCTCAAGGATTTTCAACCTCTGGTATCTTCACTGAAAGCATAAACACTTCTTTTGAATAGGATGACTTTTGTAATTAGCAGCCATCAACCAACCTCTGTGTGGTAGAACCTCAAGAGAATTTAATCGGCTGTGGAATAGTCTTTGGATTTTTTTCACATGCCCTCGCTCTGGGTACGACAATTTTCAGAGCTTTTTCGCACAATTCCTTGACAGCCTATCCACTCGAAAGGCTCAAGCTAGCGACAGTTACATCAAATCAGATGTATTGTAATTGCTTGTTTTCCATTTTCGCCGAATACCAAAAATTGAGAAATTTGGTGCAAATTCCTCACACAAGGCTTATATCTTCTAATTTTACTGCCTAAAAACACCTAAATATCATGACAAATCTGCAACATATCATTGAAGCAGCATGGGACAACCGCGAACTGCTCAAAAACACAGAAACCATTCAGGCAATAGAACACATAATAGAGGAGTTAGACAAAGGTCGCATGCGTGTAGCCGAACCAACCGCAGATGGCAAGTGGCAAGTGAATCAATGGGTAAAAAAGGCAGTTATTCTCTACTTCCCTATTCGTCAGATGGAAACCACTGAAGTTGGACCAATGGAGTTTCACGATAAAATGCGCTTGAAAAAAGGCTATGCCAAGTTGGGTGTACGCGTAGTACCTCATGCAATTGCTCGCTACGGTGCTTTCCTGAACAAAGGCGTTATTATGATGCCTTCTTATGTGAATATTGGCGCTTATGTAGATAGCGGCACTATGGTAGATACATGGGCAACAGTTGGCAGCTGCGCACAAATCGGTAAAGATGTACACCTGAGCGGTGGCGTAGGTATTGGCGGCGTACTAGAACCCGTGCAAGCAAGACCTGTAATTGTGGAAGACGGTGCTTTTATCGGCTCGCGCTGTATTGTTGTAGAAGGTGCGCGCATTGGCAGACAAGCTGTTCTGGGCGCTAATGTAGTCGTTACAGGCTCATCAAAAGTAATTGATGTTACAGGCAGCGAACCAGTAGAATATCGCGGCTATGTACCTGAGCGTGCAGTAGTTGTACCAGGCAGCTACACCAAAAAATTCCCTGCGGGCGAATATCAGGTAGGCTGCGCACTTATCATCGGGTATCGCAAAGCAAGTACCGACCTGAAAACTTCGCTCAATGATGCCCTACGCGAAAACAGCGTAGCAGTGTAGTGCCATGCACTATTATCCTTACCTTTACATGTAGTATCCCCATGCTCACTAAAAAGCATTGGAAATTAACCACGAGCTGCTTTTTCGGTAAGTTTGGGGATGCCCCAAGTAATCAGGCATAGAACGTGTTGCGCCTTCTAAGGACAGTGGATACTTACTGAATATCAATTACTTATAAATACAGAAAGCTGCCCTACGTTTGCTACTTTCCTATCGACAAACACACCTCTCTCATATTTGCCACTGCCTGCACCGTTATATCAGCTGCGCTAAAATCTAATGAAGGCAACGCATATACATCATCAAAACCGCTTACAGCCAATTCCTCTGGGCTGCCCGAACTAATCAGGCTAATACGTTTGCCATGCTTTCTTGCCAACAACAACAAAGCATAGCAACCTTTGCCACTTTCCGACTGACAGTCATAGCGACCTTCGCCTGTGATAATCCAATCGCTTTGAGCAACAAGTCGCTCCATCTGCACCGCTTCGAAAAAGTAGGTAGCGCCACTTACAATTTCCACCTGATAGAAAGCAGATAAGCCCATTGGAATACCACCTGCCGCCCCAAAAGAGGGTTTATCCATTAATGCAGGATTGATTTGCTGAAGCAAACCAAAAATTCGCACTGAATTATCTGTAAAGGCTTGCCTATCAACGGTTTGCAAACCTTTTTGCGGTGCAAAAACAGGAATTGCGCCTTGTTCTCCAAAAAACAGGTTGTCCACATCGCAAAGGCAGGTAATTTTCCCGACAGACTGCAAATTTTCTGCTGAAAACGCAGCAACGCGCTCCAACCATCGGTAACTAAAAGGCACTATCAGTTGATTATCAGCATCATATAACCTAAGACCCAGCGCCTGTAAGATCCCCAGCCCCATGTCAACCGAAGCACTGCCGCCCAACCCAAGTATGATATGTTGGGCTCCTCGCTGTACAGCATGAACTATTAACTGACCTGTACCAAAGGTAGAAGCGCTCCAGACATCTCTTTCGCTTATTGATAAATGACGGATCCCTGAAACCGATGAGATATCAGTACAAGCTGTATGAGTAGCAGCATTGTAATAGTAAGTAGCTTCTTTATTGCGCCCGCGCGCATCAGTTGCCCGAACAGTATGCGGCTGCCATCGCAAGGCTTTGCCCAATAAGCTGCACGTCCCATCGCCGCCATCGGCAATAGGGCACTGCACAACAGTAGCCTGCGGATACTTAGCTTGCAATGCCTCAGCTATGATTTGCGCAGCATAGTCAGCCTCAATAGTGCCTTTAAAAGCGTTGGGAGCTACTAAAATTTGCATCAAGGATTAAAAACCTCCTTTAATATAGCTCCATCCTTGCTCTTGTCGTTCAATAATCCACACTAGCCCTCGTGGAATGATAGGGCAACTTACTATGTCCTCTTCCTTAATATTGCGCTGTATCAGCGTTTGTCGGCAAGCATAGAATTTAATCCCTTTTTGCTGAAACTCTTTTATTTTACCAGCAAATGGGTTGTTTTTTAGCAGCAAATCTAACCCTTTGTTGTGGCAAACAACCTCCATTTCCACATTCTCCTGCCCGAAACCTTCTAATACGTTTTTCAACTGATTCATCAGCGCCCGGTGAGCTGCTGTATCAGCAGTAGTAAACTGCATGACTACTTTGTGTTTTCCAGAGCTTTGTGCATAGCTCTCAACAACAACTGACAAACATCCTGTTAATATCAGTCCAAAGAAAAATACGATTGTTCTCACAAAATGAGAATTTAGCAAAATTCTTACAGGTTCCAATTTAGCAAAAAAAAAACTAAAATCAATTGATTTTATGCAAATTTGAGCCATGCAACTGTTCTACGTAGCGCAACTTCTGCCTGTTGGTCAGGAGCTTGTGCTTTCTGAAGAAGAATCCAAACATTGTGTGCGCGTGCTTCGTATAAAGCAAGGCGATGCTATTTATTTTACTGACGGCAAAGGAATACTTGCCGAAGCAATAATTACTGATGCGCACCCTAAACGCTGCAAAGTGGGCATTGTGAAACTAACTGTACAGCCTAAGCCCTATGAAGGCAACATTCACTTAGCAGTTGCTCCTACCAAAAACGCTGAGCGCATGGAGTGGATGGTGGAAAAATGCACCGAAATGGGTATAGACCGCATCAGTTTTTTATTGACTGAACGCACAGAACGTGTGCATTTTAATTTAGAGCGCATGGAGAAAAAAGCTATTTCAGCCATGAAACAATCGCTGCAATGCCGGCTGCCGCAAATTAATTCGCCAATACGTTTTACAGATTTTTTACAAAAAGTTTGTGAAAAAGGGCGTTTTATTGCCCATGCAGACAAGGAAGAGCCCAAACACCTA